>ENA-UPXM01005343-UPXM01005343.1-activated-sludge-metagenome-genome-assembly--contig:-NODE-5343-length-12532-cov-3.863188_pt1 | contig 12532 bp, 8 predicted proteins | sample MGYA00238178_ERZ772708 | MGnify/ENA primary metagenome ERZ772708 (study PRJEB29002, sample SAMN05720212) | activated sludge metagenome | isolation source: anaerobic digester from wastewater... | reverse complement strand
TTTTTCCACCAGTCTGCAGTCTATATTTGTGAGCATGATGAAGAGGGTGCTGTGGGACTGGTGTTGAACCATCCGATTAGTGTCAAACTTTCTGACGTGTTGGTTCTGAATATTCCGGAAGTGTTTCAACATTCGGCGGTGAAAATGGGAGGGCCGGTGATGCAGAAAAGTATTTTTTGTCTCTTGCGCTCGCAGGTCAAAAAGGACTCCTTCCGGGAAGTTGTCCCGACCGTTTATCTGACCTCATCTTTGGAGGATATTTTTGAGGAGGATGCTCCGGAGAGGCTAGAAGATGCGCATTTCTTTTTAGGTTATGCTGGCTGGAGCGCCGGACAACTGGAAGAGGAAATAGCGAGGAAAGCCTGGTTAATTTCCACGGTGAGGATTACGGAGATATTCCAAAAGGAGCCGCCCTTCGACCTCTGGAAGGACCGGATGTATCAATTGGGGGGCAAATATCGTTTTCTCGCGATGGCACCCCGGAATCTTTATGACAACTAGGTTTGGAGAAAGCCAGGTCTTGCCTCGTTTCATTTTCGGAATAGCCGCTGACAGATTAAATAAAAAGCCCCGTCAAACAACGGGGCTTTTTGCACACTAAAGGTCTAAGGGTTTAGTATTTCTTGGCGGTGCCGTATCCACGGACAAAACCGATACATTGAGCCACCTCGGGGACAGAATTATCCCAGTTGTATTCATACTCAATGGAGATGTTCCCTTTGAAGCCCTGGCGTTTGAGTTCGTCCAGGATGGCTGGAATATTGGAGACACCCTGACCGTAGGGGACATCGTGGCCGCCGGCTGAAAATTCATGCAAGTCTTTCATGTGGGAGCTGATCAAACGGCCTTCCAGAACCTTCAGGCCATAAACCGGGTTCAATCCGCTGCGGACCCAGTGACCTGTATCGGCTGCTGCACCAATGCGGGGATCAAGGTCTTTGACTGCATTGAATACAGCGACCGGATCCCACACCCAATAATCTGGATCATTGGGGCGGCGAGGATGATTATGAATCGCTACCATCACGTCATACTCTTTGACCAGTTTGTCAAGGATGGGTAAATGATCTTTGGGCGGCTCACAGGAGAATGCACGGATATCCATCTTCTTGCAGAACTCAAAAATGCTGCGATACCCGGCTTCATCTCCGGCACCGGTGACACCGAAATTGACTACCTTCATGCCATGTTGAGCGAGCTTATCCTTCACCTTCTGCATGTTCTCTTCGGACATGCCCGGGCCGACTCCTTGGTCGATCTCCTTAGAGATTTTTTGCCCAGGGAAAAACTCAATCACTTTACCTCCGGCCATTGCATTCTTTTCGATGGCTTCAAAAAGGGTAAAACGATTGAACGTGTAAGCTTGAGAGCCGATGAAGAACCCGCCGATAGAGCATTCTTCGGGGATATCGGCCGACGAAACCTGGGAAGCGCAGCATAGAAGCGCCGCAGCGGCCAGGACACATTGAATCTTAACTATTAGTTTCATAAAAACGCGGTGAGTATACCGAAAAAGGGACTCGGAAGCAAGGGAAACCACCCGGTGGATTTATTTCCCGTATTGTCTTTTTGGTTTTCGGGTAACACCCGGCCGCGACTCTCTTCAATCGGCCGGGCTCCCCATTTTTTCATCTTCCCCTTCCAGGTGCACCTTGATAGGAGCAAAGGTTTTTAAGGGATTACTCTTTGATGGTTTTTTATTTACCTGGGCATTCAGCTTGGCGCGAGTGTCGCGAACTGCTTTGACAATCCGATCCCCGGCCAAATTTTTAGCCGAGTTCGCCTCAAAGCCGCTCCACTTTGGAACCTCATATTTTTTAGGTTGCTTCTGCCCCATCTCCAGTCTGAGACGCATGATTCGCCTCTCGGCCAAGGGGACAAAGGGACTTTCGGGATTTAGGGTGCCAATCCTTTTCAAGGCCGCCTTTGCCGATTCAATATCTTGCGCATTGAGGTAGAAATCAGCCTCCCGATTGAGCCACTTGGCAATTTTGCTGGGAGTCGCTTCCGGGCTATTGATCATGACCTCCATTTGAGCAATGGCTGCATCCACCTCACCGCATTGATAAGCATAAAGGGCCGCCAGCTCTTCGCGGGATTCCCAGTCAGTGGGATGTTGAGCCAGATGCTCATCAAGTTTTTCCATTTCTTTAACCCAAAGTTTATCGGCCTCTTTTGTTTCTTCATCCTTTTGAAGCGTAGATTCCGAGCCCGAAAGAGTCAGCTCTTCCGGTTTGATCGGCCCCGGAGAATTTCCCTGTGCGCGCTTGGCGTATGTATCTCGGACCACTTTGGCAATTTTCTTGTCGTTGAATTGAACCAGGGAGGGGTCTGTCTCTGGCACTACGTAAGTGGAGGGCGCCTCCTTTTCCAATTCCATCTTGAGAAGAGAAATTCTGTTTTGAGCCATATTGGCCGGGGCACTTTCGGGGTAGAGTTTAATAATTCGCTCCAGAGCCGTTCTGGCCCCAGACAAGTCGTGAGCCCGGATATAGAAATCGGCCTCCATGTTGAGCCATTGAGCCACTTTCTTTTTAGGTTGCTCCGGAATCTCCAACAACATCTCCAACTGTGCCACCGCCGCACGGACATCTTGGCAATCACGAGAATAGATACAGGCCAATTTTTCGCGTGCATCCCAGTCGTGCGGATGGTCTTCCAGGAATTGAGCCAGTTGGGCAACCTCCTCCTGCCAGGTCACCTGCGGCATATCCCATCCCTTGAAACCTTTCACAAGCCCCAAGTCCTCCACAATCCGAATGACTTTCTTCGTTTCCGGAGTTCCATCATTGGGCAGGCGGAGACGACTTTTCCGCTGGAGGGCGAACGAAGCCGCTTCACTACCCGGATAGCGGTCTACAATAGCTTGCAGAGCCTCCTTGGCCCCCTCCAAATCCCGGAGGTGAATAAGCCGCCAATCGGCCAGGCGATTGTACAAAAGAGTTCCCAGCTTGGGGTCTAAATTCGATTGGGTGAGCATCTCATTCACAACCTCCTCGGCACGGGCGACGTCCTTCAAATCATCGGCAAAAATGGCAGCCTTGAGCAGCTTCCCCTCAAAACTATCGGGGATATCCCGAAGTTGGCTTTCAATATTATCCAGTGCTTCCTGGTACATCCCTCTTTTGCGAAAACCTTCGGCAACGGAGCTCAAAAAAGTCTTTTCAACCTTTTCGCCTCGTCCTCCAAACCCATAGAAAGCCTGGCCGAGAAAGTTACCGATTTTTGAACAAATAATGGGAGTCAGCCAGGCGGCAAGAATGAGTCCTAAAACAGCTCGGAGTAAAACAGCAAACGCCCCCGCAAAGCCGGATGTTGAAAAAACTAGGTCGACTCCACACAGGTAGATGAAGAGGGTAATCATCCCCATGTATACCAGAGTCCGGAGGGCCTCCCTCTTCCAACTCTCTGCCCCCATGATATGAGTCCAGAAGGAACGGAAGACGGCGCCCACTACCAGGAGCACCATAATCTGATACCTGGCTACTCCGCAAAGAGCCAACACGAGTAATAAGAGCATCACCCACAGCCAGAACTGTTCACTCTTAAGCCTCAGTCTACACAGATTCAGAATTTTTTTCATTTGAAGAGAGTTTTGGGATTGTTAAAGGTTCTCTTGTTGTCCGTCGTCTCCAATCGCCTCCACCGGGCAATAGCCTAATGCTTCTTGGCACAATTCTTCTTCCCCGGGAGTCTCCGGCTGGCGCCTGACGCAGGAGTGCCTCCCAGCCTCACAGCGTACAAAAATCTCCGGACAAATCTCCCGGCACAGTCCGCAATCTATGCAGCGACTGTCACAATAGTAACGCCCCGGGGCGTTCTTCTCAAAACGATCTGCTAATACTGCCATGTGATTCCTTTGTTGTCTCTGTTGCGCCTTGAAAACACACCCCTTCCACCATCTCCACGATGGTACAACAGCCAATTAGCTGAATGGAAGCTTTTTTCAGCTCTCGTGCGGAAATCCGGTTTTTGCAAATGGGAGAGAAACGTACTGGGGATAATCACCAAAGAGATAAGCAAAAAGTATTAGTACGTTTAGTCAACCACTTCGGGATTTTCTTTTGTAAACTCTATCATTGCTTTGCCCAGTCGATCCATGTATCCGGATTGAGCGAGCCGTTTCATTATTTCCTGACTGTCGATTTGAACGCCGGATGTCGCAAATTCGTTCAGTAAATTACGGGAAATGCCAATACTCTCCCTAAGGAGATCCATGCCAACTACATGGGATTGCTCCAGTTCATTTAAAAGATTCAAGCGGCCCTGGATCATTTCAGGGCTCAGTTTATCATAGCTATTTGGGTCTGAAATCATCATTACCACAATACTTCCCACGCAATCAGCACTGCCGCCACCCGAGCCATCAATCATTAGTTTAAGCATAGAGTTTGCATCCGCATTAATACCAATGTATTCGTTTAGGGTCATTAACATCTCCATACGTTTCGAGAGATTCATCTCCGTTTTACTGAAGGCTTCTCGGATACTGGGGAGGGCTGCCTCACCCATCAACTCCAACTTTTTTCGCATCAGTGAGATTTCTATATTTCCATCAGCATCGGCAAATTCGATTGCCGCGGCCAAGTCTGTGACGTCATCGCCGCACTCCTCTTTTAAGAAACTCAGGATCTGTATTAAGGTATAGCCAATTAGGTTATTCTTTGTATTTGCTGCCAACATCTGTCTGAGCGATTTAATGCACACGGAACGGAACTCTTCCCTATCGGCTCCTATTAAAGCCTGGGCTGCATAGCAAATTTCGGCAGGATCAGTTGCTGAAAACATGGTTTCGCAGAGCAGGGTGAGAGAAGCGGAACTATTGAGATTATTGAGCACTCCCATAAGTCCCAGTCGAGAGCTATAGGGCACGGCTTCGGTTTTGTTCCCTAAGTGTAGCGCGGCCGAGATTGTGATCCAGTCGGGCATTAATTCGACGTTGTGTCCGCTTTGTAAATAGGCCCGAATGGCATCTAGCGATTTTTCGCCACTATCCCTCAGGCCCTGAAAGACGAAGTAAGCCTCCCGCATTTGGTCACGCCATTGGTTGCGCAGTGGCACATCTTCTCTGCTCAGTCTATTGGTATAATTTTGCATGTGTTCAAAGCGTTCTATCAAGGCCGTGGGCTCCAGTTGGGGGACGGTCATTTTGGCCTTGTTGGAGAGTTCCGCTTCTATGGCCGTTTCCAACTCTTTGAGAGAGGCTTGCAACTGAGCTTCCTTTAAGGTCCAGTCGGTACGTTTTTGATCCAGCGCGCGGTCGGAGGAATACTGAATCTGAAAAACAATGGCCGCAGCTGCAGTCGCAACAAGAGCACTGATTCCAAGTAAAATATATAGCTTTTTCATACTGGCAGTAAGTTGAGTGGCCTCTTTAAAACTCCTTTTCTTCTATTTCTCTTTCTCCTTTGTTTCAAGGGCATCTTTTTTCATTTCATCCAAAGATATTTGAATTTTTTGCTCTAACTCTTCAATTTTTTCCTGGTGGCTCATTTCTTTTATTTTTGCCTCCAGTCTCTCACTCTCCACTTTGTCGAACTCTTTGTCCGGTTCTGCATCCAGGCTGGCCTGACGCTCCAGGCCTGCTCGAGTCAAATCAATCACTTCCTGCATCAACTCATCATTAGCATACTCTGAGGCAATTGTGTCCAAAACCCCCAGCCAGGCAGTGAGGAAGCTCTGCTTACGCTCACCGGTAAGCGATTGAGTTGGCTCAGTGGCAAAATAGTCGTCCAGGTTCTCAAGATTTGATACCAGCCGATAATGAGATTCCCAGTGCGACATATTGTTGCCTTCCCTCAGCAGAGTGAAGTACATCTCTGTGGCCATGGGGTTAATGCCCGCATAACTAATCGCTACTTCTTTGAAGAAGTCATCGTAGAACCGCCTTTGAAGCATAATCCCTTTATCAGTTTTCTCCGCGGCCCTCTCGTTTTCCCTCGCGCGCATAAAAGCTGCGTAATACCACTGAATGCTTTCTTCTCCTAAAAGCTCTCTTGTGCTGTTAAAAAGACGGGTATTCACAACTTCTTCGCCCGAGGCCACACTCTTGGTCATCCAGGCCCCCTCCTCCATGAGAGTGTGCGCAAACTCAGTATCTTTGAGGGTTTTGAACAAAAGATTGTGGGTGTTGTAGATACTATATACATCCTTAGGAGGATCCAAGTGGACCTTGTTTAGTTTCTCGAGGGTATCCACACTACTTAGCGGTTGTCTTTGTAATTCCGCTCTTTCAGATAAGTATTTCTCCACATGGTCCATAAGTTCCCGGTACATATTCCGCGCAGCTTTGACGCAGTGGGAGTGATAGGTTTCCGGGGAAATCTCCAGTAAAACTTCGCAAAGGTTCTCCAGCTCAGTCACCGTTTGCGTGACGGGGAGCAACTGGCTCAAGAGTGCCGCCGATTCCATAGTGCGCATTCCGCAAAGTATGGCGGTCATTTCTTGCCGTAATGTATGGGGATGGGGAAAATAAGGAAGTTCCAAATCTGTATCCACACCGCTTATGAAGAAATCTTTGATTGCCGGCAGCGCATTGGTGCCCGCATCAGCTAACCCCTGCAAACAGTAGAAAGCGCGGTGGTTCTTGTCTGATTCCGTTTCCTCCATTTCAAGCTCGTTTAGGCGTTGCACCAGGAATCTGGGGTCCAGTGGATTTAATTTCTGGATATCCAGCCAGGTGGTCTCGGCCAGAAGGCGGACACGGGCCTCTTCCACCTTAGCTTCCAGAAGTGCCTGCTCGTCGGAGTGTTCTTTAACCAGTTGTTCCAGGGATCGCTTGGACTTATCCAGAGATGTTTTTACCCAATAACCGCTGGCGCATATCGCAAGGCCCAGGATGACAATTCCGATTACAAATTTACTATTTCCCATATACACTCTTCCATATTCCCTTTAAAATCAGAGCGTCTTTCACCCGTGTTTCATTCAAACTGTAATTGAGCAGGAAAATAAAAAAGGCGCTCTACCGGGCACTCCGCTTTCAGCCGGCTTACACGATGAAACGAAATCATAAAAAACAACCGAAAGCCAACACGTGAATTTCTTAGCATTTTAAGAGAGTTGATGCAACTTTTTAAAGAAAGAATTATACCGACCCCCAAATCTGCGGCGAATGGGAGAAGAAAGGGACAGGGAAAGTGAAAACGGGATACCCGACGAAAGAGGAGGCGGAGAATCAGATTTCCAAGAGGAAACGGGTTTAATTCTCGGCATGGAGGAGAGCCTGTAGGAGTCCTTTGAGAGTCAGCTCGGGGTCTACAGAGATGATATCGGGAATTTTTTCTGAAATCATTTTGGAGTATCCTCCCGTCGCGATAAAGGGCAGGTGCTCCAATTGAAACTCATTTTTTATTTCCTGAATCAGCTCTTTGATTAGCCCCCTATATCCGTGCACGGCGCCAATGCGCATAGCGTCGGCCGTACTCTTGCCAACCACAGAAGGCATCTCCCAAATTTCAATGCAGGGAAGCTGAGCCGTTTTTTCGTGGAGGTAAGTGGTCATGGTGGCCAGTCCCGGAGCAATAATGCCTCCTGCGTAGTTCCCGGCTGCATTGACAATATCAAAGGTCACCGCGGTGCCAAAATCGATAGCGACGGAAGGGAAACCATAATAATGGGCCAGAGCGATGGCATTGGCTAATCGGTCTGCTCCTATTGAAGAGGGGATGGGGTAATCAATGCCGATTTTCCAGAGTGTCTGGCATGTCAGCTCAAAAGGTGGCTTCTTCCAAAGGCGGACAAGCATTTCTCTGACCTGCTCGGAGACTTGGGGAACGACACTGCAAAAGGCTGCCTGTTCGACTATTCTTTCCTGACAAAAACCCTGAAGAAGAAAAGGCATGGAAGCGTTCTTCCAGGCAAGAGTGGGCAAATCGATCTGATCCAGGATTCCATCATGGTTGGCTAATCCGGCATGGGTATGAGTGTTGCCTATATCCAGAAGCAGGTACATAAAAACTAAACTTTACAACACCACGGGGAGAAACGATGCCCTTCATCGATAATCTTATTCTGTTGTGGCGCTTTCTTCAGGAGCATGGCTTTCTTCAAGTGCTGTTTGAAGCAGCTTTTCAAAATCAGGATTGGTGGAGGCCCCCAGAGAGACCGCTTTCTGGTAGTGATAGTTTGCCAACTGTGGGTAAGCCGGCTTGGTCGTGGCGTATAGGACTGCCAGGTTATAATGTGCCACCGGATAACGGGGGTTGGATTTCAGAGCTGCACGGAAAGCTTTTTCGGCATCAATGCGCAGGCCGCGTTCACCCAACACCATCCCGAGATAGTTTTGAGTTTCGGCATTATTCGGGTCGATCTTGGCCGAGGTGCTTAAAAGCTCAAAAGCGTCGTCAATTTTACGATTCTTGAGGTTTAAGATAGCCAGAAGGTTGATTACGAAAGTATCTTGCGAATCCAGTGAGTAAGCTTTTTTGAGGTTGATTTCAGCCTCTTTCAATTTGCCTAACTCCAATTGAGTCGCCCCCAAGTTGCCCAAGGTGTAGACGCTGTTCTCATCCAAGGAGAGGAGACGCTGGAAAAGACGTTCTGCCTCATTCATTCTGCCTTCGGAAAATTCTTTGACACCTTCGGCCGCAATCTGTCTGCCCTCCGGAGGGGCTGAGTGGCGCAGACCCGCCCCCATGGCGCTGCCCTTAGCTGGTTCGCCGGTGGAGAGCGTTACCTGGCCATCCAGGAGCGTGCCAACACGGATCGGTTTGCCCGGACGCATCAAAGCCAATTCTTCGGGGGTATACGGCTCTTTGGCTCTCTCATAAACCGCGATTTTCGCCCGGAGCCGGTCTATGTTGTCGAGCAGTTTGGATTCACCTTTCCGTGAGGCAGCATCGCGAAGGACTTTGTTTTCCTCCTTGAGACCATCGACCATTTTCTCCAGGTCACTGACCTGACGCTGAAGAGAATTAAGTTCGGGGGGATTCGGTAAAGAGTTCGTAGCGGCTGCCTCTCTTGATTTCTGCAGTTCGAGCTCCATCTGACTTGAGGAGAGCTTTAGCTGTGCCAGCTCGGCAGCTACGGCCTCGTAGCGGCTCAGGGTGCTTTCAATGGTTTGTTGTGATTCTTCCTTGGATAAATCAGCAGCGGCCTTGAGAGCCTCATTTTCAGCACGGAGTGTTTCAATATTTTGCGTCATCTCGGCAACAAGCTTTTCCTGCTGGAGCAGAAGTTTTTCTGTCTCCTGCCCCTTATCGCCCGGGGGAGCACTCAGGAATGTTTTAAGCTGTGCGGAAAGCCGTTCATTCTCCTCGCGAACAGTTACAATCTCCTTCTCCAGGGTTCGTATTTGAAGATTGGCGGAGGCCTCTGAATCTTCAGGAGATTTACCCTGTTTTCTCGCCTCTCTGCGTAGAGACGAATTTTCCTTTTTGAGAGCGCTTAGCTGCGTGTTGAGTTTTTTAATCTCTTCACGGGCTTTATCCAGACGTTTAATTTCTCTGGATGAGAGAGGTTTGCCTTCCGGTTCATCGGGAGTGAGATTTTTACTGAGATCAGCCAGTTGGATTTTGAGCAGAGCGTTGGTTTGAGTGAGTTCAGCAATGGTTTTTTCGGCTTTTTGAAGCTCCCTGGGATCAACGTTGGCAGGTTGGGCAGATGTGGCTTCACGGAGCCGAGCGTCCAAGTCGTCACGGATTTTTTCCAGTTGTGTCAATTGCGTCTTCAGGGAACGGATTTCTGCATCGCTGGCGTTTTCCGGAGCATTGGGGCGTGCCGGGGTTCCTTCCGTCGGAGATGTCGGCGGAGTGTCTACAGATGTAGGGGGATCAAACTGCTGCATTTTGGTCTTCACATACGAGAGGCGAAAATCCACGAGCTTTTGATTCCAGTTGGGAAACTCTTTTTTGATGTTCTCCAGGTAGCCCTGAGCGCGTTGATAAAGCTCATAAGCATCCCGCTTCTTACCCATTTGCCAAGCTTCATCAGCGCCTAAAATAGTATTGTAGACCTCAATGTAGAGGTCATCCACATCCTTCTGCCCCTCTTGCGCTTTCAAGCCCATTGGGCAAAAAAGCAGGGAACCTGTTAAAAAAGCGGCCATCATTATGTAGGCCGGGCACTTATACCAGCGTCTCATCACCCGGGTATTGAAACATATTGAGGGTGCGGATACCAACAAAATCGCGAAAACTCACCCCATAGCGGCTTCGACTCTTGACATTGCGCCGAATAATGCGTAGCTTGAAGCCATGAAGCGTTTTAGCATAAAAGTAAGTCGCCGCAGCTTCTTGAAGAGTGCGGCTGCGATGGCGGCGGTACCGCTTTGGTATGCGGAGGAGACTTTTGCTTTACCACAAGTTCAAGCTCCCAGATCTGCCAATGATAAACCCGGCATTGCTCTCATAGGCTGCGGAGGTCAGGGCAGTGGAGATTGTAGTGTTGCCTCTCATTTTGGCAATATCGTTGCTGTTTGTGATTTGGATGAAAACCGTCTAAACCAGGCGGCCCAACAGTTCAAAGCACAATACAAGTTTAAGGACTTCCGTAAGCTTTTGGAGTGCAAGGATGTAGATATTGTGATCACAGGGACTCCCGATCATTGGCATACGATGGTTAATATCGCTGCTAGTAATGCGGGTAAAGATATTTACTCCGAAAAACCTTTGACGTTGACTGTCGCCGAAGGCAAAAAGCTGGTGGAAGTAATCAAGAAGAACAAAACTATTTTGCAGGTAGGCAGCCAACAGAGAAGCGAACAGAATTTCCGCTTTGCTTGTGAGTTGGTTCGGAATGGCCGTATCGGCAAACTCAAAAACATCATTGTAGGACTTCCTACCGGTCCGAGAGAGGGCCCCTTTGCACCTGAGCTGGTTCCCGATTTCCTGGATTGGGATTTTTACCAGGGGCAGACAGGTCCCAGGGATTACACAACAAATCGGACGCACTTCCAATTCCGCTGGTGGTATGATTACTCCGGAGGTCAATTGACTGATTGGGGCGCGCACCACAACGACATTGCCCAATGGGGCAACGGAACAGAGCTGAGCGGTCCAGTTGAATTTGATGGCCGTGCTCTGGGCAAGCCGATGATTGAAGGCGGCTACACCGCCGCGGCAGAGTTCCATATTGAGGCTAAATATGCGAACGGTGTTACGATGACAACAACCAACAGAGCCCCCTGCGGTATTCGTTTTGAGGGTACCGAAGGATGGGTTTATGTGGAGCGTGGAGGGACTAAATACAGTCATCCAGAGTTGGAAGAGGCGAAGTTCGATGATAGTAAGGACATTCGCCTTTATAGGAGCAATCATCATATGGGCAACTTTATCGAATGCGTCAGAGACCGGAAAGATCCGATTTGTACCGTGGAGATAGGGCATCGCTCCATCAGCGTGGCGCATTTGAACGTGATTTCTGTCAGACTGGGTCGGAAAATTAAGTGGGATCCCGTGGCGGAAACGATTATAGGAGATAAAGAAGCAGAAGCAATGTTGTCTCGTCCTATGCGTAAACCTTACGATTATAGCTTCATTGGTCTTTAAGTTTTAGAGAAAGGAAATTAAGGTCCTTGTCTTTGTTTGGTTTGCTAACTCCTGACAGTCAGAGTTGAGAAACTCTGGGCAGCTTACTCAAAATTGCCGTTTGTCGAAAGACGAACGGCAGTTTTGCTGTCGAAGAATGTCTCTTCCTTTTTGGAGGTAAATTCTCTATTATGCTGGGGCGGATTGAGAATGATGATGAAAAAGATATTGAGATGGACGACGCTTTTGATTGCGTTAATCGGTATAAATGTTTCTGCACAGGAGGAGGTCATACGCCTTTGGGAAAAAGATGCTCCCTATGCACAAGGCAAGGAAGATAAAGATATACCAACATTGACGGTCTATCTGCCTGCTGAGGGCAAAGCCAATGGCTCGGCTGTTGTGGTTTGCCCTGGCGGCGGCTATTGGGGCCTCAGTGATTATGAGTATGAGGGAGCAGGGTATGCGCGTTTTTTAACATCACACGGAGTGAGCGTTTTTGTGTTGCGCTACCGTTTAGCCTCTAATGGATACCACTACCCGGTAATGTTAATGGATGGCGCACGTGCAATAAGAGTCGTGCGCTCTCAGGCGCAGAAGTGGGGCATAGACGTCGATCGAGTCGGGGTCATGGGGTCATCTGCCGGCGGACATCTGGCTGCCCTCTTGATGACTCACTATGAAAAGGCAAACCCGGCACTGCTGGACCCCATTGACAGCCTGAGCTCCCGCCCCGACCTCGCAATTCTCTGCTACCCGGTGATTACAGCAGGAGATTTTGCTCATTCGGGCTCAATCCAGAACCTTCTAGGACCCAATTTTACTGCGGGCCTGGCAGAGTACGTGAGCATCGAAAAACAGGTGGATAAGAACACTCCGCCTTGTTTTATCTGGCACACCTTCGAAGATGAAGTGGTGCCCACCGAGAATGCTCTCCTTTTGGCGACTGCCCTGAGGAAGGCCGGAGTTCCTTTTGATTTACATATTTACGAGAAGAGGATTCATGGTTTGGCTTTGGCCGGTAAACGCTGGACAACTACTCAGGGGATGGATGAAAAAGATTT
>ENA-UPXM01005341-UPXM01005341.1-activated-sludge-metagenome-genome-assembly--contig:-NODE-5341-length-12532-cov-6.819508_pt1 | contig 12532 bp, 1 predicted proteins | sample MGYA00238178_ERZ772708 | MGnify/ENA primary metagenome ERZ772708 (study PRJEB29002, sample SAMN05720212) | activated sludge metagenome | isolation source: anaerobic digester from wastewater... | reverse complement strand
TTCGTAATTTCCTGATTTGTAATTCGTAATTTCCTGATTTGTAATTCGTAATTTCCTGATTTGTAATTCGTAATTTCTATATTCGTAATTTCTATATTCGTAATTCGTAATTTCTATATTCGTAATTTCTATATTCGTAATTTCCTGATTCCTAAGCAATAAAAAAAATTTAAAAAAAATAAAACAAGTTTTCGTATCTTTGCAAATTAAATATTACATTATTTTTAATGATTATACATATATTCATGAAAAAAATTATCAATTAATGTCTCTTATTATGAAAACAAAATTACCATTTTTAACAAAGAAATTTAGCACTATTTTCTTTTTTGCTTTAATAATGTTTTTTGCCAATTTAAGCAATGCACAAACTACTTATACTTGGGTTGGTGGAAGCACTGGTGCGTGGACAACTGCATCAAATTGGAGTCCTGCGGTAGTGCCTGGAGCAGCCACTGATATAGTTCAGTTTAACGATGGCGGAACTTACACTATAACAGGAGTTTCAACAAGGATAATCAGAAAGTTGTTGGTAACAAACAATACTAATGTTACTTTATACTCATCAAGTACATCAGCACAAACATTAACTTTAAACGGACCTGCTTATGAGGATAATTTATTGATTGAAAATGGGTCAACATTACAATTGGGACCAACTAACAATTTATTATTACGATTTTATACAACAGCAAATCAAAGAGGAAATATTTCAGGAAATCTAATTATTAGTAGTACTACTACATATAATTCTTTTGTAACTAATAGTGTAGCAACAACAATAGTAACGGTAAACAGTGGGGGGGCAATAATAAATAGACGACAAACCACAGGAATTACAGGTTCAGCACCAACTTTAGTATTTGCCAATGGTTCAACATTAATAGATGAATATACAGGAAATGTAACAATTCCAGTTGCAACTTGGGATGCTAATTCTACAATAGAAGTTTCTTCAGGCACAGGAACAAAAACTTTCCAAACAGCCACTTATGGAAATTTAATTGTAAATAGCTCTGGAAATATTACAACTAGTGGAGCCCCTACAATTTCAGGATTGCTTACTCTAACATCAGGTACATTAGTTATTGCGAGCAATGTAACATTGACAGGAGACATTTCACCCTCAGGCTCAGGTAGGTTTGGTGGAGCTCCAACTGCAGGAATATTTACTATTGCTGGAAGTGGCGATCTTGGAAGTGATTTGAGAATTGCTTCGGGAGGTCGTTTTTTTAGTTTAACTATTAACAGACCTTCAGCAAATATTATCCTTGATGGTGCATTGAATATAGGATCAACAGCAACTGCAGGAGTACTTACTCTCACAAATGGAGTGATAAATACTACATCTGCTAATAGAATACGATTAATTAATACAACTGCCGGTGCAATAGTAGGAGGTAATGAAAACTCTTATATAAATGGATCATTGGAACGAACCTTTGGGACAAGCATAAGTGTAGGCACATACACCTTTCCTGTCGGAAAAACTTCATACAATGAATTTGCAATGATAGTGGGAGCAGCTACTGCTGCTACAAGTGGTACAGTTGTGCAAGTTGAAGCATTTGATGAAGTTGCAGGAGGCAGTGCAGGCACTGGTTTTGATGTGTCGCCAACACCAGCAAAATATTGGCAGGCGAGCTTTGCTGCTGGCTCAATAACAACACAAAATACTATTTCTGTTCGTTTAACAGATGCAGGAATGACATTGACAGATGCAAATGCAATAGGACATTCAACAACAGCAAGTGGGAAAACAGGAACTTACAATAATTTGGGGGGAATAAATGTAAATTCTCCTTCAAATGGAAATATAACATCAATGGTGCCAATAAGCAATACTCTTGGATTTTTTAAGATAGGCTCAAAAGCTTGTATTAATGGACCTTTGTACACAGTTGGGGCAACAGGTGATTTTACCAACTTGACTGCGGTTGCTAATATTCTTAATGTAGCCCAAGTTTGTGATGATTTGGTGTTTGAACTGCAATCTAACTACAGTTCAGCAGGAGAAACATTTCCAATAACATTTAAGCAATGGACTAATTCGGGAGGCGCAAGAACAGTAACTATTCGCCCTGCAAGTGGAGTAACGGCAACAACAAGTGGTGCAGGAGTATCAAGTAATCTTATTGTTTTAGATGGAGTTTCATATCTGACATTTGACGGCAGACGGGCTGGAGTTGGTAGTGCAATTACTGACGGCTACTGGACAATTACTAATACAACAACTGGATCCTTTAACACATTTAGCATGATAAATGGCAGTACGAATAATAATCTGAAATATTTGAATATAAAAGGAAATCCAAACTCTACAGCGAATGCTTTAATACATCTGGGAACCACTACAAACACTGTAGGAAATAGTAATAATACAATAGAATATTGTTATGTTGGAGCTAATACAAATACTGCTGCAAATACTAAGTGCATATATAGTAATGGAACAAGTGCATATCCAAACTCCTTTAACACAATATCAAATTGTGAAATATATAATTTTTCCACTTATGGCTTTTGGGGAACCACTGGAACTGGAACTAATTGGGATATATCAAACAATAGCTTTTATAGAACATCAACATACACAGTTAGTAGTTATCCTTCTAGTGCAATTTACTTTAGCGTTAACACAAGCCATGGCAATACAATAAAAGGTAACTATATTGGAGGTCAATCAGCTTTGGGAGGAAGTGCGAATGCCAAATGGAATAATGGTACAGGAGCATTTAATGCAATTTATATCCAAAACGGAAGCACATCTACAAAAGTAGCAGATATCTTAGGAAACAGAGTTCAAAACTTTCAAACCGCCTCAACAACCAGTCAGCCGTTTAATGGAATATATGTTACTGCAGGCAATGTAAATATTGGAGATGGAACAGATGATAACCAAAATATAATTGGACATGTTTCTGCTGACTATGGAATTACAGTTGGAAGTGGAAGTGCAAACACTGTATGTGGCATTTGGGTTAGTGCAACTAACACATCTACAGTCAGTATAGATAATAATATCATAGCAAATATATCAGTTACGAGTACCAATACTACTGCTAAATATATATATGGAATATATTTCAATGGAACAGCAAGACCAGTTATTAATAATTGTAAGATACACACATTGTCGAATTCAACAACTTTTGCTACTGCCAATCCACTTGTAGTAGGCATAAATACAACAGCAAGCGGAGCAATTAGTCCCAGCATAACTAATAACGAGGTGTATAATCTTATTACAACAAATACTGCAACTAATAATACAGGACAGATATATGGGATAAGCTATACAGGGAATTCAGCTAATCCTCCAGTGGGTAGGATATCAGGCAACAATATATGGGGTTTATTTTTGGGAACATCAAATACTACAGCCAATCCAAGACTAGTAGGAATAAATATAGCAGGAGGAAGTAGTGTAGTATATAATAATATGATACAATTAGGACGAAAGCCGGCAGATGGTTCGCCAATAGAAAATTCGTATGGAATTACTGGTATTCGCTATGCAGGTGGTACAACTTATCCGAATTATTTTTTTTATAATTCTGTATATATTGGAGGTTCTCCGACATCAGGGGCAAATGCCACTTATTGTTTTCAAAGAGTTGCTAATCCTTTAAACAATCCCGATGATGTGTTTAACAATAATATTTTTTACAATAATCGCATCAATAGCGGGACAGCAACAGCAAGTCATTTGGCTTTAGTAACCAATAATACTACAAGATTTGTTAGTAATTTCAATAACTATATGAGTACATCAGGTTCTATTGCATCAGTCAATGGAGGTACAAATATATTGGATTTAAGTGATTTGCAAGCTTTGGGCTATGATGCTAATAGTATTAGTAATGATCCGCAGTTTAAAAATCCTGACGGTTCGGCTGCAACTGCTGATCTTCATATAAAAACAGATACTCCTACGCCAATTGAAGGTGTAGGAATTTCAATAACATCTCCTATCGCTATAACAACGGATATTGACGGAAATATAAGATGTCCTGAAAGTGGATGTCTTGGTGGCAATACAGCACCCGATATGGGAGCAGACGAAGGAAATTTTATAGGTGCTGACCTAACGCCTCCATCAATAATCTTTACTGATATTCCAAATACTCAAAGCACAGCAAATATGACATTAACAGATTTTGCTACTATAACAGATGTATCTGGAGTTAATGGCACAACAAATAAACCAAGATTGTATTTTAAGAAATCAACAGATAACAATGATAATACAGGCTGGAAATATGTAGTATCAAGCAGTAGCACTAGTCCTTTTTCATTCACTATTGACTATTCGCTTCTAAATGATGGTAGTGTAGTAGGAGGCAATGAAATACAGTATTTTGTTGTAGCACAAGATGAAGCTGCTATTCCTAATGTAGGAATAGCTTCGGGCAATTTCAGTAATCCGCAAGCAAGTGTTGCATTGGCTGTAAACGCTTTCCCTATCACAGGAAGCATAAAGAGCTATTCAATATTGCCGTCTTCAGGTACTTATACTGTGGGTATAGACGGTAATTATCCTAATCTTACAGGTGCTACAGGATTTTTCCAAGCCATCAATCAAACTGTATCTATTGGCGGTATCACTGGAGATATAACACTAAAAGTGATAAGCAACCTCACAGAAGATGGCACCCATGCTCTTGATCAATGGGAAGAACAGGGAACTGGTGGGTATAGCATAACAATTCAGCCTGCTGATGCAACAGACAAAGTAATTTCAGGCACAGTAGCACAAGGTATGATACGCCTTAATGGTGCTGATAGGCTTGTCTTCAACGGACAATACAATGATGATGGAGAAAAACACTTATTGTTTAGAAACTACAATGGTGCTAATCCAACATTCACTTTTATCAATGGCACCACTGATAACACAATAAAATATTGCATTATTGAAAGCAGCAATACAGCAACTGGGACAACTACGGCAGGAACTATTTTGTTTTCAACATCTGCTTCGGGTACTACAGGTAATAATAATAACACGATAAGCAATAACATTATTAGAAACAGAACAGATGTTGTAGCCAATCATGCTTATGCAATCTATTCTTATGGTACTAATAATGTAGATAAATACAATAGTGGCAACATAATTGCTAATAATGAAATTTTAAACTTTAACAACTATGGTATCTATGTTTATTCTTATAGTGGAAACGGCTGGGAAATAAAAGATAATAATTTTTATTATACAAGCACAGCCACTTTAGCGCAGACAGCTATATTGTTTAACGCAACAACTAGCAATGCTAACATAATAACAGGTAACTTTATTGGTGGGCAAGAGGCAAATTGTGGCGGAAGTGCGTGGACTAATAGTGGTTCAGCAATTGCTTTTATGGGAATTAGTCTTAATGTGGGTACAGCAACAGCAAGTTCGGTGCAAAACAATACCATACAAAATATTAGTTTGACAGGTACAGGTGCTGCAAATTTCACAGGAATAAACATTGGGGCTGGTCTTGTGAATGTCGGAAATATTGATGGCAACACCATAGGGCATGCATCAAATCAATATAGTATTAGCAACACCGGAACTAGCACAACTTCAGGTATAGTAGCTTCGGTATCGGCTGCAACAAACATTTCAAACAACCTAATTGCTAACATGAGAGCAAGCAACATAGGAACTGGAGCTTCAATCAGGGGTATTTATGTTTCAGCAGGTAATGGAATTACTGTTAGTTCAAATGAAGTAAGAGACCTTACAGCTTCGTCTGCTAACACCACAGCTTCCATATATGGTATATATACAACTCCTACTGCAGGTAGCAATACTATTGTTCAAAATACTGTCCACACATTAGAAAATACAGCAGCTTCAGCAGCTACCAAAATTTATGGTATGTATTATAGCGGACCTACAACTGGCAACAACATTGTTGGACGCAACTTAATACATAGCTTCAATATGTCTTCTATGGCTACTAATGCAACTTTATATGGCTTGTGGATAAATTCAGGAAGTGCTAGCATTCAAAACAATATGATACGACTTGGGTTAAACGCTACAGGCGATAATATTACAACGGGCTATAGCATGGCTGGAATTTGGGAAGCCTCAGGAACAAATAATCATTATTTTAATAGTGTTTATATAGGTGGCTCAGGTATTGTGGGTACTACATCTAGCACCTATGCTTTCTATAGTAATGTAACTTCAGGCACACGCAATGTGCAAAACAATATATTTGTTAACGCTCGTTCGGGTGGTACAACAGGTTTTCATGTTGCTTATAGGACAGGAACACTAACAGGTCTTAATTCTGATTATAATATTTATTATGCTCCCGGAACTCAGGGAATGCTTTTCTATAATGGTGCAGTATCGTATGCTAGTATGCTTTTATGGCGTGGTGTTATGACAAACCAAGATTTGAACTCAGGAGTAGGCGATCCGAATTTTGTTAATCCAACAGCTAATGCTTCTGGAGTTAGCTTGAAAGTGCAAGGCATAACACCTGCTGAAGGTGCTGGGATTGCAATTGACGGTATTACAGATGACCAAGAGGGAGATATAAGAACATCACTAAGTCCGACTGATATAGGTGCAGATGCAGGCAATTATACTGCTTCTGATATATTTACTCCTTATATAGATTATACTCTTCTTACAAGCACTACAAGCACCTCAAACAGAACTTTGTTAGATGTGAACATAGTTGACCTTGGCACAGGCGTTCCTACTAGTGGAGGAAATATTCCGAAAATATGGTATAAGCTGAATGTAGGAGGTACTTGGGTAAGCAATAATGGTGTTTTAATTTCAGGCGATGCAAATAATGGATTATGGAACTTTGATATTGATTATTCAAAGCTTGGATTTGGAACTCCTGTTAATGGTGACCAGATTTATTATTATGTAGTTACTCAAGATCAAGCTACAACACCAAATATATGGTGTAATCCTTTTGTTGGGGCAAGTCATGGAGATGTTAATACACAAATAACGCCACCAACAACACCCAACAGCTATTATATAGCTACTGGAATATCAGGTACTTATACTATTGGTATAGGAGAAACATATACATCATTTACAAGAGATGAGGCAGGTGGTTTTTTTAAGTTTCTTAACAATATTGATGGTATTACCTCTGTTATTGATGGACCTATAACTGCCATAGTTGTTTCGGATATATCAAATGAAAATGGAGCGGTAGCCCTCGGTTCTCTTAAATCTGATGAATTAGGCCCTCATTTAATTACTATTAGTCCTGATGGAACTATAGTAAGAGAACTTTATTGTCCGAGTGGCACTTATGCAGGAGATGCTAATAAAGGTCTTTTCACATTTTCGGGAGCTTCAAACCTTGTGATTGATGGAAGTTACAACGGAGAAGGTAAATATTTATCGCTTGATAATAGGCATGCAGGTAATACAGGTAAAAACTGTGTGCATTTTGAAAATGATGCACACGATATTACAATTAGAAATTGCTATATTAAAGCAGTCTCTACATATAGTAATAAATTCTGGGCTGATGTTTATTTTGGCAATGGCTTACTAACAGGTAATTACAATATCACAATAGATAATAATGATATAGGAAATAGTTCTTATGTGAATAGCAGAATTTATTCACATAATACAACAGCTAATACTTTCAATAGGGATATAACCATAACGAATAATAATATTTTTAATTTTGCTGATGGATACAATTGGACTGTAGATTATGGTGTCGCAGTAACCACTACAGGAAACGGTAGCAATTGGAATATAAGTGGGAATAGTTTTTATATTACTGGAGTTTGCTCAGGTAGTGCTCAAACTGCAATTTATTTTGTTCCAGGTGCTTTATCAATAGGAAACATAATAGATGGCAACTTTATTGGTGGTGGTTCTCCTGAATGTGGCCCGGGAACAGTTAATACTTATTGGTGTAATAATAATGCTTACGAAGGATATGGTATTCATGCAAATTGTGGAGATGTGGACATAACTAACAATACTATAAAAAATATTAGATATACAGGAGGAGATAAAAGTGGTTTTACTTGTGTATATATTCCAAGTGGCAACACAGTAGCCAATATTTCAGGAAATACTTTTGGAGACTTGAATGACGGTGAAAAGCGAATACAAGCACTAGGTGGTGGAGTATCATTTGAATATAATTATGGAAATGTATTCGGTATTAAACATTGGGGCAGCGGAGATGTTATCATTGATAATAACATATTTTCTTACCTTGTTGCTAATGGTGGTTGTAGTTATTGCATGGGATCTTATGTCAGAGTTATAGAAAAAACCAATAGCGGCACAGCAACTATTACTAATAATGTTATTTCAATGTGTCAGGGTGCTGGATACAATGCTGATAGTTATGCTATACGACTAGCTCCTTCTTCTAATACATCAGGACATGTTATAGCTAATAATACTATAATGACTCCATTAATACTTGGGGCTGGTAGTAGTATTTCAAGTTTTGGAATATTTATTGATCCTAGTAGTTATGATATAAGTGGAACTATATCAAAAAATAAGATACATGACAATAGAAATAGCTCTCCATCAGGATATACAGAAGGGATATGGTTGAAAGGTTGGGGTACACAAAATTGGGTAGTTGACAATAATATGGTGAGTTTGAACAATTCATTAGGAACCTCAAGTGTAGCCCTATATGGTATCGAAGATGGATTATATCAGGCATCTGGCTCAACAGTAGATTATTTATATAATTCGGTTTACATAAGCGGTAATCATAGTGGTTCGGGAAATACATACGCATTTTTAAGACAGGCAGGAGGTAATGGCAATAGTGCGGGTGATATTGTGAATTTGAAGAATAATATTTTTATTAACACTCGCAGTAGTGGTTCAGGCAGTCATTATGCAATAGGTAATCATGGTTCGGCATGTGCAACTAATTGGAATGCTGATGCTTCAAATTATAATTTACTTTTATCAAATAATTCTTCAACCTTAGGTTATTGGGGCTCATCATCGAATAACTTTGCAGGATGGCGCACAGCTAGCAATGGAGATGGGAATAGCATAAATGCTACTTATTCAAGCGGAAACTCATCATTTGTAGGTTCGCCATACCCTGGTTCAAATATGCTAAATCCGGCTAAGCTATTTGAAGATCCTTCGGTTGCCAACTTGCATATTTTAAAAACTGATGGACAAAGCTATTTGTTTGTTGGCGAAAAAGGAATTGATTTAACAGCTCAAGGCATTACAACTGATATTGATGACAATGTGCGTCCTGCACAACCAGCAATAGGCGCCCACGAAGTAAATGCATCAATGCCAATATGCGAAACTCCAACAGTTGGAGGCTCTGTTTCTGGTTCAAGCACGGTTTGCTCTGGCTCCAACAGCACTTTGTTGACACTTTCGGGACATATAGGCTCTGTGCTTAATTGGGAATACTCAACTAATGGAAATGACTGGTATGACATAGCCAATACAAGCAGTACTTATACGGCACAAAACTTGACACTTGCCACACATTATAGAGCAGTTGTTCAAAACGGAGAAGCATGCGATATTGAAAAATCTGCATCGGCAAGCATTTCAGTAGATGTTGCCTCTGTTGGCGGAAGTGTGTCAGGAAGCACAACAGTGTGTTCGGAAACAAATAGTAGCGAGCTAACACTATTAGGTCATACGGGAATAGTTATCAAGTGGCAATATTCAACTGATGATTGGTCAACAGCTATTGACATTGCAAATACATCAACCACACACACAGTAAGCAATTTGACGACAACAACCAAGTTTAGAGCAGTTGTACAAAGCGGAGTGTGTGCTGCAGCCACCTCATCTGATGCCACTATAAGTGTTGACCCAGCAAGCGTTGGAGGAACGGTTTCATCAAATCAACAAATTCTATACAACACTCAACCAACTGACTTGACACTAAGTGGCTACACAGGTAATATTGTTGAATGGCAAAAAGATGTAGTTTCTAGCTTTGCCAACCCTATTACAATTGGTGTAACTAATTCCACACTAAGTGGAGCAAACATCGGTAATTTGACTGAAACCACTTATTTCAGAGCAATTGTTCAAAGTGGCGTATGTTCTTCAACTTATTCATCATCAGTTGAAATAGAAGTATTGCCACAATCAAGTTTGTCATGTGTTGAAATGATTTCACCAGCCAACAGCAGCATAGGAGTTGCATTGACAAGCACACTTGAGTGGAAAGGAGTTGAAGGTGCAACAAAATATGTTATATTTATTGGCACTGATAACCCACCAACGCAAGATACGACTGCAGTCTTACATAAAGATGGAACAATTAGCATAAACACTAGCTTATATACCACAGAATATGGTACAACATATTATTGGAGAATTGCTCCAGTTGAAGGTAGCGACACACTCCAAGGTTGCCCAGTTTGGAGTTTTACAACTGAAAATGTTCACTGTACAGAGTTGTTAGCCCCAGAAAATGGTGCCACTAATGTTTCCCCATCACAATTATTAGTTTGGGAACCATTGCAAGGTGAAGATGTTTCTTATAGAGTTTACTTTGGTGAAGTTGGCTCAATGACATATAAAGAAACTACAGGCATAGGAGTAAATACATACAAACCAAGTTTAGAATTTGGTAAACAATATCAATGGCAGATACTACCTAAAACAGAGACATCAGAAGCTGCAGGCTGTGCAACTTATTCGTTTACAGTTATGAATCAGCCAAGCGATGCCACTCTGACATGGAAAACTACAGCTACTGACAACGATTGGAATAAAGCAGACAATTGGTGGTTAGAAGTAGGAGTAACGACTTCAACCTATGCCCCAACCTATGCAAACGATGTTGTGATTCCAGCCGGAGCCACCAACTATCCAATCATTAACAATATCAAATTAGCCCCAGCTGAATGTAAGGACATGTTAATAGCAAAAGATGCAAGTGTAACCATTGATGCTAACAAAGGATTGACAGTCAATGGCAACATGACTAACAATGGCTTATTACACATCAAGAGTATCAAAGATCCAAGTGGTTCAATCCACAAAACTCAAGATGGTTCATTAATAGTTGATGGCAACGAAAGTGGCACGGGGACATATAAAATTGACCGTTATGTAAGTGGCAACTTCTGGCACATGGTTTCAAGCCCTGTTCAAAGTGCGAAAGTATCCGTATTTAATAATATGTGGATACGCGACTACGATGAGAGTAAGAATGTGTGGGGTAGCTTCATAGTTTCTCCTACTCAAGCATTAGTTGTAGGAAAGGGATACAGTGTTTGGACTTATGAAGAAGCTGAAACCAGAACCTTCCAGGGTAAAATTAACAATGAAAATATTTCATTACCAGTTACTCACCACAAAGATTCTGGATTGCCTCCTTCTATGTGGGGATACAATTTAGTAGGTAATCCTTACCCCTCAGCTATCAAATGGTCTCCAAACGACAATACTATGTGGGAAAGAGTTAATGTAACAAATAACATTCAGATGTTTAGTGGTGAAGCGGGCAACTATATCGTCTATAACCCTAACTATGGGATGTCATCAGCAAATTCAGAAATTGCTTTAGGTCAATCATTCTTCATTCAAACTTCTAATTCTAATCCGTCATTGATTATCAAGAAAGGAGCTCGTCTTCACAGTACTGTAACTTTCCGTGATGAGCCTATAATAGAAGACAATATCTCAATTAAAGTAAGTGGCAACAACTATTATGACGAATGTTATGTTCTTTATCGTGCAGATGCTTCTGATGAGGATGAGTTTGATTTACACTATGAATCTGTAAAATTCCCTGGTTTAACAGAGGCGCCACAAATCTACACCAGAAAGAACATAGATGGTACTAATCAAAAATTATCTGGACAAGCAGTTAATTCTCTTGACAAATTACAAGGCATGATAGTTTATTTGCAAGTAGGAGCAGATTCTGAATACACTTTTGAGTTTGCAGAAACTATGGTTCAAGACTTTAAGCCTATAATTCGCGACAGGTATGCTGACTTCATTATTCTTCCAAACACTCCATACTCATTTACAGCTACAATTTTTGATTTAAGAGACAGATTTGAGATTCTAAATCAAGCCACTGTTTCCACTCCTGAATTTAGTGCAGATGGCTTAGTTGTGTGGTCTCATAACAACATTTTGTATGTTGACAATCTTCAAACATCATCTTTAAAACAAGTAGTTGTTTATGATATTTTGGGTTCAGAGGTTTTCACTTCAGTTTCTGCCAAGACAAATCTAAGTGGTTTATCTCGCGGAGTTTATTTAGTAAGAGTTATCACCGATAAACAAACAGTAGTAAAGAAAGTTTCAGTTCAATAATCAGAACTGATAACTAATTGTGTTTTCATAATAAAATAAGAAACCGGTCTTGAATTTTCGAGATCGGTTTTTTTAATTGTTTCTTAACAAGATACTCATTATTTCCAGATTTTCAATTCGTAATTTCCCGATTTTTAATTAGTAATTGATTGATTCGTAATTCGTAATTTTTCATTAGTAATTGATTGATTCGTAATTCGTAATTTTTCATTAGTAATTGATTGATTC
>ENA-UPXM01005339-UPXM01005339.1-activated-sludge-metagenome-genome-assembly--contig:-NODE-5339-length-12537-cov-7.076751_pt1 | contig 12537 bp, 14 predicted proteins | sample MGYA00238178_ERZ772708 | MGnify/ENA primary metagenome ERZ772708 (study PRJEB29002, sample SAMN05720212) | activated sludge metagenome | isolation source: anaerobic digester from wastewater... | reverse complement strand
CAGATGATGCAAACGAAAAACGTAAGGACATCGCTCGACTTTACCCAAACGCTAAACAAATTTGGGTAGATAGTGGGCACGTGATCCCGCTGGAAAAACCCGAGTCTGTTGTTTCAGTGATTCGCGAGGTTTTAACTCAAATCAGTAAATAGCTTCCTGATTAAATGAACAGAACGCTTATCGCATAAAATCAAACAATGACAAACTCGTCGTCGTCACAAAAGATTTTTGTGCGGCTTCAATAATGGTTTGCTGTTTGGCTAAATCGGTTAAGGCGGCGGTGTAATCCAAGTCTTGTAAATCAGAAAGTGATTGACTGTATTGCAAGTCACGGTCAGTGCCGGTTATATCTAACGCATCTAACTCATTGAGTTTTGTGCCGATTGCGGTACGCACATTCAGTACATTATCAACCGTGCCTTGCAGGTTGCCAATTGCTGTACTTAAGCCGTTTGTAAATGCAGTTTGCGTTGCGGCATTTGTAATGGGCGTGTTCAATAATGTGACGATATCTTTCAAGGTGGTAAATACGTTACTACCATTCATAAATAAACTATCGCCTGTCACATTGACGCTCATTTGGCGTTGCGGATCCACTTGCAACAGTTGCTGTTGTGAATCACCGTTATAAGTAGCGCCGGTTGGCGTGGCCGTAAAAGAAGCAGTGTCTGATTTAAATCCGGAGTAGATAAAGTTTCCAGCGGCATCTTTTGTATTGGCAAGCCCAAGCAAGGCTTCGAGTGAACCCTGTAATTCTGTACCAATAATTTTACGTTCCGCGTTTGAAAGTGCGCCATTGCCAGCAGCTACTAGGCTAGACTGTGTTGCCACGAGTAGATTCGTCACACTTGTGAGATTGGCTTCTAATGTGTTGAGTTTTAATTGCGCTACTTTGCGTGTATCAGCAAACGAATTATTTACATTTTTTTCATGTGAAACTTCCAGCGCTCTTGCTGAGGCAATCGGGTCATCAGACGGCGATAAAATACGCCGGCCAGTGGCAATTTGCTGCTGCAATTTAGCCTGATTTGACTGTAAATCACTCAGTTTTGCAAAGCCTGCCTGGTAAAGTGTATTGGTACTAATGCGCATCATAAACTCCGTTAAATATCTTTAATGCTGCGTTATCGAATATTCAACAACACATCAAATAGCTGGCTGGCAATTTGCATCATTTTGCCAGCAGCTTGATAAGCTTGCTGGTATCTGAGTAAATTGGCCGCCTCTTCATCGAGATTAACGCCAGATTCCGATTGCATTGCCGTGTTGGCTTGTTCAAGCACTTTGGCTTCAGCCGCACTGGTTACCTTAAGCTCACGCGTTTTATTTCCTACGCCGCTAACCATTTGCGCAAAAGCTGCGTTGTAGCTGTTTTTAGTGGTGCTGCCTAATGCCTGTACGTTACCTTTGGTTTCAAGATTAGCAAGCAGTAGCCCATTTCTGTTATCGCTTGGCCCAGTTGATGTACTTGGCGCTACAGTAAATTCATCGCCATTTGCGGGAGTGCCAGAGAGTACAAAGCTGAGACTTCCTACAGAGATTGTGGCGCCACTTGTGTATGTAATCGGTGCGCCTGGTGGATATGTGGTACTCGTGCCACCATTGGTCACCGTCACAGGTTGTGCAGAAGGTGCCATAGAAAAAGTACCTGGTACACCACTGCTATAAGTGAAGGTGAGCGGTGAAGCGAGCGGGCTAGCGGCGTAACTTGAATTCACACTGAGCGCGCTCAAATTTGCGCTGCCAGTATTACCTGCATTGGCACTTGAGCCCAGCACAGGGCCACCGACCGCCAGTTTATTTACATCACTAAAAGCCAATGCCAAGGTGTTGCCAGCGCTTAAGGTGGGCCGAATCACAAAATCATCGTTTGCATTGATAGTGCCTGAAGCTTGGGTAAAGCTTAAACCATCGACTGTTTGTGGCAGCGTTGCGAAGGTTTGCACGGATTGATCAGCTAAGCGTGTGATTTTGTAATTGGTGCCATCATATTGCAAACGGTAATCGCTACTCGTTACAGCGCTGGCATCGACCACCTGACTACTAATGACAGCCGTGCCCGTGTTGTTGCTATTACTATTAACGGTAGGTGCGGCGATTGAGAATAAATTGCCACCAGGGTTGCCATTTTTATCTGTGCCTTGCATGTGTTGCGCATTAAACGTGCCGGCAATGGACACTGCAATTTGGCCAATTTTATTTTGTACTGCATCTAATGATTCTGAACGAAACTGCAGCAAGCCACCGATGGTGCCGCCTGGCAGACTGTCTGTACTCAAAATAGAAGTTTTATTGTTGCTATTGTAAGCAACTTCTAATCGGCTTGGATCTGTTGGCGATGATGCAGTGGTTAACATGTAGTTGGTTGTTCCCACAACAAGTGGCAAACCGTTGCCAATAAAAACGTTATAGCCGCCTTGTCCTTGTGGTACAACCGTGGTTTTGATCAGCTTACTTAACTCTGTCACCAATTGATCGCGCTGGTCAAGTAAATCGTTTGGTTGATTGCCTGTGGCACTAATCGCTTTATCAATCGTATCGTTCAAGTTTGATAGCTGTTTTGCATAAGTGTTCACTAAGCCAACACTGGATACTAGCTGGGTATTGATGCCCTCTCTAATTTCATCCAAACGACTATTGGTGGAATGAAAGCGATTGACCAGCGACTGCGCATTGGAGAGCATCGTTTGACGTGTGCTTGGGTCATTAGGATTAGACGATAAGGCTTTTACACTGGCAAAAAAGTCATTCAGTGTTGGGTTTAATCCGGCCGAAGCATCAGACAGCATGTTGTCAATGGATGTCATGTTAGCCGCGTAAGTTTCTAACCCTGCGCTAACAGATTGACTGTTAATGGCCTGTCTTGCCAATAATTCGTTATAAACACGGGTGACGGACGATACTTCAGTCCCTTGCCCCACATAACCATAGCCAAAATTTTGTGATGAAGCCGCCGACTGCACAATAACTTGTCGGGAATACCCTGCAGTAGATGCGTTGGCGATATTATGCCCAGTAGTGCTAATGCCTACTTGAGCCGCGTTAAGGGCCGTTTTTCCTATACTTAATATATTCGAGGTAGCCATGATGTTGCCTTTTTATAGAATCTCATAATGTGCATTACGTCATTAATTTGAGAAACTTTAACGTTATTTTTTGTTGGTACCTCACGAGGCCGAGACTTTTTCAATCACATTGGCTAATTTGCTGGCATATTGCGGGTCTGTGGCGTAGCCCGCTTTCTGCATTGCTTTTGCATAGGCCTGAGGGTCATGCATGTTGGCCATGACATGTTCATAGCGCGGATTTTGCTGCATCAATTTTGCAAAATCTTTAAACGAGTCGGCGTAGCTGTCATATGCACGAAATTTTTCAATGCGCTTTTGTTTGATGCCATTGATATATTCGGTCGTCATGGTTTCAACGACTTTGCCATCCCAAGAACCTGTGGCTTTAATCCCAAATAGGTTATGGCTATTCGTGCCATCAGCCCCTTTGATTTCACGCTTTCCCCAGCCGCTTTCAAGCGCAGCCTGGCCTAACATTAAGTGTGTTGGAATGCCCGTTGTACGGCTTGCTTCTTCCGCATGTACTGTCATTTTGGCTTGAAAAGCTGTCACGCTCTGTTCAACAGTTTTATTATTGTCAACTTTACGCGAGGCATTCAAGGCATTGTTGATGATGGGGTTGGCGTTAAAGTTAGCCTGGCTGATATTTGAAATATTTTGCTTAAATTGGCTAAGGTTTTGAATATTTGGATTAATCAGAGAAGAGGCGCCTTTTTTAGTAACGCTATCATTAGTAGCATCATCAAGTTGCTGCATTTCATTGATTTTACCGTAGCCCGTTTTACTCAATTGCTGTGCCAGCACATCGGCCAACCCTAAACCTTTGCTACTCAGGTTGCTACTGAGTTGTTGGTCAAGCATTGCTGTAAAAGTGCGGCTTTGTTCATTATCAAAAGGGTTATCTTCAGATGAAGAGGCCTCACGCATACTTTTTAGCATCATGTTCATAAAAATGGCTTCAAACTGCTTGGCAACTTCTTTAATCGCTTCAGGTGAATTTTCTTTAGCCGCATTTTTTAAGCCATTGAGACCATTCGCATCAAAGGCGACTTTTCCTGTTAGTTCCGAAGTGTTAATCATCTTAAATAATCTCCAAATCAGCTTTTAACGCGCCAGCGGCTTTAATTGCCTGCAAAATTGCGAGTAAATCTTGCGGTGTGGCACCAATGGCATTGAGCGCTTTCACGACATCAGATAAATTGGTTCCGCTATTGAGTTTAAGCACTTTGCCCGGCTCTTTAGAAATTTCAATTTGCGAGCGTGCGGTTGAAACTGTTTGGCCATTGGAGAGTGGCGCCGGCTGACTAATCACAGGGGACGTATCAATGACCACGGTTAAGTTACCATGTGACACTGCGCAGCTATCTAGCGTGACCGCACGGTTCATCACCACTGAACCGGTGCGCGCATTCAGTATGATTTTTGCTGTGGTGGCTGCCGGGGTCACATTAATCGATTCAAGTGCTGCCAAAAAAGATACGCGATTACGATTGGCGGGTGGTGTTACGCGAATCACACGCCCATCTTCAGCAACGGCCGTATTTTGACCAAACTGGCGGTTAATGGCATCAACTGCAGAAGATGCGGTAGTAAAGTCAGACTCTTTCAACTCAAGGTTGATGCTATCCCCTTGGTTAATGGCGTTTGGCAATGCACGCTCAACGGTGGCGCCATCTGAAATGCGGCCAACGCCTAAGTGATTAATTTGTGTTTGGCTGCCATTGGCAGAAGCACCCACGCCACCTACAATTAAATTACCCTGTGCAATCGCGTAAATTTGCCCATCCGCACCTTTGAGTGGCGTCATCAGCAATGTGCCACCGCGTAAGCTTTTTGCATTCCCCATGGAAGACACGGTAATATCAAGCGTTTGGCCCGGCTGCGCAAAAGCGGGAAGGCTACTGGTGACCATAACAGCCGCGACGTTTTTGAGTTGCAAATTAGTGCCTGGCGGTAAACTTACACCCATCTGCTGCATCATACTTAATATGCTTTGTACCGTAAAAGGTGTTTGCGTCGTCTGGTCGCCAGTGCCATCTAAACCGACGACCAAGCCATAACCAAGTAACTGATTGCTTCGCACACCCTGAATGGTTGCAATATCTTTTAACCGCTCCGCCTGTGTATTGGGTGAATAAATCACGCCCACAATCAGTAGGCCATACAGACAATAGTCGCCAATTTTTTGTAGTGTTAAATTCAATTTTTTGCTGATATCGTTCATGTCGTTGATGCGCTAGAGCGCGGCCATACTTAAGAAAAAACGTGCAAATAAAGAGGCAATTTCTGCGGCGTCCACTTTGCTGCTGGTGCGATACTCAATGCGCGCATCGGCAATTTTTGTGGATGTCACCATATTGCCGGCCGTAATCGTGTCTGGATTGACTACACCAGAAAAGCGCACATACTCGGTACTTTTATCAAAAGATACTTGCTTTTCTCCTGATACGACTAAATTGCCGTTGGATAACACTTCAACCACTGTAGCGGTGACCGAGCCATTAAATACATTGCTTGCATTTGCTGCGTTTTTACCTTCATATGAAGTAGATGAACTCGCACTAAATTCAGTTTTAGGGAAAGTGCGGCCAAGCAGTTTGCTGATACCGCCTTCCGCTTTGCCATTTTTGCTGCCAGAATCGCCATTCGCTTTGGTAGCATTGGTGTTTTCAGCAATGGTGATGGTTAAAATATCTCCCACAAAACGCGCTCTGCGATCTTCAAACAATGGTTTATAAGCACTATTATTGAATATAGCGCCAGTTTTTGGCGCATTGGCAACAATCGGCTGTGGTTTGGCGGTGGTTGGCTGTTTTACAATGGAGTCTGGCGTAATCGCACAGGCGGCGAGACTTAGCAAAGCCAAGCAAGTCATGCTGATTTTTACGTATTCCATGGCGGTCATCATCCATTTTTTCATTTTGGTCATTTTGTCAGATTTTGCGTGCGTTACATTTGCGTCAGTTTTTGTAGCATCTGGTCTGAGGTTGTAATAGCCTTGCTGTTAATTTCATAGGCACGCTGTGTTTGAATCATATTGACCAACTCTTCTACCACATTGACGTTTGACGTTTCAACGTAACCTTGTGTGAGTAACCCCGCACCATTGGCACCGGGCGCATTGGTATTCGCATTGCCGGAGGCTGAAGTCTCAACATAAAGATTTTCCCCTTTTGCCTGCAAGCCGGCTGGATTGATAAAGGTGGCCAATTGAATTGCACCCACTTGTGTTGGTGCTGATGCGCCAGGTGTGGTAACAGAAACCGTACCATCACGACCAATCGTTAAACTTTGTGCATTGGCCGGAATGGTAATTGCGGGCTGTAATGGAAAACCACTCGCGGTAACAAGCTGGCCTTGGCTATCCGTTTGAAATGAGCCATCGCGGGTGTAGGCCGTGCTACCATCAGGCAGCAACACCTGAAAGAAACCGGCACCTTGAATGGCCACATCTTTATCATTACTGGTGAGCTGTAAATTACCTTGGGTAAAAATGCGTTCAGTGGCAACGGGTCTAACGCCGGTGCCAAGTTGCAGGCCAGAAGGCAACTGTGTTTGCTGTGAAGATTGTGCGCCGGGCTGGCGAATGGTTTGGTAAATTAAATCCTCAAATACCGCACGTGAGCGCTTAAAACCACTTGTGCTCACGTTCGCCAAGTTATTGGCGATGACGTCCATTTGCGTTTGTTGCGCATCCAGCCCCGTTTTTGAAATCCATAGTGAACGCATCATTTTGTAATTCCTTTCAGAAATCTGTCATTAAGTGCATATTAACGTAAGAGCACTCAACTCATATTGAGGAGTTGACTGGCTTTATTGGCGTTATTCTCAGCGTTCTGCACTAATTTCATTTGCATTTCAAATTGGCGTGCGAGGCTAATCATCGTCACCATTGCGTCCACCACATTGACATTGCTGCTTTCTAGCGCGCCATTCACCACCTGAACGTTGGCATCCGCTTCAGCAGGTCTGCCGTTTTTAGTGATAAATAAACCATCATCAGCACGCTTTAAATTAGACTCTTCCGGATTCACAAGTTTAAGACGGCCAAGGGCATTGGAAGGGCCAGGAAGTGTTGAATTTGAGACTGAAGAAATCGTACCGTCTTTGCCGATGGAGATTGTAATGTCTGGCGGAATGCTAATAGGGCCGCCATCGCCCATAACCGTTAAGCCATTAGCGGTTTGTAACACGCCATTTTCACTGATTTTAAGTGAGCCATTTCGTGTATAGCCTTCTGAACCGTCAGCACGCTGTACGACCAACCAGCCATTCCCATGTACAGCAACATCCAAATCACGCCCAGTTTGCTGCAACGCACCGGGGTTAAAAACCGCACCCACCGTTGCGTCCACCACGAATGCTCGCGTAGGCAATCCGGTGCTTAACACAGGCACAGCTCGAAATGAATCCACTTGCGCCTTAAAGCCGGTAGAAGTGGCGTTTGCAAGATTGTGCGCAGTCGTGGCTTGCTGCTCAAGTATGTGTTTTGCGCCAGTCATCGCGGTATAAATCATGCGATCCATGCGAACTCTCCTAACATGCTTTCAAATAAGGGCATTCAATCAATCAAGTTCAAATTAGCGTAAATTCACTAATGTTTGCAGCACTTGGTCTTGTGTTTTAATGGTTTGCGCATTGGCTTGATACACGCGCTGTGCTGTAATCATGTTGACTAATTCAGCCGTCAGGTCTACGTTAGAATCTTCAACCGCAGAAGATTGCAGTACACCCAGAGAGCCTGTGTTAGGTGTGCCAATCAGTGGTACACCAGAATCCGCACTTTCAACCCAGGCGTTGCCGCCCAATGATTGCAATCCATTTGGGTTGACAAAATTAGCGAGTACCACTTGCCCCAATGTTTTTGATTGGCCATTGGTGTAGCGACCTACAATGGTGCCATCTTTACCCGTGTTAAAGCTTGCTAATCGTCCAGACGTAAAGCCATCTTGTGAGAGACTGTTGATGCTGAAATTGGAGCCAAATTGCGTACTGCCGGCGAAATCCATGGTCAATGAGACTGCATTCGCCCCTGTGGTGGGTACAAAGTTCACCGCAGGCGTTGCTGGTGCTATGACGGGTGCAACCCCAGTGCCTGAAAACGTCATGGTTGCGGTTGCGGCTGGCAGTGCTGGTGTTGAAACGCCGTCAGCGGTTGAAAATACACTCCATGTGCCGGGTGCGGTTTTTACAAAAAAGTTTTGCACGGTATGTTCATTGCCTAAGCTGTCAAACACCGTTACAGCGGTTGAATTATGATAGGTCGTAGGGTCAGATGGATCAAAGCCGGCAGCGGGGAGAGCGGTTTTTCTTGAATCAAGATTTACCACGCCTTTATATTCGGTACTCGCAGAAGGTTGTAAATCTGCGGTGTTGATGTTGATTTCAGAAGGGGCTCCCGTTGAAAGTACACCATTCGCATCTGCCGTGTAACCTGTCAAACGTTTATTTTCGGCGTCAACAATGTAGCCGAATTTATCCATTTGAAATTGGCCATTACGTGAATAGGTAATGGCACCATTATTGCTCATGCGAAAAAATCCACCGCCGTTAATGGCAATGTCTAATGTGTTGCTGGTACTGGTGATGTTGCCTTGCGTGTATTGCTGAGATACGTTGGCAAGCTTAGTTCCAATGCCAATTTGCGATGCACCGCCACCTGTGAGCGAGTTGGCATAAACATCGGCAAATTCAGCGCGTGATTGTTTAAAACCGACAGTATTGGCGTTTGAAACGTTATTACCAATCACTTCTAATGTTTTAGAAGCTGCATTTAATCCACTTAAACCCTGTTGAAAACTCATTTGATTCTCCTCATCCTTAATTCAATAAATCGCTAAACACATTCGTAATAATTCATTAAAAAATCTCTTTGACTTCAGTAGTGCTCACTGAACTTGAATTACTTAAATTCAATGTCACGCCATTGCTACTGTTTGAAATACTTTTGACTTCAGCAAAGCTCAGTCGTGTAGCCTGAACGGGCTGGCCGCCAACGGTGGCTTTGACATCAAATTGATAAGTGCCATTGGCTGCAATCGTGCCATCAGTCGTATGGCCATCCCAAATCAGCGGGACTGAACCAGCGGTTTGCGCACCAAAATCAAGCGTTCTTATCGTGTTACCCGAAGTGTCTTTAATGTCGATAGATAACTTATCTGCACCAACAGGCAGTTCAACGCCAAAATAACCACCTTCACCGTTGGTGGTGAGTGTTTTGCCTTCTACCAACACGCCGTGGCCTATCATGTTAGCGGCTTGATAAGATTGGCCCATCTGTAAACTGCTCATCAGAGATTCCACAGTGCTATTCAACTTATTAATGCCGCTTACCGTTGAGAGCTGCGCCATCTGGCTTGTCACCTGCGCGTTATCCATTGGATTGAGCGGATCTTGATTTTTCATCTGCGTGACTAGCAAGGTCATAAAGCGATCTTGTGCCTCTTGTGTTGAGTCGGTCTTAGATTTTTTGCCGTTTACGCTATCGAGCAATGCTTGTGAAGCAGTGTTAGTATTTTGTACGGTGGTGGCCATGAGAGTCCTTAATGTGAGTGACTAAATTTAACGTTAATGTGCAGTTAAGATTGACCAATGCTCAGCGTCTTAAGCAACATGGCTTTGGCTGCATTCATGGTTTCTACGTTGTTTTGATACGCGCGTGAGGCTGAAATCATATTCACCATTTCTTCTGTTACATTCACATTTGGCATCGTCACGTAGCCTTGCTCATTCGCAAGCGGATGTTTTGGATCAAACACTACTTTAGCCGGTGAGGTGTCTTCAACGACTTTGGTTACCTTTACGGCTTGCGCATCAGGACTGGCGCTGGGCGTTGCACTGAACACCACTTGCTTTGCTTTGTAAGGCGTGCCATTCGCGCTGGTGGCGCTATCGGCATTGGCCAAGTTGCTGGCAACCGCGTTGAGTCGCTGAGACTGCGCGCTCATGGCAGAACCTGAAATATTAAAAACGTTAAAAAGCGACATGGTGTACTCCTGTCATTGGTGTAAGTTCAAAGTTTTATTGCCCCTGAATCGCGGCCAGCATCTTTTTAAGTTGGCCGTTAATCATGGTTAAGCTCGCTTCATAGCGGATGCCGTTATCCACAAACTGGTTACGCTCAACATCCATATCAACGCTGTTACCATCAACACTGCCTTGCGAAATTGGCCGATACATCGGCTCATTGGGGCCGCTTGCCTGCTGTAGATTGACCATAGGCAGTGCATTCATATGCAGTTCAGAAGTTTTTGCGATGCTTTTAGCCGCAACCAATGTTTGTGTTGCTGGGTTTTGGCTCATGGCCTGCTGCATGGCGGTTTTAAAATCTAAATCGCGCGCTTTAAAGTTAGGCGTATCGGCATTGGCGATATTGGCGGCAATCAGCTCCTGGCGCTGGCCGCGCACGCGTAGTGCAGTTTGGTGAAAACTTAATTCGGCATCTAATTTATTTAGCATCGTTGGCATCTTTTCAAAAAGGCGTTATTGATTTAACTGGCTGAACGATTAAGAATCCAACCGTAAATTTTTCCTTTATCTATGTTCGTCAGTGTATAGAAGACGCCAAGTTTTAATTGTTGAAGTAAAAGGGTAAAAACTGCCTTATTCTTGATTTTGTTATAGACATGCTTACGTAAAATGGTGACCATCGAATCAATGTAGAAAAGGTCTGTCGTGAATACACGCGCACTGCAATTTAAGTACAGAGTATTGCCTGACTCAAGCGTTAGCCGTGCCTGGCTATGCACAGCGGTCACGCTGGGATTGTTATTTTCATCCTTGAGTGCTGCAGAGGAAGTTAAAGTGGCAGTAGTAAAACCAGCGGCTGATTTAACCGCATCAAAACAAAGTTTGGCGGTTGTAAAATCAAAAGTGGCTGAATTCCTAACCACGCAAACCATAGGTTACCCAGGAGATGTGAGTATTCAAGTGGGCGCCATTGATCCTAATTTAAGACTAGCGGTTTGTGATGATTTGCAGCTATTTTTACCACAAGGCAGCCGCGCGTGGGGCAAAACCAGCGTAAGCGTGCAGTGTCAGGCGCCAAGTAAATGGCGTATTTATGTGCAAGGCACGGTAAAAGTGGTGGGAAATTACTTAGTGGCAGCGGCTCCATTAGCGCAGGGTCAAGTTTTATCAGAATATGACGTTATGGTAGAGAAGGGTGATTTAACGCAATTGCCAGCGGGCGTGTTTACCGAGCAAGCGCAGGCTGTTGGTCGCAGTGTACAAATATCAATGACCGCTGGCACAGTGCTCAGGCAAGAAATGCTCAAAGTGACGCCTGTGGTGCAGCAGGGCCAAACGGTAAAGCTATTTACTTCAGGTAATGGCTTTTCAATCTCGGCTGAAGGCCAGGCGCTTGCAAAAGCCAATGAAGGCCAAGTGACGCAGGTAAAAGTCGCGAGCGGCAAAGTGATTTCAGGCATTGCACGGCAGGGCGGGCAAGTGGAGGTCGCGTTTTAGTGCAATGGATAGCATGCGTTCTAACCAAATGGTAAGAAAATAAAAAAATATTACAAACCATTAAAGTTCGCTTAAACTATGCCGATAAGAACACTATGGATACCAAACAATTGGTATTTTAGAATGAAAAATAAGGATCAATGCCATGAACATTAATGACTCAATTAAAAGCAAAGCAGGGATTACTGCGGATAAAACGCAGCTTGAAAAACCTGCCGCCAAACCTGCACAAACCGCTAAAGGTGCTGCCACACCGGTAGTTGCCGGTGAGAGTGTTACGCTGTCATCCCTTTCAGCTCAGGTTAAATCTTTTGAAGCTGAAGCGACTGCTGGTGTATTTGATGCAGAAAAAGTACAAGCGATTAAATCAGCAATTTCGAGCGGCCAATTTAAAGTGGACTCAGAGAAAGTGGCTGACGGTCTAATTCAAACAGTGAAAGATTTAATTTCAGCTAAAAAATAATGCGCAACCACGTATTGTTTTAGGCATTATTTTAAAACGGTGAATAACAATGAACGCCTCAAAACCAGTGCAAATTTCGTTTGAGCAAGACGTAAGCTTAGTGAATCGCTTGCTTGAAGAGCTCACCACAGAGCAAGTTGCTTTGGTAAAGGGCGATATTGCAACGGTAGAGGCAATTATTGACCGCAAATTTTTACTGTTGCAACAACTGAGTACAGTAGCCAAAAACCGCTACGAGCAATTGTCTTTGCATGGCTTTCAGGCCAATGAAACTGGTATGGTGGCTTGGGTTAAACAACAAGCCAGCACCAATGTACAAAAGGCGTGGGATCAATTTCAAAAAACTTTGAGCACCACCAAAGAAACCAACCGATTAAATGGCATTTTAATCAACAAACATTTTAGCCGTAATCAGCAAATGTTATCGCAACTGCAAGGCAAACCAGAAGCCGGCAGCATGTACGGCAAAAATGGCCAAGCCAGAACATCACAAGCGAATCAATCTGTATTGATGGCATAACGTTCAATTTACGCTTTTCT
>ENA-UPXM01005336-UPXM01005336.1-activated-sludge-metagenome-genome-assembly--contig:-NODE-5336-length-12541-cov-4.290966_pt1 | contig 12541 bp, 8 predicted proteins | sample MGYA00238178_ERZ772708 | MGnify/ENA primary metagenome ERZ772708 (study PRJEB29002, sample SAMN05720212) | activated sludge metagenome | isolation source: anaerobic digester from wastewater... | reverse complement strand
TGTTGATGTTCTTCAAAAAGGCATGAGAGATTGTGACTGGGTATTTCACATGGCAGCCTATACTAAACCATGGTCAAAAGATCCTTCCGTTCCGTTCAGAATAAATGTAACAGGAACACTTAATGTAATTGAAGCTGCTGTTAAAAACGGAGTCAGGCGGGTAATAATTACATCCACTGCCGGGACAATGGGTTATTCATCTGATGGGATGATTATCAGTTAGTCAACTGCTTCCGGGAAAAATCTTCTGACTCTGTACGAAAAGAGCAAGGCAGAAGCGGAATTAAGAGCATTTGAATATATCGGCTCGGGTACTGAGATTATAATCACTAATCCTTCAAGGATCTATGGTCCCGGATTGCTGTCGGAAAGCAACTCTCTTACGAAAATAATGAAACTGTATATATCCGGTCTCTGGAGATTAATGCCGGGAGATGGCAGGACAGTTGGAAATTACGTATATATAGAAGATGTGACTGAAGGACATATACTTGCTGCCCTTCATGGCAAGAATGGCGAACGTTATATTCTGGGAGGTGAGAATCTCTCTTTCCGCGATTTTTTTGATAAAACAGGTGAAGCAGCAGGGAAGAAAAGGAAGCTTTTCAGCATCTCCTTCAACACTGCGGAATTGTTTCTTAAACCCGCAGCAATCATAAGCAGATTGAGTGGTAAAACTCCTTTAATAACAAGTGAATGGATCAATAAATACCAGAATGATGCAATACTTTCTAGTGAAAAAGCAATTAATGAACTGGGATACAAAATTACACCCTTTATTGACGGAGTCCGGAAAACAATTAAATGGTTAAAAAGTAAATAGCCTGTCTAAGGCTACCATAATAAAGAATATTATTAACTTTGCCTACACTTTAATTTAAAAGGTTTTTAAATAATCAAAACCAATTATTTATTATGGGAAAAGGTGATAGAAAAACAAGAAGAGGAAAGATATTTCTTGGATCTTTTGGTGTAAAACGCCGGAGAAAAAAAGCGAATAAACCGACTGTCAAAGAGAAGGAAATCAAGGAAAAGAAATCTCTTAAAGAAAAAAAGGTAGTTAAAGAGTCTGCTGAAATAAATGAGGTTAAAAAAACTGTTGAAGAAAAACCGCTTGTGGAAATTAAAGAACAGAAAGCGGCAGCTGAGGTTAAGGAGCCAAAGGTGAAAGAAACCAGGGAAAAGAAACAGGTTAAGGAAACGAAACCGGATAGTGAACCGAAAGCAGCCAAACCTGCGGCGAAGGAAGTAAAAACAACTGCTCCCAAAGAATCCAGAACCACCAAATCAGCAAAAACAGACGCTAAAGAAAAAGAAGAAAAGGTGAGTAAACCCGATTCCGGAAAAAAGGCTTCAAAAGCTGATAAAGAAAAAAAATAAACAGCATTTTCCGTTTCTGTTTTAATAATGTATGCCAAATCTGCGCTCATTATCTATGTGATGTTGATGCTTTCCATTGGCAACTTGTCTGCACAGGTTACAGTGGAGGATTACGAGAGGGCTTATAATCTTTCAGCACTCGCTTCAGACAAAGTGTTTCATAGTGATATAAGGCCCGTTTGGATAGCTTCCCGGTATTTCCTTTATGAAAATATTACTCCGGAAGGGGTAATGTATAACATTGTTGATGTTGTGAGGGGAACTAATTTGCCTGCTTTTGACCATGTTAGGTTTGCCGCATCTCTGGGGTCAGTTGCCGGGCGAAAAATCGATCCGGGAAAATTGCCCATATCAGGTATTACTTTTTCAGACCGACTCCGCAGTTTTGCCTTTGTATTTGAGGGTTTTAACTGGATCTGCAATATGAAAGACTATTCTCTTTCCAGGCGGGACAGAGTACTTACAAGAGGAAATACAGAACTTAACGACTGGTTTTTCAGGGATGAATTAAGCAATAGTCCGGTTATATCTCCTGATAAGAAATGGACAGCTTTTATAAAGGACTATAATCTGTGGATACGTTCTTCCGGTGACAATAAAGAGTATCAGTTAAGTTATGATGGCGGGATGAGTGAGTATTATTCATCATTCATAAAATGGTCACCTGATTCCAGAAAGCTTGTCACATGCCTTGTCAGACCTGCTGAAAGACGTGTAATACATTTTATAGAATCTTCTCCTTCCGACCAGTTGCAACCGAAGCATTATTCGTTTGAATATCCTAAACCCGGGGATGCCCTGCCGCAGTTTTTCCCGCAATTGTTTGAAGTAGAATCAATGCGCCATCTGAAGGTTGATAAATCAACACTTGTTGATCAGTTTGCAGTGGAGAATATCTTCTGGAGCGCCGACAGCAGATATTTCTCTTTTGAGTATAAACGGAGAGGGAACCAGCTTTACCAGGTACTTAAAGTTGATGCCGGCACAGGTGAATTATCTGTGATAATAAATGAGACATCAACGACTTTTATTGATTACAGTTACAAGAAATACCGGTATGATATTGAAGCTACAAATGAGATAATATGGGCATCAGAACGTGATGGATGGAATCATCTTTACCTTTATGATTCGGAAAATGGCACTGTAAAGAACCAGATAACACATGGAGAGTGGGTTGTTCGGGGTGTTACATTCATTGATGCAAAAAAAAGGGAAATAATATTTAAAGCGGGAGGCAGAGAACCGGGAGATCCTTATTTCATTCATTATTACAAAATAAATTTCGATGGCTCCGGACTTGTAAGACTCACTGAGGGTAATGGCACCCATGAGGCTTTTTTCAGTCCTGATAAAAAGTTGTTCGTTGATGTCTGGTCAAGGGTTGACATGCCTCCGGTAGCGGTACTTCGTAGTGCAGAGGATGGCAGGCAGTTATTTGTAATTGAGAAAGCGGATGCATCAAGGCTTAAAGAGACAGGGATCAGGTTTCCGGAGCCTTTTGTAGCAAAAGGCAGAGACGGAGTAACAGACATTTACGGAATTATTATAAGACCGGTTAATTTTGATCCTTCAAGGAAATATCCGGTAATAGAGAGTATTTATGCAGGCCCTCACAGCAGTTCTGTCCCGAAAAGTTTCAGGCCTTTTTACGGAGAGATGCACCAGTTGGCAGAGCTTGGATTCATTGTAGTTCAGATAGATGGCATGGGAACTTCCAACCGGTCTAAGGCATTTCATGATGTATGCTGGAAGAACCTTAAGGATGCCGGTTTCCCTGACAGGATACTTTGGCTAAAAGCTGCAGCTAAGAAATATCCTTATATGGATCTTGACAGGGTGGGTATTTATGGAGGTTCTGCGGGCGGCCAGAATGCTGCAGCTGCTTTGCTGTTTCATCCGGATTTCTATAAAGTGGCTGTTGCAGCTTGCGGTTGTCATGATAACAGGATGGGTAAGATATGGTGGAATGAGCAATGGATGGGTTGGCCTGTCGGGGAAGAGTATATAGCCTCGTCAAATGTTGAAAACGCATGGAGGCTGAAAGGAAGGCTTCTGCTTATAAACGGAGAACTCGATGATAATGTCGATCCCGCATCAACTGAACAGCTGGTAAATGCTCTGATAAAGGCAGGGAAGGATTTTGAATATGTCTTTATCCCTGGCGCCGGACACATAAGTAATGGTGGTACTTATGGTTCAAGGAAGCGCTGTGATTTTTTTGTGAAATATCTTCTCGGGGATGATCCTCCTAACTGGAACATGGCAGAGGAATAAAAAAAATCAGGTGCGAAAACGAGATAATACTGTCATCTGGGCAATAATAGCCTGCCTTCTCTGGTCTACAGCTTATTCGACAATTAAAATAGGTCTGCAGTATGATTCCCCTCTGCATTTTGCCGGGTTAAGATTTTTGATATCAGGACTTTTGATATTGCCTTTTACAGTCAGATTTTCAGTTTATTTCGCCCTTCTTAAGGAGCACTGGAAATTAGTCTTTTGGGTTACTTTACTGCAGACAATCATGAACTATATACTTTTTTACCTGGGCCTTGATCTTGTTCCGGGTGCGCTTGGCGCTGTAATAGTGGGATCGCAGCCTCTTGTCACAGCTATTGTAGCCTCAATAATGGACAAAAGCGAGAAACTTACAAGGAGGAAGATAGTGACAATAATATGTGGAATCTCAGGCGTGATACTGATAAGTGCCGGCAGGCAGGCTTTTAAGCTTGGCAGCGCTATTGAGCTTCTTGGAGTTTTTATGATCTTTGCCGCCAATATAGCAGTTGCTACAAGCAACGTGTTGATCTCACTCCGAAGCAAGGGCATAAATCCCCTGGTCCTTAGTTCATCAACGCTTCTGATAGGAGGTTTTATAATTTATTTGTTATCACTTGCTTTTGAGGATATACCTGAATGCACAAAGCCTGCCGAGTACTGGATTGTACTTGTCTGGCTTGGTTTTATGGCTGCAGCGGCTTTTTCAATATGGTTCAGACTCCTGCAGAGACCACATGTAAAAGTATCGGATCTTAATTTGTGGAAATTCATAATTCCCGTTGTTGGTGCGATACTGAGCTGGCTGCTTGTTCCCGGTGAAAATCCCGAATGGCTGACGGTCATCGGAATGATAATTATTTCCATATCTTTGATAATGTTCCATAAGAACGGAACGAGAGTCCACACTGGTTAATATGAAAAAAAGATTTCTGGCATTAATTTTTTATTCCTTGTTCTGGCTGATATTTTTTTTTGTCGCCAGACTTTTCTTTTTCCTTTCACAGTTTAAAGAAACATCGGGAAATACTTTTTCTTCCGTAGCCGGAGCATTCTGGCACGGACTTCAGCTTGATATCTCAGCAACAGGTTATATTCTGGTAATCCCGATGTTGGTGCTTATAACAGGCATTTTTTTCAATAGCGACCGGATAAGGATTTTCATAAAATTGTATTCATATCTTATTTTGTTTATCTGTTCATTGATAATAGTTGCTGATTCATTGCTTTACAAATACTGGGGATTCAGAATGGACCACACTGTTCTGTTTTACCTCAGAACCCCTAAGGAAGTTATTGCATCAGTTACAACAGTTCAGATAATTGGAGTAGTATTGGTTGTATTGCTGATATTTATAACATTTCTTCTGTTATACAATAAGTTCATCGATAAGTTTTTCAAAGATTTTGAAAAGATCCGCTTAAGGATACCTGCTTTTCTCTTTTTTTTATTCCTGTTAGCTTCCTTGCTGATTCCTATAAGGGGAGGATTTGGGATTGCTCCTATAAATGCCGGAACAGTGTATTTTAATAAGAACATATTCATTAATCATGCAGCTGTGAATGTGATATGGAATGTGGGCAATTCAATTTTTAACCGTAAACCAACAACCAACCCGTATTCCTTCATGGATCTTCAGGAAGCTGTGGCGATCCGGGATTCTCTGACTGCAAAATCTGAGGCACCCATGAAGGTTCTTAATAATCAAAGACCTGATATTATGATTGTGGTTCTGGAAAGTTTTGGGAACTCGCTTATAGGCCCACTTGGAGGCGATTCTCTGACAACGCCAAATCTTAACAGCTTGTGCAATGAAGGTGTCCTCTTTACTAATTTTTACGCTTCCGGCAACAGGACAGATAAAGCTATGCCAGCTATCCTCAATGGCTATCCTGCTCAACCGACTGAATCGATAATGAAGGAGCCGGGTAAAACCCAGAGCCTGCCCGGCATTGTGAAAATCCTGAAAGAAGCAGGATATAATACATCCTTCTGGTATGGCGGAGAGATAAATTTTGCCAATTTTAATTCATTCATAATCAACAATGGTTTCGACCGGATGATAACAATGGATGATTTTGATCCGAAGTTCTATAATTCTAAGTGGGGAGTGCATGATCATATATTCTTAAATACGCTTTCTGATTCGATGAAGAATGTAAGAGAGCCATTTTTTAATGTAATACTGACCTTGTCGAGTCATGAACCTTTCGATGTGCCAATGGAACCAGTCTTTGTGGGCAATGATGATTATACAAAGTTCAGGAATTCAGTATATTACACTGATAAGGCTCTCGGAGCCTTCATTGAAAGTGCAAAAAAGAGTGAATGGTGGAACAATACGCTTGTTATTATAATTGCTGACCATTGCAGGAGAAACTCAGAAGAAGTTTATGTGTACTCAGAGGATATTTTTCGCATACCCATGCTATGGATAGGAGGAGCGGTGAGTTCAAAAGGACTGAAGATAACTAAGACCGGAAGCCAGGTAGATATTCCCCTGACTCTCCTTCATCAGCTTGGATTGGAAGGTGATTTCCCTTTTGGAAAAGATCTTTTGTCAGATGGGTCGGGCTCCTTTGCGTTTTATACATTCAATGACGGCTTTGCATTTTTCACAGACAGTTCCGGATATATTTATGATAATGTACTTGGCAATGCTGTTTTGAAAAGCGGAATGGATCCTGAAAGGGCCGGAGATCTCGGCAAAGCTTACCTGCAGGTAAGCTTTGAAGATTTTCTCAACAGATAATTGTAAGAGTTGTTTACAGGAGGGCTGAATATAAAGTTCGCTTAATCAGGAACAGGCTTTTTAAGCCATAAGGATGTTGTGAATTAGCAGTTAAAATTTTCAGAGCATTTCAAGAACGATCTCTTCATCATCCTTTACTTCAAACATTTTACCGTTCTCACATTTAAATCTCCTTGCAGGGAATTTCTTCAGTATGTTGTAATTATGGGTGGCTACAATCACTGCTCTTCCTGTGGTGCTTATATCTTTAAGCAATCTGATTATGCCTTCGGACGTTTCAGGGTCAAGATTGCCTGTCGGTTCATCAGCCAGTATTATATCAGGATCGTTAAGCAATGCTCTTCCAATTACAACTCTCTGCTGTTCTCCTCCTGAAAGCTGATGAGGCATTTTATATCCTTTCAAACCCATTCCGACCTTTTCCAGCACTTCTCCAATTCGTGCATCAATTTCGTTCTTGTTTTTCCATCCGGTTGCTCTAAGAACAAACAGTAGATTGTCGTTTACTGTCCTGTCAGTAAGAAGCTGAAAATCCTGAAAGACTATTCCAAGTTTTCTACGCAGGTGAGGTATTTCTTTTGCTTTAAGCTTCATGAGATTATACCCTGCAACTATACCTGTTCCTGATTTAAGAGGGATATGGGCATTAAGTGTTTTTATTAAACTTGTTTTTCCGCTCCCGACCCTTCCGATAAGATACATAAAATCACCCCTTTTCACACTCAGGTTAACATCTGACAGGACCAGATGATCCTGCTGCCATATAACGCAATCTTTCAATTCAATGATTGTATCCAACGGGAGATTTTCCTGCATTTTCAGAAAGTTTTAAACGCAAAATAATCAAAGAAATGATAATTTAACTTTTGATGTTGATAAAAACAATAATAAAGCCCGGCTGCCAGCGTTTAATAATAGTAATTTTACAACTGATTTTTTAAAAATGAGGCATATTGTATGTATCTTATATTAAGGTTATTACATTCATATTTCAGCGAAATCAAATCCTGATCGTTGTTTCGGCTGAAAGTATAAAAAAATAAGTTATGAACAGAAAAAGATTCTTTTTGATCTTCATTATCGTTCTCACATTGCTACCCGCGGGCAGATCACAGTCTCCTTTTACTGTTAAGGAGCTGGGTTCGGATTATCTGAGGGCAATGGATTTATATAACAAGGAAAAATATCCGGCTGCAATAAAGCTTTTTGATTCATATATCAGGAACGAACCAGATAAAGACCTCATTAGTGTAAGCGAAGCTGAGTATTACAGGGCTGCTTCTTCGCTTAACCTTTTCAATCCTGATGGGGAATACAGCATGGTTACATTTATCCGCCGGCATCCTGAAAGCCCGAGGATCAATGATGCATACATGGCTCTTGGAAATTATTTCTATCAGAATAAAAACTACTATAAAGCAGTATCCTATTATGAAAAGGTCAACCGTCAGGAACTGGATCCGGAAGTGCTGGCTGAGTTTTTCTTCAGGAATGGCTACTGCCTGTATATGAGGGGCGATAAACCGAAGGCCCTTCTTATGTTCTCAGAGATCAAGGATATTGATACTGAATACACACCTCCTGCTATTTATTATTATTCGCAGATTGCCTACGAAGAAAAAAATTACCTTACTGCACTGGACGGCTTCAACCGCCTGAAGGATGATGAATCGTTCGGCAGTATAGTGCCTTTCTATATAGTGCAGATCCTCTACCTTCAGAAGAATTATGACGGCATACTTGAGATAGCTCCTGAACTCCTGAATTCAGCAGGGAAGGAAAGATCAGTTGAATTATACAGGTTCATTGGCGATGCTTATTTTAACAAGGGTAATTACACAGAAGCTCTTCCTTACCTGGAAAAATTCTCAGAAGGGACGAAAATCAGCGGGAGGGAAGATAAATATCAACTCGGGTTCTGTTATTATAAGACAGATGATATCGACAAGGCTATTGCAACGCTTATGGCAATTGAATCAAGATCAGATGAGCTTAGTCAAAATATATGGTATGTCCTTGGCGACTGTTATCTTAAAAAAGGAGATAAAAAACGGGCTCAGCTTGGGTTTGCAGAAGCTTCAAAGCTTAATATGAATGAAAAGATCAGGGAGGATGCCTTATTCAACTATGCCAAGCTTACTTATGAATTGTCATATTCTCCCTTTGGAGAAGCTATTCTCGCTTTTAACCAGTATATAGAGCTTTACCCGGGATCAGAAAGAGTCGAGGAGGTTTATAACTACCTTGTTTCTACTTATCTGCAGGCAAAGAATTATAAAGCGGCACTTACATCTCTGGATAAGATAAGGAACAAGAGCAGCAAACTTGAAGAGGCTTATCAGCGTGTGTCATTTTTCAGGGGGCTGGAGCTTTTCAACAATATGGAGCTTGAAGCAGCATCCGACATGTTTGACAAATCGCTTGTTTTCGGAAAATATAACGATCAGCTCAGAGCCAGGGCCCTTTACTGGCAGGGGGAAGCTTCCTACAGATTGGGGAAATATGACAATGCCGTGAAAAATTACACTGAGTTTCTCGGAATACCAGGATCATCAAAACTTAGTGAGAATTCAATGGTAAGATACAACCTTGGATATTCCCTGTTCAACCTGAATGACTATGCAAATGCCATCACCCATCTGAAAACATTTGAGTCGAATGTGGCAAATGTCAATCCGGATGTCATGGCTGATGCCAGGAACAGGATAGCGGATTGTTATTTTATAACTACTAATTATAATCAGGCAATTTCGTACTACGACAAGGTTATTGATTATGGCAAGGTTGATGCTGACTATGCAATGTACCAGAAAGGGTTCTGTCTTGGTCTGATGAATAACCAGCGCGGGAAAGCGGATGTCCTTACACTGCTGACCCAGAGATATCCTTTATCGTCATTTGTGTCGGGTGCAATTTTTGAAAGAGGGAGGGCTTATCTTGTAATGGAAGATTACCGTAGGGGTGAGGCTGACTTCAATACGATAATAAACTCCTATAAGGAAACTCAGTTGGCACCCCGCGCAATGGTTCAGCTTGGATTGTTGTATAACAACCTTGGTGAGAACAATAAGGCTATTGAACAGTATAAAAAGGTTATTGAGAACTACAGATCAACGGCTGAAGCAAGGTATGCAATGACAGGCCTGAAGAATGTTTATATCGAAATAAATGATGTTGAATCCTACTTCACTTATGTAAAGAACCAGCAGGGTTCGCCAGACATAAACCTTTCGGAAAAGGATTCATTGCTCTATGCTTCTGGGGAAAACCTCTACATTACCGGCAAATACGACAGGGCTGCAGAGATCTTCAGCAACTATCTCAGGGAGTTTCAATCAGGGATCTTTATGCAGAATGCTCAGTTTTACCTTGCAGAATGCTACAGAATTTCAGGAAAGAAGGATCAGGCTCTTAATCTTTATGTAGCAATTGCTGATAAGCCGAATAATGAATTTACCGAGCAATCACTCACACTTGCTGCCGATATCTATTATGAACAGGAGGATTACAGTTTTTCTCTTGATTATTACGAACGGCTTGAAAAAGTAGCCGGGAGCTCTGATAAAAAGACCGCTGCTCTCACGGGTCAACTGAGGTCAGCGTATCAGATGGGAGATGCACAGAAGACTTTAACGGTAGTAGATAAGATAAGCAACACATCAAATATACCTGAGGAACTCTCACGTGAAGCTGTTTTTATGAAAGCTAAAGCAAATTACAGCCTCAATAATTACACTGAGGCCCTGAGCGATTTCCGGAAACTCTCCAGGGAAGTTGTCAGCGCTGAAGGTGCTGAATCAAAATACAGGGTGGCAGAACTTCTTTACAGAGACAACCAGACAGATGAAGCTGAGAAAATTGTAATGGAATTTATCGATCAGAAATCGCCGCATGAATACTGGATGGCTAGTATGTTCATTCTTTTGTCAGATATCAGCATAAGGAAGGGTGACATGCTGCAGGCAAGGGTAACCCTCGAAAGCCTCAGGGATTATTACACTATTAAAGATGACGGGATACTTGACGAAGTACGGGCCAAACTCGAAATTATGAACAAGACCAATTGATAAGAATGCAACATTGTACTTATCAATTATATAACAATTCTTAAGTTAACTGTTTAATTCGGAAAATTGTTTGAAATGAAAAAAACCATAATATTGACACTGTCTCTCTTTCTTGTTGTTTTACAAATGCCGGCACAGACAAAACAGGATGATATGACAAGGGAGGTGACAATATATAATCCCTACAAACCATCATTGCCAGATGTACGTAAGAAAAGCTTCCTGGCTGATATCGACGACACAGTTAAGATATCAAGTGATTTCAACTATGAGATAGCTGCTAATCCGTTTTCTGCAGAATACAATATAAGCCCCATAAAAGCTGCATCACTCCTCCCGGATCCGCTTCCCAAGCTTTATAAGAGCTATATAAAATTCGGGATCGGGAATTATATGACTCCTCTTGCGGAGATCAGTATCACTAATGAGAGATCAAAAAGGGCATCTTACGGGGCAACTGCAAGGCACTTTTCTACCAACGGACGTGTTAAGCTTGATAATAAAAAGCGGGTTTTTGCGGGTTATATGGACAATGATGTTTCTCTTTTTGGAAAGAAATTCTTCAGAAGTAACTTGCTCGAAGGATCGGTTGATTTCAGTCAGAAATCACGTTACGCCTATGGTTACGACACAAGCATTGTTGATTATGTGGCAAAAAACAAAGATATACGGCTGAATTATAATAATTTAGGAATAAATGCTTCTTTTTCTTCACTTAACCTTGATTCGGCCGATTTCTCTTATGATTTTGATGTTAGTTATGATATATTCTTTACCGGAAACGACAAAAGCCAGCGTAATCTGGGAATTACCGGTTTAATGTCAAAAAGCTACAAGGGATTTTATATGGGAGGAGGACTTGAGATGGATCATTTTAATCCTTCATCGGCAGTTTTTGATAAATCCAAGTATGTCTTTGCAGTAAGCCCTTTTATCAACAAGAACACCTCATTATGGAATTTCAGGCTAGGTGCCCGGCTACTTTTTGATAAGAATCTGAAACCCGGAGTGGACTTTCATCTCTATCCCGATGTCAGCTTCGGTTTCAATATTGTTCCTTCCTATGTTTCATTCTTTGCAGGACTTAATGGCAAGCTTGAAAAGAACGACCCGGCCAGCGTGATCGGGGTTAATCCATACCTTGCCGGTGACACTACGCTTTTCAGACTGAAAAATACAAGTTATCCTCTTATTATATCAACAGGTATAAAAGGGAACAACGGATTTGGAGGTAATTACATTCTTTCAGCATCATATTCGATAATAGATGACATGCTTTTTTTCTCGAATCTGGTCTGTCCGATAATTCCGGGCCCTGTTGAGCTTGGTAATTTCTTTTTACCACTTTATGATGACGTAGAGGTAATGAATATTCATGGAGAGTTGACAGGCAGGATAGGTGATAAGATCTCATTCAGGGGAAGCGCCAACTGGTATAAATACACACTTACAAAATCTGATTATGCCTGGAACAAACCTGACTGGGATGGGACTATAAGCCTCAGGTATAATCTCAGAAATAAGATAATTGCCAGTGCTGATCTTACTGCACTTGGAAAATACAGCCTTGTTGCAGCCAGATATGATGATGTTATTCTTCCTCCTGCTCAGATCACGTTTAATAAACCTGCGCATTTTAATCTTAATATAGGTGCTGAATACAGATATACAAAGATCCTGTCGGTTTGGGCAAAGATCAATAATGTCTCGTTCAATCGTTACTACGAATGGGCATATTATCCTACTCAGCGCTTCTTTTTTATGGCTGGTCTGACATGTAGTCTGTAATGCCTGCCTGCAGCCCGGATCCGGAGCTTAATGCTATAGGCTTCTGACACCTTTTTCCTGTTAATTAAAAGGAGGAATTGTGTATAAATTGTATTGCAAAAACATTAAAATGACGTTCTAAAATGTTATATTTGCAGTGACAAATAAAATACATGTTATCAATTGTTTATATCTGACAGGAGGGGGGGTGATCTGAAAGGCGGCGGATATAAATATTACCATCTGGTTTTGTTCCCCGAGAGATTTTTATTGTCATCTGATTATGACAAAGGTAAA
>ENA-UPXM01005330-UPXM01005330.1-activated-sludge-metagenome-genome-assembly--contig:-NODE-5330-length-12550-cov-14.154462_pt1 | contig 12550 bp, 10 predicted proteins | sample MGYA00238178_ERZ772708 | MGnify/ENA primary metagenome ERZ772708 (study PRJEB29002, sample SAMN05720212) | activated sludge metagenome | isolation source: anaerobic digester from wastewater... | reverse complement strand
TTGTTTTAAATTGGACTTTTGACTCTATGTCTTATGTTTCGGGCATTTTATTTGGAAAACACAAGCTTTTTGAACGAATTTCGCCTAAGAAAACATGGGAGGGAAGTATAGGAGGAACGATTTTTGCAGTTTTGTTGGGTTACTTCATGTCTTATTTTATTCCTGAATTAAGTCGATTGGACTGGGTTGTTATTTCTGCACTTGTTGTAGTTTTTGGTATCTTAGGTGATTTGATTGAATCTTTACTTAAACGCAGTATTAGCTTAAAAGATTCTGGACACTCACTCCCAGGTCATGGTGGATTGTTAGACAGATTTGATAGTTTTATTTTTACAATCCCTTGGGTGTTTGTATATTTTGTTATTAAAGATTTATTTTTCTAATAAACTTCTTTTAATATCTTTTCAAAACTTAATATTTTTAAAATTGAAAATTCACAAAATTTATATTAGTTTTGTTTTTTGCAAAAAATAAAAGCTATGTCAGAAATTATTGTTACACTCGAAATTGCACAAACACTTGGTGTTACAGAAGAAGAGTTTGAAATGATTAAGAATTATTTAGGTCGCACTCCTAATTACACAGAGTTAAGTATTTATTCAGTTATGTGGAGTGAGCATGCTTCTTATAAAAATTCTATAAAATGGATAAAGACTTTGCCTCGCGAAGGTGCTTGTTTGCTAACTGGCGCTGGAGAAGAAAATGCAGGTCTTGTTGATATTGGAAATGGTTTAGCTTGTGCTTTCAAAATAGAATCACACAATCACCCTTCGGCAGTTGAACCTTCTCAAGGTGCAGCAACTGGTGTAGGTGGAATTAATCGCGATATTTTTACAATGGGTGCTCGCCCTGTAGCTCAATTAAACTCTTTGAGGCTTGGAAATATTGACAACGACAGAACCAGGTGGTTGTTGCGTGGAATTGTTAAAGGAATTGCTGATTATGGTAATGCTTTTGGAGTTCCTGTTTTAGGTGGAGAAGTTTATTTTGACGAATGTTATAACACAAACCCTTTAGTAAATGCAATGTCGGTGGGAATTATGAAAAAAGGAAAAATGATTTCTGCTATTGCTTACGGAGAAGGAAATCCTGTTTATATTGTCGGCTCTGCAACAGGAAAAGACGGTATTCATGGAACTACTTTTGCTTCTGCTGATCTTACAGAAGATTCTGCTGACGATATCCCTGCTATTCAAGTAGGCGACCCTTTCCAAGAAAAACTTTTACTTGAAGCAACATTAGAACTTGCAGAAACTGACGCAATTATCGGTATGCAAGATATGGGAGCTGCTGGAATAATTTGTTCAACAAGCGAAATGTCTGCAAAAGGTAAATGCGGAATGAAAATAGACCTTAGTCTTGTTCCTCTTCGCCAAAAAAATATGGAAGCTTGGGAAATTTTGCTTAGCGAATCTCAAGAGCGTATGTTAGTAGTTATTAAAAAAGGAAAAGAACATATTGTAGAACAAATTTTTGAAAAATGGGATTTACATTGTGCAAGAATTGGAGAAGTAATAAACGAAGATAAACTTTATTTTTATTATCATGGTAAATTAGTTGCCGAAGTCCCTGCTGATAGCCTTGTCCTTGGTGGTGGAGCTCCAGTTTATGATAGAGAATATAAAGAACCTGCTTATTATGCAGAAAATCAAAAATTCGACCCAAATGAAATTTCTCAAAATGTTGATTTACGCGAAGTTGCAGATTTCTTGACTCGTCATCCTAACATTGCTTCTAAAAAATGGATTTATGAGCAATACGACACAATGATTGGAACAGCAAATCTTACAACTAACAGACCTGCAGATGCTGGACTTTTAAATATTAAAGGAACAAATTCTGCTCTTGCAATGACAACAGATTGTAATAGCAGATACGTAAAAGCAGATCCAAAAGTTGGAGCTATGATTGCTGTTGCCGAAGCTGCTCGAAATGTTGCTTGTACAGGTGCTAAACCGCTTGCAATTACAAACTGTTTAAATTTTGGTTCGCCAATGAATCCAGAAGCTTTTTGGGAATTTGTAAATGCAATAAAAGGAATGGGAGAAGCTTGTAGAGCATTTAATACTCCTGTTACTGGCGGAAATGTTTCTTTCTATAATCAAACTATTGTTGATGGAAAAGCAGAACCAATAAATCCAACTCCCACAATTGGAATGTTGGGATTGTTGAAAGACAAACTTTATCAAACATCATTAGCGTTTCACAGAAAAGGCGATATGATTTATATGCTTGGGAGAACAAGTGATGACATAGCTTCTTCTGAATATTTATATTCTTATCATGGCGTGAAAAATTCGCCAGCACCAGAATTTGATTTACAACTTGAAGTTAAATTAGTTGAAGTTTTACAAGAATTAGCTGCTAGAAATTTAGTTAATTCTATGCACGATGTTTCTGATGGTGGTTTATATATTGCTCTGTTAGAGTCGTCAATGCCTAATAATTTAGGTTTTGATATTACTACTCCAGCAGAAAACAGAACAGATGCATTTTTGTTTGGCGAAGCACAAGGAAGAGTTGTTGTTTCTGTTTCTACAGAAAAAGAAGCAGATTTTGTGGATTTCTTGTTAGAGAAGAAATTTCCTTTTAATAGTTTAGGTCATGTTACCAAAGGCGAATTAAGGATTGACGATACTTCGTTTGGGTTTATTACAGACGAAAAAGAAAAATACGATAATGCTATTGGTAAAAAAATGGACGCATAGAAGAAAATGATTTCTGTAAATAACTTAACTATCCGGTTTGGAAATTTTGAACTTTTTTCTGATATAGGATTTTTAATTAATAAAAGAGATAGAATTGGTTTAGTAGGGAAAAACGGCGCAGGAAAATCTACTCTTTTAAAAGTAATTAATGGAGACATATCCCCAAACGAAGGAAATATTTCTGTTCCTACAGATATAAAAATTGGGTATTTACCACAACAAATGATTTTAGAAAATGCTAAGCTTTCTGTCTTTGAAGAAGCACGAACAGCATTTCAAAATGTTTTAGAAATTCAAACAGAAATTGATAAACTAAATGTCCAAATTGCTAATTATCACGACTATACCGAAGATGAATATTCAAAACTTATTGAGAAATTAACTCATTTGTCAGAACATCTCAACATTATTGGTGCTGATAATGTTGAGCAAAATATTGAAAAAGTTTTAAAAGGATTAGGCTTTTCGCAAACAGATTTTCAAAGAAAAATTTCGGAATTTAGTGGCGGTTGGAAAATGAGAGTTGAACTTGCTAAAATTTTACTTCAAAATCCTGATGTTATTTTATTAGACGAGCCTACAAATCATCTCGATATAGAAGCAATACAGTGGTTAGAAAGTTTTTTGGAAACTTATGGTGGTGCTGTTCTTGTAATTTCTCACGATAGAGCTTTCTTGGATAATGTTACAAATAGAACTATTGAAATTAATCTAGGAAAAATTTATGATTATAAAGTTTCTTATTCAAAATTTAAAGTATTACAACAAGAAAGACTGGCACAGCAAATTGCAGCTTATGAAAATCAACAAAAACTAATTGAAGATACCGAGAGATTTATAGAAAGATTTAGATATAAAGCCACAAAAGCAAATCAAGTTCAGTCTAGAATTAAACAATTAGAAAAATTAGATAGATTGGAAATCGATGAACTTGATAATGCTGCTATGAATATAAAATTTCCGCCAGCACCTCGCTCAGGAGATATTGTTGTAAAAATTGATGAACTTAGCCAAACTTATGATGGAAAGAAATATATTCTTAATAAAATAGATTTAATTGTTGAGCGTGGCGAAAAAATTGCTTTTGTTGGTAGGAATGGAGAAGGAAAAACAACTTTGTCAAAAGTGATAATTGGAGAACTGGAATATTCTGGCGAATTAAAAATAGGACATAATGTAAAAATAGGATATTTTGCTCAAAATCAAGACGAACTTTTAGATCCAGAACTTACTGTTTTTGAGACACTTGACAGAATTGCTGTTGGAGATATTAGAACTAAACTAAGAGATATTCTCGGCTCGTTTTTATTTTCAGGCGAAGATATTGATAAAAAAGTAAAAGTTCTTTCAGGTGGCGAACACTCGCGATTATCATTAGCGAAATTACTTTTAGAACCTTACAACTTATTGGTGCTAGACGAACCAACAAACCACTTAGATATGAGGTCAAAAGATATTTTGAAACAAGCACTTCTTAAATTTGATGGTAGTCTTATAATTGTTTCTCACGATAGATATTTTTTAGATGGCTTAGTTGATAAGGTTTATGAATTTAAAAACCATAAAATCAGACAGCATATAGGCGGAATTTATGATTTTTTAAGAAAAAAGAAAATCGAAAACTTGAAAGAACTTGAACAAAAAGAAAAAGTTCAAGCTAGCCAAACAAAAGAAAAAGTTTCGGAAAATAAAATTTTATATTTAGAAAGAAAAGAAATAGAAAGGCAACGCAGAAGCCTTCAAAATAAAGTAGAAAAAGCCGAAAAAGAAATTGAAAGATTGGAAAAAGAAATAGAAACTTTACATAATCTTTTGTCTAATCCCGAAAAAATAGATGCTGAAGAAGCAAATGCAGTTTTTGAAAAATTTTCAAAATTAAATTCTGAGCTTGAACATCAAATGGACTTGTGGGAAAAAGCTGGCAACGAACTTCATGAGTTTGAAGAAAATAATTCTTAAAATAATTGATAAATATTTATTTATTCGCTAGTAATTATTATATTTGTAGTGAAAAAATCAAGAAATGGAGAAAGTAAAGTTAGAAGTTTTGGGTTTATCATACAGTCAGGCTCAGGCAGGAGCTTACGCATTAATTTTGTCTGTAGAAAATAGCGAAGAAAGAATTCCAATTATTATTGGCGGTTTCGAAGCTCAAAGCATAGCTATAGCACTTGAAAAATTAAGCCCACCACGACCACTAACTCACGATTTATTTGTTTCTTTTGCCGAAGAATTTGAAATAAACTTAAAAGAAGTTGTTATTTATAAATTCGAAGAAGGAATATTTTATTCAAAAATTTATTTTGAAAAAGACGGAGAAATTAAAGAAATAGACTCTCGAACATCAGATGCTGTTGCAATAGCTCTTAGATTTCACAGCCCTATTTATACTACTTTAGATATAGTTCAAAAAACAGCTATTATTTTAAATTTTACCGAAGATGACGAGCCCCCACGTAATCAAGCAAAACCTGCAAAACCAATAAGAAAAGAAGATGCAAGCGAATATGGTTCTATGAGCGTAAGTCAATTAAAAAGTCTAATGGAAAAAGCAATAGCAGATGAAAATTATGAGCGTGCATCTTTGATTAGAGATGAACTTAAAAAAAGAAATGTTGATTTTTAATTAAAAACTAATTTATGAAACAATATCTTCAGTTGTTACAACATGTAAAGGACAACGGAATTATAAAAACCGACCGTACAGGAACAGGTACAAAAAGTGTTTTTGGATATCAAATGCGTTTCGATTTATCTGAAGGTTTTCCTTGCGTTACAACAAAAAAATTACATTTGAAATCAATAATTCATGAGCTTTTATGGTTTTTAAAAGGAGATACAAATATAAAATATTTGAACGACAATGGCGTTAGAATTTGGAACGAGTGGGCTGACGAAAATGGAGATTTAGGACATGTTTATGGTTATCAATGGAGATCTTGGCAAACAGCAAATGGAGAAAGTATAGACCAAATCACAAAATTAATTCATGATTTAAAAAACAATCCCGATTCTCGCCGTCATATTGTGAGTGCTTGGAATGTTGCTGATATTGATAATATGGCTCTTCCACCTTGTCATACTTTTTTTCAGTTTTATGTAGCTGATAATAAACTTTCTTGTCAACTTTATCAACGTAGTGCCGATTTGTTTTTAGGAGTACCTTTTAATATTGCTTCGTATGCACTTCTAACATTGATGGTAGCTCAAGTTTGCGGATATAAACCCGGCGATTTTGTACATACTTTCGGAGATGCTCATATTTATTTGAATCATATGGAACAAATTGAGCTTCAGTTAAGTAGGGAGCCGAGAGCTTTGCCAACAATGAAAATAAATCCTGAAGTAAACGATATTTTTTCTTTTAAATACGAAGATTTTGAATTAGTAAATTATGATCCACATCCTCATATAAAAGGCGTAGTTTCAGTTTAAAAATTATTTTATGAGTTTTTCAATTATTGCGGCTGTTGCCGAAAATTATGCAATAGGTAAAGACAACGATTTATTATGTCATTTGCCCGGCGATTTAAAAAGATTTAAACAAATTACAAGTGGAAATACTGTAATTATGGGTCGAAAAACATTTTTGTCATTACCAAATGGAGCTTTACCAAATCGTAGAAATATTGTAATATCTCGTTCGCAAAATTTGAATTTTAAAAATGTTGAAATAGTTGCTTCTATTGGGGAAGCCATTAAAATTTGTGATGCTGATAAAGAAAATTTTATAATTGGCGGAGGAGAAATTTATAAGCAATTTTTACCTTTTGTTGATAAAATTTATCTTACAAAAATCCACGCTGTATTTGATGGCGATACATTTTTTCCTGAATTAAATTGCGATGATTGGAATGTGGAGATAGAAGCTGAAAATACAGAACATGAGCCTAATTTTTCTTATATTAATTTGACTAAAAAATAATTTTTATTTTTTTTAAGAGAATTAACTTTCTGTTGAAAAATAATTAATTTTAACTTCATTCGTTTTATAACATAAAAAGCAATTATAAAAATTCTATATCTTTGCAAAGATTTATGAAGTTCGTAATAAGTCATAAAGATAAAAACTCAAAAGCTCGCAGAGGGCTTATAAGTACTGCACATGGTGAAATAGAAACACCAATATTTATGCCTGTAGGTACACTTGGAACAGTAAAGGCGGTGCATATTACTGAACTTAAAAACGATATTAAAGCTCAAATAATTTTAGGAAACACTTATCATTTATATTTGCGTCCCGGTGTTGACATAATACACAAAGCAGGTGGTTTGCACAAATTTAATTCTTGGGATAAGCCTATTTTAACAGATTCTGGTGGTTTTCAGGTGTTTTCACTTTCTCAAAATAGAAAACTTACCGAAGAAGGTGCTACTTTTAGAAGTCATATCGATGGGTCTAAACATATTTTTACACCTGAAAATGTTGTTGAAATTCAAAGAAAAATAGGTGCAGACATTATTATGGCTTTCGATGAATGTACGCCTTATCCATGTGATTATTCTTATGCAAAAAAATCTTTAGACTTAACTCATAGATGGCTGCTTAGAGGCTGGAAACATTTTAATTCTACTCAAGCGATTTACGATTATTATCAAACATTTTTTCCTATAGTTCAGGGTTCTGTTTATAAAGATTTACGTGAAGATTCTGCAAAATTTGTTTCAGATATTGGTGCTTGTGGAAATGCAATTGGAGGTTTGTCGGTAGGTGAACCAACTCAGCAAATGTATGATATGATTGAAGTTGTAAACGAAATTTTACCTTTAGATAAACCTCGCTATTTGATGGGAGTAGGAACACCACAAAATTTGTTAGAAGGAATTGAAAGAGGGATAGATATGTTTGATTGTGTGATGCCTACACGAAATGCACGAAATGGTATGCTGTTTACAATGAATGGCACTATGAATATGAAAAACGAAAAATGGAAAGATGATTTTTCGCCATTAGATGAATGTGGAACAACTTTCGTGGATAAACTATATTCTAAAGCTTATGTAAGGCATCTGATAATTTCTAATGAAATTTTGGGAGCTCAAATAACAAGTGTGCATAACTTGGGTTTTTATGTAGAATTGATGAGGATAGCACGAGAAAAAATAACTGAAGGAAATTTTTCTTCATGGAAAAAAGAAATGATTGAAAAACTAAATAATAGACTTTAAATAAATTGAAAATTTTAGATAGATATATAATCAAAAAATTTATAGGAACATATTTCCTTGCAATAACATTAATAATTCTTCTTGCAATTATTTTTGATATATCCGAAAAAATGGACGATTTCATTGATAAGCAAGCTCCTTTAAAGGCAATAATTTTTGATTATTATTTTAATTTTATTCCATATTTTGCAAATTTATTTAGTGCTTTGTTTGTTTTTATTTCCGTTATATTTTTCACTTCGCGAATGGCAGCAAAAACTGAATTTGTCGCAATGTTTGCAAGTGGAATAAGTGCTAAAAGATTGTTGCTTCCATATTTTATAGTTGCCTTTTTTATTACAGCATTTTCTTTTGTTCTTGGCAATTATGTAATTCCAGAAGCAAATAAACAAAGATTTGAATTTCAAAATAAATATTTTAAAAGATCGCCAGGAACCATTACTTCGGGCATATCACATAGGCAAATATATCCAGGAGTTTATTTTTATGTCGGAAATTTTAATAGAACAAATAACATTGGACTAAATATGTCTTTAGAAAAGTTTGATGGTGTAGTTTTAAAATCTAAACTTACTGCAGAAACAATGATATGGGATTCTATTAGCGAATCGTGGATAGTGCAAAATTATCTAATAAGAAATTTTTTAGATGGAAGAGAAGAGCTAATAACAGGACATAGAATTGATACTGCTTTTAGAATAACTCCTGAAGATTTTCTACAAAGAACTAATATCGTAGAAGAAATGTCGGTAGAAGAGCTTAATGAATATATTGCAGAACAAAAACTTTCTGGAACATCTGCTGTGATTTTTAGCGAAATAGAAAAACACAATAGAATATCTACACCTTTTTCTGCATTTATTTTAACTCTTATAGGTTTTGGCTTATCTATTAAAAAGCGTAGGGGAGGTTTGGGTTTGAATATTGGAGTAGGGTTGTTGTTAAGCTTTTCCTACATACTTTTTATGAGATTTGCTTCAGTTTTTGCTATAAATGGATATTTTTCTGCAGCTTTGTCGGCTTGGATACCAAATATCCTGTATTTTTTTATAGCTATAGGTATTTATGTAAAAACGCTTAAATAAAATAAGTATAATTAAATTTTGAAAAGATGAGTATAAACAAAAAAATCGAAGCTTTAAACCAAAAACGCAAAGAAGTTATGCTTGGCGGTGGTGAGAAAGCAATTGAAAAACAAAAAGAATCTGGGAAACTTACGGCTAGAGAAAGAATAGAACTGTTAGTTGACAAAGGCTCTTTTAATGAATATGATTTGTTTGTTCAGCATAGTGCTAGAGAATTTGGCATGGCTGATAAAGTATTAAATGGTGACGGAGTTGTTATTGGAACTGGAACAATTGACGGGCGACCTATTTGTGTGTTTGCTCAAGATTTTACCGTTGTTGGTGGTTCTTTGGGCTATATGCATGCAATGAAAATTGTGAAAATTCAAGATTTAGCACTAAAAATGAGAGTGCCTTGTATTGGAATAAACGACTCTGGTGGAGCTAGAATTCAAGAAGGTGTTGATGCCTTGGCTGGTTATGGTGAAATTTTTTACCGCAACACACAATCTAGTGGAATTATTCCACAACTTTCCGTAATTCTCGGTCCTTGTGCAGGAGGTGCTGTTTATTCGCCAGCATTAACCGACTATGTTTTTGTTGTTGACAATATCTCAAAAATGTTTATTACAGGTCCAGAAGTAATTAAAACAGTTCTTGGCGAAGAAATTACTCAAGAAGATCTTGGCGGAGCAAGAGTGCATAGCGAAATTACAGGAAATGCACATTTCTTTGCTAATGACGAAAAAGAATGCTTTTCTCAAATTCGTAAGTTGTTGTCATTTATTCCTCATAATAATAAAGACAAAAACACAGAAAGAAAAGTTGAAAAGCCTGTTGCGAATATTGACATAAACAATGTTGTGCCAGTTGATCCAACCAAACCATACGATGTTAGAAATGTTATTAAAGCTATAACCGACAATTCTGATTTTGTTGAAGTAATGGAAAAATTTGCACAAAATATGGTAATTGGCTATGGAAGAATTGGCGGAAAAACGGTTGGTTTTGTTGCTAATCAACCTTTATATTTAGCAGGAGTGTTAGATGTTGATTCTTCTGACAAAGCAGCTCGTTTTATTAGATATTGCGATGCTTTCGACATTCCTATTGTTACTTTAGTTGACCTTCCAGGATATTTGCCGGGAGTTGACCAAGAACATGCAGGAGTAATTCGTCATGGAGCAAAAGTTTTGTATGCATATTCTGAAGCTAGTGTTCCAAAACTAACAGTTATTTTGCGTAAAGCTTATGGTGGAGGATATATTGCAATGAGTTCTCGCCACTTGAAAGCAGATTTTGTTTATGCTTGGCCCACTGCCGAAATTGCTGTTATGGGACCTCAAGGAGCTGCAAATATTATTTTTAGAAAAGAAATTGCCGAAGCAGCAGATCCTAACGAAATGAGAAAGCAAAAAGTAGAAGAATATAAGGAAAGATTTGCAAATCCTTATGTCGCAGCTTCAAAAGGTTATGTTGACGAAATTATTGTCCCAGACGAAACTCGCGAAAAATTAATCCAAGCTCTTAAGTTAAGTGAGACTAAAGCTAAAGTAAAAACCGACAAAAAACACGGAGTTCCACCATTCTAAAAAAAAGTATTATGAACGAAAATCGAAAATTAAAAATGATAGTAGATGAGGTAGAGTATGAAACATATTCTACTCCATCATTTGATAAAAAGCAAAAATGGTCTCAGCCAGACGATAAAATTATTCTCTCAATAATTCCTGGAACTATAGTAGAAATTCTTGTGAAAGAGGGCGATAAAGTTAAAGCAGGCGATGCCATGCTTGTTATTGAAGCTATGAAAATGAATAATAAAATCAATTTTTTAAAAGGCGGAATTATAGATAAAGTCTTGGTAAAACCGGGAGATATAGTTTCTAAGAATCAAGAATTGATAATTTTAAAATAATTTTCTATAGCTATAAAAAAAACGAGTTTACCATTTTTGATAAACTCGTTTTTTTTGTGGGAACTAATGGATTCGAACCATTGACCCCCTGCTTGTAAGGCAGGTGCTCTGAACCAGCTGAGCTAAGCTCCCAAAATTTCAATAAAAAGTTTAGGACTGCAAATATAAAAGGCTTTTTAATATTTAACAAATATTTTTTCATATTTTTTTTAATCGCCTAAGTCTTTGATTGTTATGTAATTATATTTGTGTTTTTGTTTTTGAGGTTTGATTTTTTACTAAAAAACCCTAAAACATTTTACAAATTTGTCGAAATTTATGGTTGGATTGTTGTTTTATGCTTTTTGCACCATAATTACATTTTACTTCTAATAAACATTATTACCAAAGAAATTTTTGCATAATACCATTTCCTCGCTTTTTTACAATGGTAGATTCAAGCGGTTTTATGCCATGTTCTTTTCTTCTTTTATCAATTTCCATTTTTTTATCATCTGATAAATGATCGACAAGAGCAATTCCAAAATAAAAATATGGTTCTTCTTGTTTAAACATAAGGCTTTGGTCATACATCCAAGCATAATTTCTAGGAAGATATTCTCCTTTTACTAGTGCTTCTTTCAAAATTGGAAGATATTTTGAGTTCTTTGGAAGTCGTACATTGTGGTGAAATAAAACCCATACATTTGAATATCCTTCATATCCTATTTTCTTTTCCGAAGGGAAACCATATTTTTCTATTAAGGTTAGTAAGTGCTCGAAAATAACTGAGTCTAGTTCAAATAAATTACTTGGTAGTTTTGATTTGTCAATGTTATAATTTCCTTTACACGACTTATTGTTCCGAATAATGTTTTGATCAATATAATAAAGGCTATCAATTTCTTTTTTATAATTCAAATTAATAGACAATAAATGTTGCTTCTGGAAAATTGAGATACTATCACATAGTATTTTGTATTTTTCTGTTTTCCTAAATTTTTTAAAGTCTTTTGTTTTAAGAAAGACTGGGTCTAGTCCATTTAATATTGCGTTTTTTGCATATAAATATGTTTTTTCAATATTCCCAATATGAGCAGCACATAAACTAGCACTTTTGTATTGATTAGCATGCACATAATCAACAAGTGAAAAAGCTTTATTGAAGTTCTTTAACGCTTCTTCGTAATTTTTGAGATAGATTTGTTTGTCTCCCTCATTACAAAAATTATAATATTCAATATAATCTTGTCCTATTAGGAGATTGAAATTAAGCAATGCAAGTATTGCAAAAAATATACTTCTCATTTTTTTTTAATATTATTTCTTAATTATTATGCCCCATAACGCATATTTCACCAAACAAATATATAACATTCAAAAATATTAAGCAAATAATATTTGTATCAAAAAAAGTTGGCAAATTTATTAAAAAGTCAACTTCCTTAAATCCGCAACTAAAAATAATTATTGCAATTTTAGATAAAATTATTTTGTTTGAGCCTATAAAATGGTTATTATTTAAAAAAAATTTTTCTAAAAAGCATTTTTTTACTTTTTTATAGTTCAATAAAGTATGAAAAATAGGTTTATAGGTTAAAAAATGAGCTGATTTTAACGATTAGACATACCTTTCCCATTAGTTTTTCAACTCTCCTCCTGTTTTCCGCACTTTTTTTGCAACACCCAAATATATGTCAGATAATCAGGTG
>ENA-UPXM01005325-UPXM01005325.1-activated-sludge-metagenome-genome-assembly--contig:-NODE-5325-length-12559-cov-7.355486_pt1 | contig 12559 bp, 9 predicted proteins | sample MGYA00238178_ERZ772708 | MGnify/ENA primary metagenome ERZ772708 (study PRJEB29002, sample SAMN05720212) | activated sludge metagenome | isolation source: anaerobic digester from wastewater... | reverse complement strand
CGATGTACCGTATTTCACCGGCGTCAAGCAGATCGTTGCCGACGGTGGCTTCATGCTTGCCGTGCGCGCAGACGACACCGTCTGGGCCTGGGGCAACGTTCCCGGCCAAGCCGAGCCGGTCGAGCGTCCCGTTCAGGTCGCCGGACTCAATGCCGGTGATTACAGGCAGGTCATGGCCGTGCGCGGGACCTTGTTCTTCCTGCACACCGACGGCACGGTCGCCAGTTGGGGTCTGGACACGCTGCTGACCGGCACCGGGCAGCAACATACCCGCCGCATCGTGATCTCCGGGCTGAACAATGTCGTTGAACTGGCCGGCAACTCCTTTTCCGTGCTGGCGCTCAAGGGCGATGGGACCGTCTGGGGCTGGGGCGACAACAGCGACGAGCTGCTGGGCCTTTCCCGATTCGGGGTGGCCTCGCGCAACACGCCCGCACAGGTGCCCGGGCTGTCGGGCATCATGAAACTCTTCTCCTACGGTTTCGCCCGCGACAACTTGGGGCGAATCTGGGTCTGGGGATTAAATTCCGGCGGAAGTCTAGGCCTCGGAATCGACTCTGCCAACCAGAGCATTCTGCCGCCGATGCTTCACCCTTCCTTCCCGAGCGGCGCCGTTGGCGTTTCCAGAAGTGGCGACGGCTACACCAGCGTCCGCTGCGCCGACGGCTCCATCTACCGTGCGGGCAATGCCGGGTATTGGAATTTCACGAGGCTGAATACCGAGTACCTGATCGTGGATACGTATGACGAGGCGCCGGTTCACCGGCTGCTTACCCTGTCGGTGGATCCGACGGCCGAGGACTGGATCAGCCATTTGCCCGGCACACACCGCTGCATGGATAACGACCGGGTGCTGCTCTGGGCCGATCCGCCCATCACGGTGCAGTGCGACGGGTGGCTGATCGACGGCCTGCCGGTCGCCGGCAGCTCCGTCACCCTGCTCATGGACCGCGACCACACCGCCGAGCCGCTGTTCTCACAGCGTTCCAAGATCGAGCTGCCCGCGCCGGAACTGCGCATCGCCGATGTCGTGGCGGACGCCTCCCTTTCAAACGCGACCGTCCAGATCCCGATCACCCTGAGCGGGCAGGACTACATCATTCCCGACGCTCTCCAGTTCACGCTGCACGTGCCCGGCGGGCTTCCGGAGCCGACGCTGGCCGTTCCGGATGAATGGAGCGGGATTCTCGATCTTGTCACCGAAACCTCCGTCGTCACCAACGGAATCAACCTGAAGGTCCTGATGCTCGGCACCAACGACCTGTTTGCCGTGAGCAACATGACGATCGTCACAGTCGGTTTTGCCATCGGCGACGTTCCGGAGGGCGATTACACCCTCAGCCTGCTGGAGGCGGGGCCGGTGATGCTCCCGGTCGCATCCGAAGACGACGGTTCGATCGCGATTCCGCTGGAGACCGCGGACGGCACCCTGCGTCTGGAGACCGGAGATCAGTGCGCCATGCGGCTGCTGCTGACACCGAATCCGACGGCAGCCGACTCGCTGACCGACGACGCCATGCAGGCGCTCTCCGATCTGGACGCGCTGCGCGGCGACTGCGACCGCTACGCGGAAGTCTGGCTGCGCTGCGACAGCGCCGACGAGCTGTACGCCTGTTCCTACAACCTCGCCATTTCCGGCGGCGCAACCTTTGCCACCAACCGGCAGTATTTCATCAACGAGCCCGACATCGCCAACACGGTCGGTGCCGGCGGTCAATCCTTGACCGGCATGGGCGGCCCCATCTCCGACGAAAAAATCATCAGCCACAACGACTACGCCGTCGATCCCTATGAATCCGGAGACTGGATGCTCGTTGCCCGCATGCCGCTGGGCGGCGGAGACGGAAGCAGCACCCTCGCCATGACGGATATCCGCGTCGAACTGTTTGAGGCCGACGGCAACGAAACGTTCATCCTGCCCGATCAGACGCGCAACCTGACGGTGGCCCCGAATGCGGCGCCCACCTCGGCGAACCTGTCGATCAGCACCACCAGCCGCGAGTTTGTGCGGATTCAACCGGAGATCCACGATGTCAATCCGCAGGATATCGACGGCATCGCCCTGATGATTGTGCGGCATCCGGCAGCCGGGCGCGTTTTGATCGATCCGGAAAATCCGCGCGGGTTCATCTATCACCCGCCGGAAAACGGCGTCTTCAGCGGAACGGTCGCCTTCCAGTTTGCGCTGACCGACGGAACGGACGTGTCTCAAACCTACACGGCTGAAATCACCGTGAACAATCCGCCGCAGTTCACCGGAATCCCCGAGGTGATTCACTGCGGGTCGGGAACCAACCTTTCAATGATTGTCCAGATCGGAGATGCCGACACCCCGTCAGAACAGCTTGTGTTCGCGCTGCACAATGCGCCGCCTTGGCTGTCGATCGTCAACAACGGCGACGGCTCCGCCGTCATCAGCGGCGTGGTTCCGCCCACGCGCGAAACCTGGACGGTTTTCGCCGTCCGGGTCAGCGATCCGCTCAGCCGGGCGACCTCACAGGCGACGCTGCTGCTCACCTTTGATCCGGCCGTGGGCGGCGTGCTGCTCACGGTTGTCGACGGCACGGGCGGCGGCCTCTTTGAGGCAGGCACGGTGCTGCAGATTTCCGCCCGCAGTCCGGAAGCCGGCGAACAGTTCGCCGGATGGGAGGGCGATGTGCAGCATCTCGACGATGCCCAGAGCCTGACGCCCACCGTGACGCTGCCGGATCATGACATCACGCTCAGGGCGGTCTTTGTCGATGCTTCCGCCGCCAGCGGGTTCAGTGTCTGGGTCGCATCCTACGGTCTGGCCGACGGGCAGGACGGACCGGCCGATTCCCCGGCGGGCGACGGCATCAGCAACCTCGAGAAATATGCCTTCGGCCTGATCCCCGAACAGCCCTATAATCCCGGCTCCTTGTTCAGCATGCGCATCGATGCCGCTTCCGGGCGCATCATCCTGCGCTACGAACAGTCTAAACGGGCCACGGATGTTCGGATCATTCCGATCTGGAGCGCGTCGCTCGCCGAACCGGTCTGGAACACCGCGTCAATTGAAACCACGCGGGTCGGCGAGACCGACACGCACGAGATTTGGGAAGCGTCCAAAGCGATGAGCGAGGGGTCGTGTTTCATGCGGCTCCGCTTCGAACTGCAGCCCGCCGACGCGCTCACCTTCGCGGAGTGGGCTGACGCATACAGCCTCACAGCCGGGCAGGACGGACCGGCCGATTCCCCGGCGGGCGACGGCATCAGCAACCTCGAGAAATATGCCTTCGGCCTGATCCCCGAACAGCCCTATAATCCCGGCTCCTTGTTCAGCATGCGCATCGATGCCGCTTCCGGGCGCATCATCCTGCGCTACGAACAGTCTAAACGGGCCACGGATGTTCGGATCATTCCGATCTGGAGCGCGTCGCTCGCCGAACCGGTCTGGAACACCGCGTCAATTGAAACCACGCGGGTCGGCGAGACCGACACGCACGAGATTTGGGAAGCGTCCAAAGCGATGAGCGACGGGGCGTGTTTCATGCGGCTCCGGTTCGAACTGTAGTCGGATGTCCGTGGGGCCAGAGAATTGGCGCCTATGCCGAGACCGTTGGGGCATTACGAGTCGGGCGGTTGGTGTCATCTCACAATCAGGGGACTCGGACGATGGGATATTCATGCCGGCCAACTCCCCGCTTGTCTCCGGGGGGGAAGGGGCGATACACTGACGAAATCTGATCAACAAGGTTTCAAAGGAGTTTTCACAGATGTCCGTCCGAGTCCGTTTCGCGCCGAGTCCCACCGGCAACGTCCATATCGGCAATATCCGCGCCGCCATCTTTAATTGGCTGTTCGCGCGGCACGCCGGCGGCAAGTTTCTGCTGCGGGTGGAGGACACGGACCGCGAGCGCTCGACGCAGGCGGCGATCGACACGCTGCTCGACTGTATGGGCTGGCTGGGGCTGGACTACGACGAGCCGGCGGTCTACCAGAGCCGCCAGATGGCGCGGCATCTGGCGGTCGCGGAGGAACTGGTCAACCGCGGGCTTGCCTATAAGGACAACAAGGGCGGCGGCGGCGAGTGCGTGATTTTCCGCATGCCCAAAGAGGGGCGTCTCGAGTATGCCGATCTGGTCAAGGGCACGATCAAGAAAAAGGCGGAAGACACGCAGGATTTCGTGATCGTGCGCTCGGACGGAACGCCGGTGTTCCATCTCTCGAACGTCGTGGACGACATTGACATGGGCATCACGCACGTGATCCGCGGCGACGACCACGTGGAAAACACCTTTAAACACATCGAGCTGTTCAAGGCTTTGGGTGCGCCGGTGCCGAACTACGCGCACCTGCCGATGATCGTCAACAACCAAGGAAAGCCCTATTCCAAACGTGACGGGGCGGCCTTTGTGGGTGAGTTCAAGGAACAGGGCTATCTGCCCGACGCGCTCTTCAATTTCCTGCTGCTGCTGGGCTGGGCGCCGGGCGATGACCGCGAAGTGCTGACGCGCGCGGAGATGATCGAGCTGTTCACGCTCGAGCGCTGCAAATCGAGCGCCGCGCGCTTCGACCTCAAAAAGCTGGTGTGGATGAACGGCGAGTATATCAGACGGCAGCCCCGCGAGGTGTATGCGGCGGAGTTCACGGCGCGCATGCAGGCGGCCGGGCTGCCGGTCGCGGGTCGGGATCTGGCCGGCATTCTGGACCAGATGCAGATCCGCACCAAGTTCTACTCTGAGATTCCGGGCTCATGCGCCTACTTTTTCACTGAGGAGTACCCTTTCGACGAGAAGGGGGTTGCGAAGCGCCTGAAGGCCGAGGGTGTGCCTGAATTGCTGGAGGAGGTGGCGCAGCGGTATGAGGCGCTGCCGAGCTTCGATGTGCAGAGTACGCACGACGTGTTGGCCGCGATGGGCGAGACGCGCGGCAGCGGTCTGGGAGCCATGGTGCATCCTGTGCGCGTCGCGGTTTCGGGGCTGACCGAAGGGCCCGGACTCTTCGAAATGCTGGCGCTGATCGGCCGTGAACCGGTCTGCGCGCGGCTGCGCCGCGTGGCGCGGCGGCTGCGCGACGGGACGTTGGGGGGCGGCGCATGAAGATGGTGATGGCGGCCTACAACATCGGTGTGGACGAAGAGGTCATGGCCGCGATGGAGGAGCTGGGCGTGACCTGTTTCACCAAGGTGCCGCGCGTGGTGGGCAAAGGGAAAACCACAGGGCCGCGGCTGGACGACGCCGTATGGCCGGGGGCCAACACCCTGGCGTTTTTTGTGCTGCCGGAGGGCCGGGCGAAGGTGGTGATGCAGGCTTTTGCGCACCTGCGCGCGACGATCGGCAAGAAGGCCGGGCTCAAGGCCTTTCTGCTGGGGGTCGAGGCCCAGACCGACTGACTCACATTTTTCATCGACTTTGGCCGCAAAATCCTCAATGATATGCGGTCCATACAAGGGGACCATGTGCGCTGCCGCCGATCCGGCAGGGTTTGCGTGTGGGTTTGCCCCGATTCGGTGGACGATCATGAAAAAGTTTGAGTATGTAGAGGGCGGCGTAACCGCGGCGCAGGGCTTTCGCGCGTGCGGCGTGGCGGCCGGCATCAAGTATAAGGACCGCAAGGACTTGGCGCTGGTGGTTGCGGATGCGCCGGCGGCAGTTGCGGCGGTCTATACCACCAACAAGGTGGCGGCGGCACCGGTGCAGGTCGACCGCGAACGCACCCATTCGGGGCAGGCGCAGGCGGTGGTCGCGAACAGCGGCTGCGCGAATGCCTGCACCGGAGAAACCGGCCTGCAGAACGCGCGCGAAATGGCCCGCCTGGCCGGTGCGGCGCTGGGGATCGACGAACAGCTTGTGCTGGTCTGCTCGACCGGTGTGATTGGCGTGCATCTGCCGTTGGCGCGCATCGCGGACGGGGTCAAGGCGGCGGCCGGCGCGTTGAGCCCCACCGGCGGCGATGATGCCGCGCACGCGATCATGACGACCGACACCGTGGACAAGCAGGTGGCGGTGGAGTTGGAGATCGAAGGCCGGACGGTGGTGATCGGCGGCATGTGCAAGGGCGCCGGGATGATCGAGCCGAACATGGCGACGATGCTGGGGTTTCTGACGACCGACGCGGCGGTGCATCCCAAGGCGCTCGACCAGGCCTTGCGCGAGGCGGTGGAGGTGAGCTTCAACCGCGTGGTGGTGGACGGCGACCGCAGCACCAACGACACGGTGATCCTGATGGCCGGCGGTGCGGCCGGCAACACGCTGCTGACGCCCTATCATCCGCAGTGGCAGTATTTTGTCGACGCGCTGACGACGGTCTGCCTGGAACTCGGCAAGAAGATGGTGCTGGACGGCGAGGGCGCGACCAAGTTCGTGACGGTATGCGTGCGCGGCGCGCGGACCGGGCAGGACGCACAGGCGGCGGCGCGCGCGGTGGCCAAGTCGGCGCTGGTCAAGACCTCGTGGTTCGGGCTCGACCCCAACTGGGGGCGCGTGATCGCGGCGGTCGGCTATTCCGGCGCGGAGGTCGACGACCAGAAGGCGCAGATTTTTTACGGTGACATCTGCGCGTATGACCAGGGGCGCGTGGCGGACAAGGCGCTGCTCAAGGCCATGCAGGAGGTGATGCGAAAGCGGGCTTTCGAGGTGACGGTGGACCTGCATCTCGGCGAAGGCGAAGACACGATTTACACATGCGATCTCTCGTACGACTACGTGAAGATCAACGCCGAGTACACGACGTGAAGCAGTTTATTGAAAAAGCCGCGGTGCTGACAGAGGCGCTGCCATACATTCAGGACTTTAAGGGCTCGGTCGTGCTCGTCAAGGTGGGCGGCAGCGTCATGGAGGTCGAGGAGAACCTTGAGGGGCTGCTGACGGACATCGCGTTCATGAACGCGGTGGGCATGAAGACGGTGCTGGTGCACGGCGGCGGCAAGGCGATTTCGCGGGGCATGGAGGCTGCGGGCATCGCGCCGAATTTTGTGCAGGGGCTGCGCGTCACCACCGAGGCGGCCGTGCGGGTCGTCGAGCGGGTGATCAAGGACGAGGTGAATGCCAAGGTGGTGCGGCTGCTGCAGAAGCATTTCGCGAATGCGCGCCCGCTGCACGGCGATTGGATTTTCGGCGTCGCGAAGAAGGCCGGGACGGATCCGGTCAGCGGCGCGACGCTGGATTGGGGATTTGTGGGCGAGCCGGTGTCGGTTGACATCCGGCCGGTCGCGGAGATGCTGGATGCAGGCATCGTGCCGGTGGTGACACCGCTGGGCACGGGGCCGGACGGCAAGGTGTACAACGTCAACGCGGACACGGCGGCGGCGGCTTTGGCCAAGGCCATGAAGGTGCGCAAACTGGCGTTTGTCTCGGATGTGCCGGGGCTGCTGATGGACGTGAATGACCCCGCGTCCCTGCTGGCCACGCTGCGGATCGGCAGCGTGTGCAGGCTGAAGGAGACCGGCGTTGTGGGCGGCGGCATGTTGCCGAAGCTGGACAGTTGCGTGGAGGCGATCCAGGCCGGCGTGGGCAAGGTGCACCTGGTCGACGGCCGCATGCCGCATTCGCTGTTGCTGGAGATTTTCACGAAAAATGGTGTAGGAACGGAGATTATCGCAGATGAGTAAGAGTACCGACATTGCCGCATTGTTTGACCAGTATGTGATGCACACCTATGCGCCGACCGCGACGCTGACCAGCGGCAGCGGCTGCAAGGTGCGCGACCCGGACGGCAAGACCTATCTCGACTTCACGTCCGGCATCGCCGTGCACAACGTCGGGCACTGCCATCCCAAAGTGGTAAAGGCGGTGCAGGATCAGGTCGCCACGCTGGGACATTGCTCCAACCTCTTTTACAACGTGAACCAGGCGCTGCTGGGGCAGCGGCTCTCGAAGCTCTCGCTGAACGGCAAGTGTTTCTTCTGCAACTCCGGCGCGGAGGCCAACGAGGCGATGATCAAGCTCGCGCGCCTGTGGGGGCACGAAAAGGGTAAGTTCGAGATCGTCACGATGCAGAACTCCTTCCACGGCCGCACGCTCGCGACGATGGCCGCCACGGCGCAGGCCAAGATCCAGAAGGGCTATGATCCGCTGCCGATCGGTTTCGCGTACGCGGAGTTCAACAATCTGGAGACGGTCGCGGCCGCCGTCAACGAGCGGACGGTCGCCGTGATGGTGGAAGCGGTGCAGGGCGAGGGCGGCGTGATCCCCGCCACCGAGGCGTTCATGGCCGGCGTGCGCAAACTGTGCGACGAGAAGGGCCTGCTGATGCTATGCGACGAAGTGCAGTGTGGCATGGGCCGTACCGGCAAGTGGTTCGGCTGGCAGAATTATGCGGTCAAGCCCGATGCCTTCACGCTGGCCAAATCGCTGGCCGACGGTATTCCGATGGGTGCGCTGGTCGCCTCGCCCGCGCTGTCCGACGTTTTCACGCCGGGCACTCACGCTTCGACGTTCGGTGGCAATCCGGTGTCGAGCGCGGCGGCGCTGGCGGTGCTGGAGGTCATTGAAGAGGAAGCGCTGCTCAAGCGCGCCGAAGAGACCGGTGCGCTGTTTGCGGAGGGGTTGAACCTTTTTGTCGAGAAGCACAAGCAGGTGCTCGAGATCCGCGGTAAGGGGCTGATGCTCGGCATGGTGGTCGAGGGCTCGGCCAAAGAGGTCGTGGACATGTGCCGCGACATGGGGTTGCTCTGCTGCGTGGCCGGCGAGCACGTGGTGCGTTTCCTGCCGCCGCTGAACATCAAGGAGACGGACCTCGAAGAGGCGCTGGAGATGATCGGCGACGCGCTGGACGAGCTGTACGGCGGCGAGAGCGAGGCGTAACAAGAGGCGCAAGACTGGGGGCGCGGACGGCCCCGTCCGCGGGAAAGGCTATTCGTACGGCGCGCCAGGCCACCCGTCGAAACGCCTGCCGCGCGTCTGCCAATAGGAGGGTGATATGCTGAGCACGACACGCAGGAGGTTTTTGAAGACAGCGCTGGCTGCAGGGGCATTTCCGGCGGTCGTGCCGTCCGCGGCGTTCGGCGCGAACGAGCGGCTTTCACTGGCGGTGGTGGGGGCGGGCGGCCGCGGGCGGCACTTGGCGCGGCAGTTCGCCAAACTCGACGAGGCCCGCGTGGTGGCGGCCTGCGATGTGGACGCGCGCGCGCTGAAGACGTGCGTCACGGAGATGCACAAGGCCTATGGCGACACCTCCTGCGCCGGATATGCCGACTTCCGCGAGGTGCTCGCGCGCCCGGACATCGACGGCGTGGTCATCGCGACCCCGGACCATTGGCATGCGCTGGCCGGCATCGCGGCGGCGCGCGCCGGCAAGCACATCTTCTGCGAAAAGCCGCTGGCCAACTCGATCGGCGAGAGCCGGGCGCTGCGCGACGCCGTGCGCAGTGCGGGCGTGGTGCTGCAGACCGGATCCTGCGAGCGGTCGCGCGATTCCGCGCGCTTCTGCTGCGAGGTGGTTCGCAACGGATACATCGGGCGGCTGCATAGGATGTTCATTCATCTGCCGACGGATCAAGGGCACCATGAAAGGGTGCGCCAGCAGTCCGTGTTGCCGGCTGCCGAGACGCCGCCGGCCGAGCTGGACTACGACATGTGGCTGGGCCATACGCCGAAGATTCCTTACTATCCGGGACTGCATCCCGGGAGCTGGCGCTTCAACCTGAGCTTCGGCTGCGGCGAGATGTCCGACCGCGGCGCACACGTGATCGATCTGGCGCAGCTCGGCAACAACAGCGATGACACGGGCCCGGTCAAGATCGCGGCGCGCGGCTGGGACGACCGGCACGGCCTCTACAACACGCCGATGGCCTTTGAGTTTGAAAACATCTACGCCAACGGCGTGAAGATGATCGGCGGCACCACGCGCAGCCCGCGCGGCGTGCGCTTTGAGGGTGACGAGGGCTGGATCTTTCTGCGCATTCACGAGGGGACGCTGGAGGCCTCTGACGACAAGCTGCTGAAGCTTGACCCGGCGGCCTTCAAGGTGCGGCTCGGCCGCACCCGCAGCCACGAGCAGAATTTCATCGACGCGGTGAAGCGCGGCGTGCATCCGTTCGCCGATGCGGAGGTCGGGCATCGCAGTTGCACGGCCTGCCTGGTCAACATGATGGCGATGCGGCTGGGCCGCCCGCTGACCTGGGACCCGGTGCAGGAGCGGTTCGTGAACGACGACGAAGCCAACCGACTCATGACGCCGGCGATGCGCGCGCCGTGGTCGCTGGCCTGACCGTCCGGGCGTTAACGGTTGAGGATGAGCAACAGCACGCCTTGCGCGATGCCGACCGCCAGACCGATCACACCGCCCAGGATCGTGACCCAGCGCAGTTCGCGGTTGGCGACGCTGCGGGCGATCGCCTCCATCTTTTTGTCGTCATAGACAATGATGGATTCCGAGATGATATCCCAGATGCGCGTGTGTTCGACCAGTTCGGCCACATGGTCACGCGCGAACGCGAGAGCCTGTTGGGCGATCAGGTCGGCAAGGCGCGGGACGGTGTCTTCCGGCAGAAAATTGATGGGGGGGCGGACCGGGCTGGCGCACAAGCGGCGCACCGCCTCGAAGGCCTGGGTTTCGAGCCGCGGGCGGATGTCTGCGGCGAGCAAGGCGGCATGCAAGGTGTGCGCCAGCCAATCGAGATACGCCGTGACATCCCCGCCGGCGGTCATCATGCCTGCGGCGTCGGCCAGCGTGCCGCGCTGAAGGGTTTCAATCACCGACGAGGCCACGCGGGCCAAACCTTGGCGCACGATATCGCGCAGGGCTTCGGCGTTGAGCAGAGCGTGCACGTGACGCTCCATCACGCCTGGGGTGCGGGTATCGAGCAGATCATGCCACGAGCGCGCGAGCAGGCTGCGGAGCGCGGTTTCGACCAAGCCGCGCATGCGCGCGCGATCATCGGCGCTTGCGTACCGCGCGCGCAGGGAGTCGGGGATGGATTCGCAGAAGCGGCCGAGTTGATGGTCCACCACGGCGGTGCCGGAGAGCCCGCTCAGCAGCGAGCCCAGCGGGCCTTGGGTCGCGAGGCGCGTCTGCACGGCATCGCGCAGCGCGACGCGCAACGTGTCCTGCGCCGGCGGCAAGGCAAGCAGGCCGGCCAGCTCGTCGACCAAGAGCGGCGTGCGGGAGCCGGCCAGCGCGGCGAGTTCGTGCAGCGTGGCCGGGCCGAGAAACGAGGCGGGCGAGGGATAGTCCGCCATCCACGCGCGCAGGCCGTCGGCGAGGGCCGTGCAAAGCCGCTCGCGCTGGGCGGGGGCGAGGAGCGTCTCCGCGAGGCGATCAGGCAGTGCGGCGAGCAGGTCGCGCGTGGCGGCGGGCAGCAATTCGGCCGGACAGACACCCGAGAGCGCCTGCCAGCGTTCCGTCAGGAAAGGACGCAGGACCTCGTCGCGGAAAGCGGGTGCCGCGATGCGGTCGGACAGCACGGTGGCGGCGAGGCCGGCGAGCTGCGTTTGGAGCGCCTCGAACGGCAGCCCTGAATCCAAGGCGAGGGTTTGCAGCGAGGGCCACGGGCGGTTCACGGCCTGTTCGAGGGCGGCCTGCGCCGCCTGACGCAAGCTCGCGGCGACTTCCGGGGCGGACAGGCGCGCCACGATCTTGTCGGGGCTCATCAGTTCGCTGCTGACGACTTTCTGGACCGCTTCGGCGATCTCGTGCTTTTTCTTGGACAAAAGCGCCCAAAAGACCCAGCGGATGGCAAGATCGTTGGTGCCGGCGCCGATGGCGAAACCCACCGCTCCCTGCAGGAGGAATTCAAGAGCTGTATGCATGGCGCGTGGCTCAGGCGCCGGCCGTGTTGGCGGTTGGGGCGGCGTCCGTGGCGGACGGCTCCGGCGCGGCTGAAGGCTCCGGCGCGGCGGTCAGCGCGTCGCCGAAGCCCATACTTTCGGCCGCCCGCAGCAGCTCGTCGTCTGCCGTCGCCACGCGGCAGGTGATGCCGTGCGCGGACTGAAGTTCCAGCAGGGTGGCCAGATGAATGGCCTGCGCCGTGCCGACCGCAGTGGGGAACGCGTCGGCCGCGCGGCGCAGCACGCCATCGGTGACGGGCACGATCGTGACGCTTTCGCAGACCCGCTCGATCCACGTGCCGAGACGCGCGCGCTGCGCGTCATCCAGTTTGCCGGAAAGGCGCAGCAGGTTGGCGGTCCGGTAGCACTCGGTGCGCATCAGAGCGCTGGCGTAGGCGGCGTCCCAGGCTCCCCAGCCTTGCCACGGGGATTTCGTCCCGACCAGTTGCCGGATCACGAGAGTCGAATCGAGATAGACGGTCATCTTTTTTTTCTTTCCTGCATGAGTTGTTTGACGGGGTCGGCGTCGAGTCCGAAGCCGCCGATCTCCTTGAGTTCCGAGGCCGGGCGTGCGGGCGGCACGAGCGGGAGCCGACCGGCTTCGCCCTCGTCAGCCAGAAGACGCGCGATCACGCGCTTGTGACTGGTGATCAGCACTTCCTTGCCTTGGCGCGCAAGGCCGAGATAGTGACTGAGTTTTTGCTTGAGCGTGGCAGTGCTTACCGTTGTCATGTCCATATAATAGACATAGTGTGTCTATATTATCAAGTGGAAATTAGGTTGTGGAGTCTGCGGTTTTCACGCGCCGCGGTAGCGGGCGTGAAAAC
>ENA-UPXM01005318-UPXM01005318.1-activated-sludge-metagenome-genome-assembly--contig:-NODE-5318-length-12565-cov-6.232054_pt1 | contig 12565 bp, 9 predicted proteins | sample MGYA00238178_ERZ772708 | MGnify/ENA primary metagenome ERZ772708 (study PRJEB29002, sample SAMN05720212) | activated sludge metagenome | isolation source: anaerobic digester from wastewater... | reverse complement strand
GGGTCGGCAGCGCGACCGGGCCGGCGACGAGCGTCACGGTATGGCCGCGCTCCACGGCGGCTTGGGCGACTGCGAAGCCCATCCGGCCGGACGACCGGTTGCTGAGAAAGCGCACGGGGTCGAGATGCTCGCGCGTGGGGCCCGCGGTAATGAGCAGTTTCATGTCGGACAGCATACACGGTTTTCGTTGACAGTTCAATGCGGGCGTGTTGATAATGGGCGCACACTAAGTGGTTGAAAACGGGCGACGCGCGTGAGGTTCCGGGGAGGACCTGCGCCAGGCGGCCGATAGCCTGCGGACGGGGCGAGCCCGCGCCGCAACAAGGGAGCTGGTATGTCGAACTCGATGCCGATGGGGACGCGCGTCAAACTCAGCGCGATGATGTTCTTGCAGTTCATGATGTTTGCGGTCTTCTGGGGCGCGTTGGCGACCTATGTGACAAATAACAAGTGGGACGCCATGAAGCCGTGGATTCTCAGCACCATGCCGCTCGGCGCGCTCGCGTCGCCCGTCATCGGCATGGTCGCCGACCGTTTTTTCAACAGCGAGAAAGTGTTGGCGTTTTCGAACATCGTGTGCGCGGTGATGCTCTTTATGGCCGGCCGCGCGACGACAGGCGTCGAGGTCTTCATGTGTCTGCTGATCGCCATGCTGTTCTACATGCCGACATGGAGCTTGACCGCTTCGATCGCCATGGCCAACAGTCCGGCGGAACAGTTCCCGCAGATCCGCGTGTTCGGCTCGATCGGCTGGGTCGCATCGATGTTCTTCAGCATCGTGGCGCTCAAGGCTTTCGGGGCGTCCATTGACGGCACGTCGATCCCGTTCTACTGCGGGGCGGGTGTCGCTGTGGCCGGCGCGTTGGTCGCGTTGCTCTGTCCGGCCACGCCGCCCAAGGGGAAGGGCCAGCCGCTCTCGGTCATCGATGCGCTCGGCTTGCGGGCCGTGTCGCTGATGAAAGACAAGAACTTCGCGATCTTCATGCTGGTGTCGTTTGTGGCGATGATTCCCTTCAACATCCACTTCGCGTTTCTCTCCGACTTCCTTGCGGCCAAGGGTTTCAAGCTGCTGACGGCGACCAACTACATCGGCCAGGCGGCGGAGATGGGCTTTATGCTGCTGGTGACGGTGGCGATGCGCAGGTTCGGCGTGAAGTGGTCGATCGTCGCGGGATTGGTGGCCATGGTCGTGCGCTATGGCGCGTACTATCTGGGTGCCGGCGACATGCTGCCTGCGATCTACGTCGGCATTCTTGTTCACGGCATCATTTTCGGCTTCTTCATCGTCGGCGGACAGATCTTTGTGGGCAAGTCCGCGCCTGCTGACATGCAGAGCCAGGCGCAGGGGTTCTACGGGCTGATGACCTTTGGTTTCGGCTCGCTCATTGGAACCTTTGCGAATAACGGGCTCATCAATTTCTTCACAACGCGCAACGCGGCGGGCGTGCTGGAAGGTTCGTGGGACAAGGTGTGGCTGGTGACGCTGGCCTGTTCGGCGGTGCTGCTGGTGTTGATGGCCGTGTTCTTCAATCCCAAGCTTGACGAGACGACGGCCGGATAAGCCCGCCGTGCGACCGTGCCGCGAGCCATCGAAGAGGTAACTTTCAACGCTCAACGTCCAACGCTCAACTTTCAAGTTATGGACGAGAGGAGAATGTTCATGGATAACCGCACACAGTGTCCCGTCTGCCGCGCTCCGAATGCCACGCATTCCGGCGCCGGCGCCAACACCTTTGAGATCCACTGCCCGCGCTGCGGGCGTTACCAGATCCAGGCGCTGGCCGAGACGCAGCTCATGAACAGCCCGCCGGCTTTTCCGCCGGCGCACCTGCTCTCCGGGCTCTGCCGCAACACCTGGGACATCCTGGGCGAGCGGCTGCTGGTGACGGTGGATCTCTTCAAGTCGTGGGCGGAACTGGACAAGGCGGCCAAACTGGTCGTGCCGCGCGACACGGATGTCGCGGCCAAGGGCGACTACCTGCTGCGCTACCTGCGGCGGCGCTCCAAGACGCTCGCGGAGAGCGTGGCGCTCTCGCCGAACGAGCTGGCGGTGGGGTTCTGCGCCAACAAGCAGGAGCTGCTTTTCTGCCTGCGTTATCTCGCTGAACGCGGCCTGATCGAGGAGGAGACGGCCGCGCCGCGCGGCGGCAAGGGGCCGCAGGCCCCGCAGGGCGGCGGGCTGGTCTACCGCCTGACGCCGGCCGGCTGGGCCGCGCTCGACACGGCGCGCGTGCAGCCGGCGCAGCCGCTGGCCGCGGTTTCGCTGACGCTCGACAAGGATGCGGACGCGCTCTGGACGCAGGGGCTCTCGGCCGGCCTCCAGACCGCGGGCTATGCGGCGGTGCGCATCGACAGCCGCGAGCATGCCAACAAGATCACCGATGAGCAGATCGTGGATCTGCGCCGTGCGTCGATCGTGGTGGCGGATCTCACCGGCCAGTCGCCGCTCGCCTTTTTCGACGCGGGCCTGGCGATCGGTCTCGGCAAGCCGCTCTTCTGGACCTGCGAAGGGGGCGAGGCCCGCGACAAGAAGCTGTTTGTCGACACGCGGCAAGTCGTGGTGACCCCCTGGGCGCGCGACAAGCTGGATGACTTCGCGCGGCGGCTGGCGCAGCGCGTCGAGGCGGCCCTGGGCCGACCGCAGGGCATCGGTTAGCCCGCCGCCCGCGGAACGGGAACAAACGAGGGTGATAACTTCGGGAACGTTGGATGGCAATCGATGTAAGCGGGTCGGGTAAGGGGAGCCGAGTAAGGGTACGGTTAAGCGGGGCGGTAAAGAGTAGGATGAAACACTTGCTCGCCACCCTTAACCGGATACGCTTACCCGAAAAACTTAACCGGTTTTACGCTTGAAGTGTGACAAGACGTTCAAGTTATGGGTAAGGGACGCCTCGGCGAGACCGCCCTGCGGGGGCGTGTCCGTGTTGCGAGCTGTGCAGAGCACTAGGGGGGAGGGGGACGTGATGAAAAGGGCTGGGTGGAGTCTGTTCGTCGCGCTGCTGGTGCCGTTCGGCCTGGCGGCGCAGTCGGTGACGCTGGCGCGGCGCGGCCAGCCGGCGGCGGTCACGCTGGTGCGGCCGGCGCAGGCGTCGCCGTCGCAGGTGTACGCGGCGGAGGAGCTGCAGCGGTTCACGGCGCAACTGACCGGCGTGACGCTGCCGATCATGACCGACGAGGGGCCGCTGCCGGAGCGGGCGGTGCTGATCGGCGACACGCGCCACACGGCGGCGGCGCTCGGCGCGCCGGCGGAGGTGGCGGCGCTGGGCGAGGACGGGTTCCGGCTGGTGTGCCGGCCGCCTCATCTGCTGATTCTCGGCGGGCCGGCGCGCGGCGCTCTGTACGGCGTGTACGAAGTGCTTGAGCGGTTCGGCGGCTGCCGCTGGTTCAGCTCGTGGCACAGCGTCATCCCGGCGCTGGAGACGCTGGAGGTGCCGGCGCTTGACGAGACCCAGCAGCCCGCCTTCGCGATGCGCGAACCGTTCTGGTTTGATCTGTTCAACGGCGATTTCGCGGCGCGCAACAAGGCCAACGGCAACAGCATGCGGCTGCAGGCGCGGCACGGCGGCAACAGCTTCCGCTTCGGCGGCGGGCTCTTTTGCCACACCTTCAACGTGCTGTGTCCGCCGGAGGAGTTTTTCGCGGAGCACCCGGAGTACTTCAGCGAGGTCAACGGCCGCCGCATCAAAGAGCACACGCAGCTCTGCCTGACCCATCCGGACGTGCTGCGGATCGTCACCGAGCGCCTGCTGGCGCGCATCCGCAAGGATCCGGGTGCCAAGCTTTTCAGCGTGAGCCAGAACGATTGGCGCAACCCCTGCACCTGCCCGACCTGCCGGGCGGTCGACGAGCGCGAGGGCTCGCACGCCGGCACGCTGATCGCCTTCGTAAACCAGGTGGCGGAGGCGGTGGAGAAGGAGTTTCCGGAGGTCTGGATCGAAACGCTTGCCTATCAGTACACGCGCAAGCCGCCCAAGACGGTGCGGCCGCGCCGCAACGTGGTGCCGCGCCTCTGCACCATCGAATGCGATTTCGCGCGGCCGCTCGCCGTCAGCGATTTTAAAGAAAACCGCAGTTTCGTCGAGGACATCCGCGGCTGGAGCGCGATCGCCAATACGCTGTTCATCTGGGACTACACCACGAATTTCCGCTCCTATGTCGCGCCGTTTCCCAATGTGCGCGCGCTGCAGGAGAACGCGCGCTTTTTCCGCGAGAACCATGTGGCCGGGCTCTTCGAGCAGGGCGCGTATCAGGGGCGGCACGCCGATTTCGCCGAGCTGAAGGGCTGGCTGCTCGCCAAGTGGCTGTGGAATCCCGAGCTGCCGGCCGAGCCGCTGCTGAAGACTTTTTTCGAGGGCTATTACGGCGCGGCCGCGCCGCAGGTGCGGCGGTATTTCGACGAGGTGCACGGCTTTTACGGGGTGACGACCAACGCGCCGCTGCGGATCTTCGACGATGTGAGGAACCCGGTCATTCCGGATGCGTTCTACGCGCGCGCCGAGACGCTGTGGCGGCAGGCCGAAGAGGCGGTCCGGGCGTCGCCCGCGCACCTCTACAACGTGCGCATGGGCGCGGTGCCGGTGCTGGCCGCGCGTCTGGCGCGCCTGCCGGCGCACGAGCCCAAGAAGGTTTGGGTCACGTCCGATCCGCTGCGGTATGACGTGCCGGCTGAACACCGCCGGCTGGCGAAGGAGCTGCTGGCGCGGTTCGACGAGGCGAAGAACATGCGCCTCTCCGAGGGCGTGGAGGCGCACGCGCGCATGGTTGAAACGTGGCGCTTCCTGGCGGTGCCGAGCGTGCCGCCGGCTGGGGGCGCGAAGACGACGGCGACAGTGGAAGACACCGCGCTCTCGCTCGGCAACCGCGGCACATGGGGCGAGACGGTGGCGGACCCGCTGGCCGAGGACGGCTCGGCGATGAAGCTGGCCAACACGCATTACGAGTGGTGCGCCACGCTGCGCTTCAGCCAGGTGGCATTCGACCCCGGCGCGCGCTACCGCATCCGCATGCGCGTGCGGGTCGAGAAAAAGCCCGGCCAGACGGGCGAGGCGTTCTGGAGCGGGGTGTACGATGCCAAGAACCGGCGCGGCTGCGGCGGCGGCTGCACGCGCGCCGTGGAGGCGGTCGGCGAGGGGTATCACTGGTACGACGTGGCGGAGTGGGTGCCGGAGACCGACCACTACTTCTGGATCGGCCCCGGGCGCTTCGACAAGAAGGCGCATGCTGAAAGCCCGGCACTTGCGGCGCTCTACATCGACAAGCTGGAGATCAGCCGAGCGGAGTGACGTCGCGCGGCAGGGCCATGGCGCAGGAGGTCATGTGCCGACGGCAACGTTGACCCGCTGCGGATGGAGCAGGCGGTCGAGCACGGTCGGCGCAATTTTGACGAGCAGGCCGCGGCGTCCGCCGTTGATGTAAAGGTGCGGCAGGTCGAAAAGGGTCGCCTCGGCGTAAACCGGCAGCGCCTTGCGCGTGCCGAAGGGGCTGGTGCCGCCCACCGGGTAGCCCGTGTGGCGGGTCGCCGTGTCCGGCGCGCAGGGGGCGACGGATTTGACGCCGAGCACGCGGGCCATCTGCTTGGTCGAGATCTCGCGGTCGCCGTGCATGAGCACGATCAGGGGTTTCTTGGCGTCCGTTTCCAGCACGATGGTTTTGACCGTCAGATGTTCATCGATGCCGAGTTCGCTTGCGGCGCGACTGGTGCCGCCGTGGTCCGCATACGCGTAGACAAAGGGCTCGTAGTCGGCCTTGCCGGCACGCAGGGCGCGGATGGCTGTGGTGACAGGAATATCCATGTGGTACAGTATCGCTCAATCAGGGCTGGCTGTGAATGGTGTTTTTTTCCGGAAGGGGTGCGCGCATGAAACGGTTTGATTTGAGGACGCGGGAGGAGCTGTCGGCGGAAGTGGCTCGGTTCGGGGGCGAACTGCCGTGGAGCGACGATCTGGCGGTGCTGGGCGAGCCGGTGGCGGTTGCGGGGCGCCGGTTGGCGAACCGGTTTGTGGTGCAGCCGATGGAGGGTGTGGATGCCTGTGACGACGGCGGCACGCCGGGCGAACTGACTTTCCGGCGCTACCGGCGCTTTGCGGCCGGCGGCAGTGCGCTGATCTGGTTCGAATCGGCGGCGGTCGTGCCGGAGGGCCGATCCGGCCCGCGCCAGCTCATGCTGACCGACCAGAACCTCGACGTGTGGCGCAGGCTGGTGGATGAGACGCGCCGTGCGGCGCGCGAGCAGGGGTGTGGCGACGTCGTGCTGCTCTTGCAGTTGACCCACAGCGGCCGCTACAGCCGGCCGCAGGGCAGGCCGGCCCCGGTCACGGCGCAGCGCAATCCTCTGCTTGAGCGGGCGATGCCTGAGATGCCGGTCACGGAACCCGTCAGCGACGACGCGCTGGAGCGGCTGCGCGAGGCGTTTGTGGCGACCGCCGTACGGGCTGAGCGGGCGGGGTTCGATGGCGTGGATATGAAGGCGGTGCACGGTTATCTGGTGGCCGAGCTGCTGGGCGCGCACGGCCGCGAGGGGCGTTACGGCGGCCCGTATGAACAGCGCACGCGGTTTCTGAAGGCCTGCGTGTCGGACATGCGGCAGGCGCTCGCCCGCACGACATGGGTGGCCTCGCGGCTGACCGTGCTTGAGCCCTCTGATTATCCGTACGGTTGGGGCGTGGCGGCGCGCGAGGGGGCGTGGCAGCCAGATCTCGCCGAGCCGTTGCGTTTGATCGGCGAATTGACCGCGCTGGGTGTGCCGTTCCACAACATCTCCATGGGCTATCCGCGCTTCCAGCCCTATCTGAACCGCCCGCATGACCGCGCACTGGCCGGATGCCCGCCCCCGCCCGAAGATCCGCTGCGCGGGGTGGTGCGGTTTCAGGAGACCGTGCGAGCGGTGCGGCGCGCGGCCGGGGGGGTGCCGGTCATCACAGCCGCGCTGTCGTGGCTGCGCCATCTGGCGCCGCCGGTCGCCGCCGGTCTGGTGCGGGAGGGCTGGTGTGATCTGATCGGCTTCGGCCGTTCGGCGTTTGCCTATCCCGACGCGGCGAACGACATCCTGCGGGGCGGCGGCATGGTTTCCGGCAAATGTTGCGTCACGTGCTCCATGTGCTCGCAGATCATGAAAGACGCGGTCGGACGCGGGGGGTGCGTGGTGCGCGATTCGGCCGTCTATGCGCCCGAGTACCGGCGCGGGCGCGAGGCCGCGCGGCAAACGATGGCTGCTCGAGAACTCTAGGGGTATTACCTATGTGACAGCTAATGGTCTTCCCGAAGTCAGGTTCTCAGTGTCGGCCCGAAGGGGTTTAACGAAAAAAAGTATTATTAATAAAATCAACTTGTGAAAGTGAACACAATAAGGCATACTTAAAGCTTGTTTCCGTCGGGTATGCCTTCGGGCGTTGTCGTATAGGCTCAACGGAAGACAATCAGGCAGAAGAATGATTCAGTTGGATGGACCTTTAACAGAAGGAGTCGGTCATGGGTAAACACAAAACGCAGGCTGAACGCGAGATCGCGTTGAGAGTGGGTGCACGGATCCGCCAGTTGCGCGAGATCCAGCGCATTTCGCAGATTCAACTGGCCACCGACATCGGGATTCGGGCGGGGCCGCTCGGGTGGATCGAAAAAGGCAAGCATTTGCCGTCGGGGAGGGTGTTGTACCGGCTTGCCAAGCAGTTGAATGTGCGGATCGACGATCTGTTTCAAGAGAAGAACGTGTGGGAGGAGAGTGCGTCGGTTTCGGGCGGCCTGTCTCCGGTGATGTTGCCGCCGCTGGGCTCCGGCGAGAATCAGGATGCGGAATCGGTCAAGGCGTCGCACATTATCTGTCAGACGGTGGCCGAAGCGGTGCTCAAGCTGGAAGTGCTGGCCGGTGTTTCGGGACGGCTGGACATTCCGTTGAATGTGCCGTTCACACCCAACACGGCCGGTGCCGAACAGGTGGCCGCGCATGTGCGTCAGGCGCTCGGGATCGGGCAGGCGACGATGTTCGACTACCTCGATCTGCTTGAGACGGCCGGTTTGCGCGTGATCTTTCTGGACATGCCGGAGGGGTGCACGACCTTCAGCGGGTATGATCCGCTCAATCGGAATGCGTTTGTCTTTGTTAACAGCCAGCTCAAAAAGCAGCCCGAGCTTCAGATGGCCCGCGTGGTTTTTGAACTGGGGCGCATCTTCTGGTACACGCGTAAGCAGAGTGTGGCCGCCGCCGACGAAGCCGTGAACGGCGCGGAGATCGAGGTGCTGAACGAGGGCGAGTTTGCGCGTCGCTTTGTGATGAGCTTCCTCCTGCCGGCCGCACCCCTGCGCAAGGCTGTGCAGCAGGCGGGCGTCTCGCCGAAGGGGTGGACGCTGGATCTGCTGCTGCGCATGAAGAAGCGCTATGGCGTCTGTGCCCAGTGCTTTGCGATGCGGTTGCAGGAGCTGGGGCTGAGCTGGAGCGACAAGCAGAAGCGCAGTCCGCGCGCGTTCCTGTTCAAGGACGAGCTGGAAGCGTTCCAGACCGAGTACACGATCGGTGTGGAGCCGGGCGGCAACCGGCCGCCGCTCGCGATGAACGGGCGGCTGGGCGATCTGGCCCTCGTGGCGGAGCAAAAGGCCGGCAAGGACCAGAAGCCGTTCAACGCGGTCAGACGCGTGCTGCGGCAGTCGGGCATCAAGCTGGACGTGTAAAGCGGTACGCGGCTGATGAGGTAATCGGTTGGTGGCCGGGGTTCGCGAAGGTTCTGTGTTCCGGGTGAAAAGGGAAGCAGGCGAGTCGGGAGCGCGGGCGTCCTCGCCCGCAACAACGTTTCGTGTAAAAGGCTGGGCGCGTATTCATTGAGCGCCAGACCGCGCATCTGAATCGCGCGCGACCTTTCTCGGTGCGGGCGGGGACGCCCGCGCTCCCGACTACGCTTCGCGCCAAACACGCACTGAACTCGCATCCCCCTGCCACCAACCGATTACGCTGATGAAAAAACCTCCCGGTGTACGCCGGGAGGTTTTTTTTGTATAGTAAGAGCTCTCGTTGACGATAAGCGGCAGCGAGTAACGTGCAATCTGGGAGAAACGAATGAAACGTGCATGGCCGGTGTTTTTGGTCTTTCTCGCGATGGGTTTCGGGGATGTCGTGGGACCTTTGGTGACGTTGGTCAAAGAGACCTTCCAGGTGTCCAACTTCACGGCGCAATTGGTGCCGCTGACCGGCTTCCTCATGTTCGGGTTGCTCTCGGTGCCGATGGGGCTGGTGCAGGACCGCAAGGGCAAAAAATTCGTGTTGCTGCTGGGGCTGTCGGTCGCTCTGGCCGGCGCGCTGCTGCCGATCGCCGCAGGCATGTACGGACGCCAGGTGGTGATCGAGGCCGGCGACCTGACGAAGTTCTACGTGGTGCTGGCCTCGATCCTGCTGCTGTGCGCGGGCGCGACGATTCTTCAGGTCTGCGGCAATCCGGTGATGCGAGACGTCTCGCCGCCGGGCACGTTCGCGAGCAACCTCTCGCTGGCGCAGTCGGTGAAGGCGGTGGGCTCCTCGATGGGCTTCCTGCTGCTGCCGCTGGTGGCGAAACCGTTGGGGCTGTCGTGGTCGGTGCAGTATCCGATCTTCGCGGCGGCGCTGCTGGTCGCGCTGTGCACCTGCCTGCCGCTGCCGCTGAAGGCGGAGCGCGAAGAGTCGCGCCAGCCGGCGACGCTGCGTTCGTGTTTCACGCTCTTCGGCAAGAACACCTTTGTGCTGACGATGGTGCTCGGCATCTTTTTTTATGTCGGGGCCGAGGTGTGCTTCAACTCGGGCGTGCCGCTGCTCTTGAAGGAGCGCTTCGGCCTGGATCTCGAGAACAGCCTCTGGGTGAGCTGGTCGCTCTTCTTCCTGCCGATCCTGGTGGGGCGGTTCGCCGGCGCGGCGATCCTGCGCGTGCTCAAGCCTGCGCTCTTCCTGAAGCTGACCGCCGTGCTGTCGCTGGCCGGGATCGCGGCCGTCTTCAGCGGCGTTCAGGCCCTGACTTACGCCGGGATCGTGGTGGCGGCACTGGGCTTCGCGAACATCTTCCCGTTGATCTTTTCGATCGCGGTCGACGCGATGCCCGACCGTGCCAATGAGATCTCCGGCCTGATGATCTCTGCGATTGCGGGCGGGGCCATCCTGCCGCCGGTCATGGGCTGGGTGGTGGACCTCGCCGACAAGAACCAGGTTGTCGGCTTTGCCGTGCCGTTCGCGGCGCTGCTGTTCATCCTCTGGCTGGCCATGACCCAGGCCGCGCGCCAGCAGCCGTCCGCCGGGTGAACCCGGGCGCGCGTCAGGCCCACGGCACGGTCGGCACGGTGCGGACCGGCGGCGTGTAGCCAGGCACCATCAGCCGCGTGAGGCGCGGCGTGATGTCGGTCAGGCTGCCGGCGTTGGCCTTGAACTCGTCGGAGCCCGGCCCCACCGCCACCAACGGCACCACGTTGCGCGTGTGCCCGCGCGTGCCCATCTCCTCGATGTTGCCGTGGTCGCTGGTCAAGATCAGCAGCACGCCGGTGGTCTTGCACAGTTTGACGACCGTGTCGAGAAACAGGTCAAGCATCTTGAGCGTGTCGCAGGCGTGGTCATAGTTGCAGGAGTGGCCGGCGAGGTCGGTCTGAAAGAATTCAAACAGCGTGAAATCGTGCGCCAGCGCCACTTGGAGCAGGTGCTCGGCGGCCTGCTGGGGCGTCGCCGGCGGCACGGCATACCCCTTCTCCAGCAGGCTGTGGCGCGTGATGTCGTGCGACACCGCGAGGTTGGCGAGCAGGTCGTCCTGAATGGAAATGGTCTCGGGCTGGGTCAGGGCCATCACCGTGGTGACGGATTTGAAGCGGCGGACCCTCAGGTCGTCTACGCTGTCCACCAGATACGCATCGGCAAACCGGCAGCGCAGCCCCTTGTGCGAAAGCTCCATGAAAAGGTTGCCCTCCTCGATCAGCTTGCGCAAGGTCGGCCCCGGGAAGCCTTCGCAGTGGCGCCCCATGACCTGCGAGGCGTTGACGCCGGTGAACATCGCCGTCTGTCCCGTGGCGCTCTGCGGCAGCCCTTTGGTGCCGAGGCAGGCGTCAATCGCGACCGCGTGCTTTTCGATGAGCTGGCAGAGGGCCGGACAGATGCCGGCATGTACCGGATTGTCCGTTGCGGGCTCGCGCAGGCCGACGCCATCAATAAAAAGGAAAAGCACCTTCATTTTTACCATTATTACACCGATTGATTTTACGCACAAGGCAGAATGGAAAATGCCGGCGTGACAATGCCCGGGACGCATGCTATTCTACCGACACTTGCAGCGTGTGCGCCGCCAAGCTGCGGCCGGCAAGGCAATGAAAAGGAGAAACGACCATGATCAGTAAAAAAATGGCCAAAGCGATCAATGCCCAGATCAACCGGGAATTTTATTCAGCCTTCCTCTACCTCGCCATGGCGAATGACGCGATGGACAAGGGGTTCAAGGGTGCCTCGAACTGGTTCACCATTCAGTTCAAAGAGGAGCAGGAGCATGCGATGAAATTCGCGGCCTACCTGCAGGACCAGGGCGCGAAGGTTGAGCTGGCCGCGCTGGCCGCGCCGAAGACCGAGTGGAAAGATCTGCTGGCGATGTTCCAGGAGGCGCTCTCCCACGAGAAGAAGGTCACCGCCTGGATCTGCGAGATCAACGACCTCGCGATCGCCGAGAAGGACTACGCCACCCAAAACATGCTGCGCTGGTTCATCGACGAGCAGGTGGAGGAGGAGGCCAGCGCCACGGATGCGATCTGGATGCTCGAGATGAGCGCCGGCTCGAAGGGCGCGCTCTTCATGGCCGACAAGACCCTGGGCAAGCGCAAGGACGATTGACCGTCGGACGCCGGCTGCCATGGCGCGTGCACTCATCACAATGCCGCAGGTGGCGGTGCTGCTGCCCACGTCGGTGAAGATCTGCCGCGACATGCGCCGGGGCGTGCTCCAGTATGCCTACCGGCACGGCCCGTGGGGCCTGCACCTGATCGAGGGGCGCGAGGGCGAGCAGAAGCTCATCCGGATGAAGGAATGGGGATGCACCGGCATCATCGGACGGCTCTACACGCCGGAGCTGGCAAAAGCTGCCTTAGGCGCGCGTCTGCCGCTGGTGGTGATGGATCCCCCGTCGTCGCTGTTGCGCCCGGGGCAGCCGCTCGCGCGCCACAGCGTGGTCAAAAGCGACACCGCCGCCGTCGGGCGCATGGCGGCGGCATATTTCCTCGCGCGGAAGTTCGCGAACTTCGCCTACGTGGGCGAGGTCCACGGCCTGGAGTGGTCGGTCACGCGCGGTGCCGCGTTCGCCGAGGCCGTGCGCCAGGCTGGCTTTGATTGCCATCTGTACGGGAACCTTCCGCATGCGGAGCAGGAGGACGCCGGCCTTGAACGCGGTCGGCTCTGCGCCTGGCTGAGCGACCTGCCCAAGCCGGTGGCCTTGCTGGCGGCGATGGACAATCGCGGGCGGCAGGTTCTGGACGCCTGCGCGCGCGCCGGCGTCGCGGTGCCGAACGAGGTCGCGGTGCTGAGCGTGGACAATGACGAGGACCTCTGCGAGACCACCCAGCCGCCGATGTCGAGCATCCTGTTTGATGCCGA
>ENA-UPXM01005306-UPXM01005306.1-activated-sludge-metagenome-genome-assembly--contig:-NODE-5306-length-12574-cov-5.586309_pt1 | contig 12574 bp, 18 predicted proteins | sample MGYA00238178_ERZ772708 | MGnify/ENA primary metagenome ERZ772708 (study PRJEB29002, sample SAMN05720212) | activated sludge metagenome | isolation source: anaerobic digester from wastewater... | reverse complement strand
CGTTTCTCCCCCATTTTCAGAATGACCTCCTGGGCCGTCTGGAAGACGGGGCGGTACTCAGGATCGGGGCGGAAAAACTCTGTTTCACCACCGACTCCTACGTCGTCAACCCCCTGTTTTTTCCCGGTGGCAATATCGGGTCGCTGGCGGTCCACGGGACGGTCAACGACCTCTCCATGTGCGGGGGCGTCCCCCTCTTCCTCAGTGCCGGGTTTATCCTGGAGGAAGGCTTCCCCATGGCGGACCTGGAAAAGATTATTCAATCCATGGCCGAGGCGGCCCGGGAGGCGGGCGTGCAGATCGTCACGGGCGATACCAAGGTCGTCACCCGGGGCGCCGCCGACGGTGTTTTCATCAATACCGCCGGGGTCGGCATGATCCGTTATCCGGGGTTGATTTCTCCGGCGTCGATCAAACCGGGGGATGTGATCATCCTCAACGGCCCCATCGGCGACCACGGGGCGGCCATCGTCAACAAGCGGGAAAATCTGGGTTTTGAAGCAGAAATCGTCTCCGATTCGGCGCCTTTGAACGGCCTCGTGGCCGCCGCCCTGGCGGCAAGCGCCGAGATTCACGCCATGCGGGACTGCACCCGGGGAGGATTGGGCACCATCCTCGTGGAAATGGCCGAGCAATCGGGCACTATTATTGAAATCGATGAAGCGGCCATACCCGTCAGGGAACCCGTGCGGGGCTTCTGTGAAGTCCTGGGCTTCGATCCCCTGTTTCTGGCTAACGAGGGGAAGATGGTCCTCTTCTGTCCCGAGGCGGAAAGTGACAAGGTGCTCTCCGCCATGAAGGCCGAGCGCTACGGGAAAGACGCCGCCGTCATCGGCCGGGTCCAAAAGACCGTCGACCGAGGACGCCTCATCATGAAAAGCATGATCGGCGGCCTCCGGGAAGTGACCATCCCCTCCGGAGAACTCCTGCCCCGGATCTGCTGACGCGTCAGGTGGACTTGGCCCATATACCTGTGAGAGAACGGTCAAGGCAAATAGACGATGAAACTGGTTTTTCTCTGTGCTATCATCGTGTCGGAGGTGATTTAAAATGGAAAGAGAATTCAGTGTCGTTATAGAAAAAGATGAGGATGGGTATTTCGTTGCCTCAGTGCCGACATTACGCGGATGTCATACTCAGGCAAAGTCGCTTGATGTGCTCATGGAAAGAGTCAAGGAAGCCATCGAACTCTGCCTTGAAGTCGAGGAACCGGCACCTACCGAATTTATCGGTGTTCAACGCGTGGCGGTTACGGCATGAGCGATTTCCCGGCCGTCACAGGAAAACACCTTATCAAAGCCCTTGAAAAGTTAGATTTTGAGGTCATCAGAAGTAAGGGCAGCCACCATTTTCTCAGACATCCCGATGGCAGATGCACCGTCATACCCGTTCATGCAGGCGAAACAATCGGCCGGGGGCTCCTTTCCCAGATCATGCGGGACTGCGAAATCACCTCCGAGGACTTGAAGAACCTGCTATAAGAATCCGGCTGATCATGAAGAGCATGATCAGCGGCCTCTCAGCCATAAATACAGCATTAAATTAAGGCCGAACATGGGAAGAAAGACGGAAAATGTCCCAATATTTCCCGCAATATGCTTTTCAACTCGCAAATGCTCATTTGACGTCCCCGTCGTTTATTAGTTTAATAATGTGCATATTTAATGAATATTACGATACATAACAACCCATATTTAAACTTTACCTTGACATTGGTTTAATATTGTTGTTTTTAGATGAATATGGCTACTAAAAACAAAACAAAAATAAACCGTCTCATAAATCAGTGGACGGCCGGTACGGCCGGTGCCGCCTCCTATCTTGCCGCGTCCGGTTTCAGTCGGGATCTGCTCGTAAAGTATAAAAGCAGCGGCTGGCTGGAATCATTTGGACGGGGGGCTTATATACGCTCCGGCGATAAGGTGAATTGGCTGGGGGCGCTCTATACCCTTCAGAGTCAGCTCTCCCTGCCTGTTCATGTGGGCGGAAAAACAGCGCTGGAATTGAAAGGATACGCCCATTACCTGCCGGCGAGACAGAATAAAGTCTTTCTGTACGGTCCTCGCGGACTGATATTACCGTCCTGGTTCAAGGAAGATCGTTTCGGCGTTAAATTTGTCGTAACAAGGACGAATCTCTTTCCCGTGGATTTTCGAGAGGGATTTGCCGATTTTAAGGAACGGGATTTTTCGGTCAGGATAACGGCGCCTGAAAGGGCGGCTATGGAGATGCTTCATCTGGTGCCCAAAGAGGTCGGATTCGCTGAGGCCCAATTGATTGTTGAAAATCTTGTCGCCCTGCGTACCGATCTTGTCCAGCGACTGCTGGAGGCATGCCGATCCGTGAAGGTGAAAAGGCTGTTTCTCTACATGGCGGAAAAAAAGGACCATTCGTGGCTGTCGAAACTGGATTTACCGAAAGTCGGGCTGGGAAAAGGAAAGCGGATGATCGTGCGGCATGGCCGGTTGGACGCAAAATATCAGATTACCGTTCCGGTCGATCATGAAGGAACGCCTTCATGATCGATCCCGGGTACTTCAAACAGGCCGAATTGCTGCTGCGGATCCTTCCGTTCATCGACAGGGAAGCTGCCTTCGCTTTGAAAGGAATTTCAAGGCATGGTTTCGGAAGAGGTTACATGTGAGGATCTGGAAAAGATCCGAGAAGAACTGGTCTCCATGATCGCAGGAGGCCTGACTCATCCGGAAAAGCAATTCATCGTTTCCGTCAAGGAAAGGCGACCCCAGTGGGACTTGCTGGATATGGAAGGAATTGAGAACCTGCCCGCCGTCAAATGGAAGCTCTTGAATATCGGCCGCATGAATCCATCAAAGCACAGAAACACGGTTCGCAAGTTGCGGGATTATCTTGAAGTGTAAATCTGCATTGGGTTTATCGCCTTCCTGAGAACAGCAATCACTGAAAGATTTGGGTTGTCGTTTCGAACGAACATGAGAAATCTTGCTTTTGACCCCCACGCATCCCCTGAATCCCATTCACAAATTCCGATTGACATTCTCTGCCGCCCGTCTTAATCTTCCACTCGCCAGCACGGGGGCTATCCACTTTACTCGATTAATGACGAGGCCATGAAAAGCCTTTCAATAAATAAAGACTACAATCAGTTAACATCATTTATTTAGGAAATAGGGAAGAGTCCCTGGTTTTCCAGAAGGGAGGTTGCGCTTGATATTGTTTGTGTTCGCCTATCATCATGACCGGGAAGTTGATCGTTTTCAGTTTATTCTTGATCATTGGGCGCAGCTGCTCAACCTGGAACATCCCTTTCAATTTCTGTTCGTGAAATCCACGGATCGCGATCTACGGACTCCGTTTAAGCATCTGCTTCTTGAACATAAAGATCCCTTAAATCTCAAGAGATCCCAATGTGTTAGCCAGGAATGGGCGATGGTAGCACAGCTTATCGAGAATACTGTTGAATGTGATTACTGGTTCTGGTGGGAGTACGATGTTCTCCCCGTAAAGAAAGATTGTTTTGATTTTTTCATTCGGAAGTGGACTCCAAGCTGCCGGATCATGGGTTATCGGGTCAGAGACAACAAATGGGGGATGAAACATCGAATCAATGGAGTGGCTCTCTATGCCCGCGATTACTGGAGCTACATTAAATCTTATTTCAACCTCCTCGGAACCTTTGATACGCGCAAAGCTTTCCATAACGATGAAAATGATTTATTCGTGGAAACCAACGATTGGTATTCTTTAGTGCACCATGAAGAAAGGTTATTTCTGACACCAAGTCTTCGTCTCGTACACGGGATCCGAGATGACTCTCTCATCAAGCAGATTCTAACTGGAACAGGTCCTTATACGATGGTGAGCGAGCTGAACAGAAAGATTCGTAACAAATTAACGGTTTTGAAGCACGAATATAGAGGATATAAGCGATATCCGCCGGAGACCTGAACAGCATCGCGGCTGTTTAATTGTTTACTGCTTGAAATAGGGGGAACACTTCCCGGATTATTTTATGCGAATAATCAACCTGTAAGGTGCTTTACGTTCCGGCTAAGGTTCATGCATATCCAGCAAGCTCAGATGAAACACTTGTCTGATCGTCGCAAATATAGCCTTTGAATTAAACAGCAACGCTGTGTTTGTTATAAGGCAGTTATGGAGGAAAGATAATGAGTCTCGAAGAAAAGATCATTCGCCATATTCAGGAGCTGCCCGAGTCAAAAAAGGCGGAAGTTCTGGATTACGTGGAGTATCTGAAAAGCAAATCCGAAGAAACGGATTGGGCTGCGTTTTCCCTCTCCTCTGCGATGGGAGGAATGGAAAACGAGGAGTCGCCCTATTCTCTCGCAGACATCAAGGAATCGTTTTCATGATTTCGGAAGGCCAAATCATCCTCTTCCGCTTCCCTCGGACCGATCAGCAATCCGGAAAACTTCGCCCTGCCCTGGTGATTCGAAAATTGCCGGGCCGTTATGAAGACTGGCTTATCTTCATGATATCGTCCCAACTCATCCAGGAAATATCCGGTTTTGATGAGGCGATTTCTCCCGGAGACACAGATTTCGAAGATTCCGGCCCGAACTGGCCAGCCTCATCAGGCTCGGCAGACTCGCCGTGGTAAATTCCGATATTCTCTTGGGAAAAATCGGGTGGATAGATAAAGTTCGTTTGGCAAGGATAAAACAGAACCTTGCCCAGTGGATTCAATCCACATAACCCATCGTATTTTCTATACGTTGTGTTACGCTGTCGCGAACGCACCCCATTATTTATCTCCTAGGTCTCCCCATCCGCTCCTCAACTGATTCCGCTGATGTTGCCGTGGTCGTCGATGTCGATCCGGTAGGCGGCCGGTGCCTTGGCCAGGCCGGGCATTCTTAGGATTTCGCCGGTGATGGGGATCAGGAAGCCCGCCCCGGAGGCGACCTTGATGTCCCGGACGGTCACGATGAAATCCCGGGGTAATCCCAGAAGATTGGGATTATCCGAGAGGGACTGCTGGGTCTTGGCGATGCACACCGGCAGCTTGTCGAAGCCGAACTTCTTGATCAGATCGAGGTTCCGCCTGGCCGCCGGCTGGTAGTCGACGGACACGGCGCCGTAAATTTCGCTGGCCACGGTGAAGATCTTGTCTTCCACGGGCCGGTCCCATTGATAAAGGGTCCGGAATTTGCCGGGCGATTTCGCGATAATGTTCACGACTTTTTCCGCCAGTTCAAGGCCCCCTTCACCACCACGGCTGAAAATGTCCGCCGGGGCGATATTCATCCCTTCGTGCTCCGCCGCCGCGACCACCGCCCGGATCTCTTCATCCGTGTCGGACGGGAAACGGTTCAAGGCGATAATGCAGGACACGTTGAACTTGCCGATGTTTTCATAGTGCTTCCGCAGGTTGGCCATGCCGAGAACCGCCGCGCGCGGATTCGGCTCTTTGAGCTCCTCCCGGGCCACACCGGCGTGGTATTTCAACGCCCGGACCGTCGCCACCAGAACCACGATACGGGGATTCAAATCGCCGTAGGGCGCCACGATATCGAAGAACTTTTCCGCCCCCAGGTCGAAGCCGAAACCCGCCTCGGTCACCACGTAATCGGCCAGGCGCAGGGCCAGGTCCGTCGCCATGATGCTGTTCGTCCCCTGGGCGATGTTGGCGAAAGGCCCGCCGTGGATGATGGCGGGCACCCCTTCCGTCGTCTGGACGAGATTGGGAAGGAGGGCATATTTCAAAAGGGCCGTCACGGCGCCTTCCACCTTCAGGTCCCCGCCGATAACCGGTTTGTCGTCGTAGGTAAAGCCCACGAGAATGTTCCGGATCTTTTCCTTCAGTTCGGCATAGGACCGGGACAGGCAGAGGATGGCCATGATTTCGCTGGACGGAACGATATCGAATCCGCTCTCCCGGGGAAAACCGTTCAGCGCCCCCCCTAGACCGATCACGACATTCCGGAGAAAACGGTCGTTCACGTCCATGACCCGGCGCCAGAATATTTTCCGGGGATCGAGGTTCAGGGGATTGCCGTGGAAGACCGTGTTGTCGACCAGCGCGGCCAGCAGGTTGTGGGCGCTTTCCACCGCCGCGAAGTCGTTGGTGAAGTGGAGATTGATGTCCTCCATGGGAAGCACACGGGAAAGGCCGCCGCCGGTGGCCCCGCCCTTGATCCCGAAGACGGGCCCCAGGGACGGCTCGCGCAGGGCGGCGATGGTCGCCTTGCCCAGCCGGGCCAGTGCCTGGGCAAGACCGATGGATACGGTGGTTTTCCCTTCCCCGGCGGGGGTCGGGGTCATGGCGGAAACCAGGATGAGGGACGCATCCGGCCGGCGCTCGAAACGCCGGATGGCCCCCAGCCGGATTTTGGCCTTGTACCGGCCGTAGGACTCCAGGTCGTCATCGGAAAGCCCGATTTTTTCGGCGATTTCGATGATCGGGCGGATGGCCTCGTTCACATGTCGGCCGGCTATGCTTTTCATACCGCTACTTGGTGACCACCGCTTCAAAGCGGATATCGATATTGTATTCGTCGCTGATCCGGTTGAAGGTGTTCTTGAGGTCGAGAATCTTGATCGCCGGCGGCAATGAAAAATAGCAGATCATCTGGAAGACGTTCGCCCCCGTGACGGGGTTGTGGTCCACGTTGGTCGAAATATCGTCGATGTTGACTCCCCTGTGCTGGAGAGCCTTGCAGATCTGATGGATGATGCCCGGACGGTCGATCGACGTGGCGACAAGCCGGTAGGGAATCGACGGCAGGACATCTCGATGGCTGGGTGCCTTGGTCTTCCGGACATGGATATCGAGGCCCGTCATTTCCCGAAGATTGTCCAGGTCGTCGATCAACCGCTCGACATCGTCCGTATTGCCGGACGTCAGGATGATCATGCCGAATTCATTCCCCAGGACACACCCCCGGGAACGCTCGATGTTGATCCCCCTGGCAGTGAAAAATTCCGCAATTTCCCTCGCCAGACCAGGCCGGTCCGGCCCCATGGACGAAAAGACAACATACGACTTCATAGGATCACCTCGTGATGCATTCGCTTGATTGTCTCGATGTGGAACACCATTCCATGCCGCCAGTCCTCCGCCACTTCCCGCTATGATCGGGAACGGCTCTTTCCCGCGAATGAAGGTTCCAGGATTTCGGCCAGAGACGAAGCCAGGATCCCGCACTGTTCGTCGGTACCCACCGTAATGCGCAGATACTGCTCGATCCGCGGCAGGGGAAAGTGGCGGACGATGATCGACCGCTCCCGCAGCCGCCGGGCCAGTTCCACCGCATCCATCCCCGGATGGCGGGCAAAGATGAAATTGGCCGACGAAGGGAGAACATCGAACCCCAGTTCCCGCAGCTTTCCGACGAGAGTTTCCCGGGTCCGGACGATCCTGTCCCGCGTCTCTTCGAAGTAGCCCCGGTCCTCCAGGGCCGCGACAGCCCCGGCAATGGCAAAACGGTCCAGCGGATAGGAATTGAAGCTGTTTTTGACCCGGTCCAGGGCTTCGATCAGCAGGGGATGACCCATGGCGAAACCAACCCGCAAACCGGCCAGGGATCGCGCCTTCGACAGGGTCTGGACCACGAGCAGGTTGGGATACCGGTCGATCAGCGTCACGGCGGATTCGGCGCCGAAATCCACATAAGCCTCGTCGATGACAACGACGGATTCCGTATTCTTTTCCAACAGTTCCCTGATTTCCGAAAGGGCCACGGAACGGCCCGTCGGGGCGTTCGGATTGGGGAAGACGATACCGCCGTTGGGACGCAGGTAATCCTCGAGCCGGATCGCCAGATCGCCGGTCACGGGAACCGTTTCGTAGTTCACCTCGTAAACCCGGCAGTAGACGGGATAAAAACTATAGGTGATATCCGGAAATAACAGGGGCTCTTCATGTTTGAGCAACGCCAGGAAGGCAAAGGCCAGAACCTCGTCGGAACCGTTCCCGGCGAACACCTGCGACAGGGTCAACCCGTAATAGGCGGCCACCGCCGCCCTGACCCGATCGGAGTTCGGATCCGGGTAAAGCCGGAGCGTATCCGCCGCTTCGGCTTTGACCGCCTCCAGGACCTTCGGCGACGGTCCGTAGGGATTCTCATTCGTGTTGAGCTTGATCAGGTTCGTCAGTTTCGGCTGCTCACCGGGCGTATAGGGAACAATCCTATGGACGACGGAACTCCAGTAACGGCTCATGCCAGGTATCCTTCTGTATTTGATCGTTTCGTGATCACAGACATCGCCGCAGTTCACCGAGAAGGTGTCCCGCGGATGAAGCCCTGACCCAACGTTCTTCGATCTATTTAATAATGGAGATGTTTTGTCAAGGAGGATTTGCGCGCATTGATTCCGCAACGATCTTTTCCACGGATTCATCCGGGACTTAATAATCCTTGACAAGGCCGGGAAAAGAGATAGAAAATCGCCGCCGGGTAACGGGGGACAGGCCCCTTCTCCAATCAACCGCATAAAACAGGGAGGCATTTCAGACACACCGTACCGTTTGGGTTCGTTCCGAAGCCGGCTCTGACTTTTATCGGATGCGCGAAACCGCCCGATGCAGAGGAAACGGCTGCACAGGCGGCGATGAATGCTGACGGGTCCAAAGAAGCCTGGGACGCCGACATGGAGAGAAAAGCGTTCCTTTCGAAGGAGGAACGTTTTTCCATTTTCTTTTCGATTGATAACGGCCGTTTATGCAGGGCCGTTCACAGGGCGGGTTGAAAAAAGAATGTTTCACGGACAAACGGGTTCCTGGTTCGGGTGGGTCGGCAACATCGCGATCGGCGTTTTTTCCCTTTTCTTTTTCGTTTTCGGCATCGAGGTGCTGGTGGGTGCCTATGACCTGAAACAGCCTCAACATTTTATCATGTATTTCTTTTCCGGAAGCTTCATCACCCTCATCAGCCTGGTCGGTATCCTGCATTCCGCTTTTCGCATCCGCGCACTCCTGTCCCGGCGTCAACCCGTTTCGAAAGAGGATTAGGGCATGGCAAGATTTTTCTTGCATTGATCCCGTTATTTAACCTAAACATCCGTACAAATTATGGGGTTGCCGGATAGATGAATCACTATCTTGTCACTGTAGCGCTGCTTTGCTGCAGCAATGTTTTCATGACCTTCGCGTGGTACGGACATCTCAGGAATCTGTCTGGGCAGGCCTGGATCGTGGCCGCCCTGGTCAGTTGGGGGATCGCCCTGTTCGAATACCTGCTCCAGGTTCCCGCCAACCGCGTCGGCCACCAGGTCATGACCGTCGGCCAGCTGAAAATCCTGCAGGAGGTCATCACCCTCTCCGTTTTCGTCCCTTTCTCCATTTTCTACATGAAGGAAAAACCGACCTTGGATTACCTCTGGGCGGGACTCTGTCTTCTCGGCGCCGTATTCTTCCTGTTTCGCAGTCGTCTCCCCTGGACATAACCCCGTGTCCTCCGACCGGCCGGAAACACGTCAGCCGTCTACGGTTTCGTTTCCTTCCCGGCACAGGCCCGGCAGCAGCGTTTCCCGTCAATCGAGGTAACCAGGCGGGTCGCCATGGTCATCTCGCCGCAGCAATCGCAGGGAAGCGACGGTGCCAGGGGCGCGTAGGGGGGCATATCCGGACCGGCCACCTCTTCCGTGTCATACAGATCGCCAAAGGGCGACTGCAGAAGATCGAGGGCCTTCAGGTATTTCTGCCTTTTCAATTCTTCCGGCGTGGCCGTTCCGCCGTTCATTTTCTCTTCCAGGACCGCGTATTCCTCCGGGACAGTTCCCCCGTAGACATAGGATTTCCGGCGAATGAACCGCAGCGCACGACCGGTGTTCCGGTCAAAAACCGTGTAGGCGTTCTTCCCGTAATCCCGGAGGATCAGGTTCCCCTTTCCCAGGGTCGTTCCCAACAGAACCTGAAAGGCATCGACGGCACAGGAGTCGTTCTCGGAAATCAAGACCGTCTCTTCATCCTCGGCCCGGGCCAAACCCAGCCTCGCCATCGCCTCCATTGCCACCCGGTAACCGTAGACGAGACCGGGGCACAGGTGGCCGTGGAAATCCACACAGGTTTTCAGAGTTTCGTTTCCGGTATAATCCATTTCCGCATCCGTAATCATTTGGATTTCCCCCTTTCCATGCGAACATAGGGCATCTGGAGACCGTGTGTTTCCATGAGGGCTTCATCGGACAGGATCGCCCGCGTTTCTCCGACGGCACAGAGTCTCCCCCCCTCCATCAGGGCCACCCGGTCACAGGTTTCCCAAACCAGGGGCAGATCGTGAGTGGCGATGATCTTCGTCATCCGGAGGCGGTTCAACAGGTCAATCAGTTCGCGACGGTGCCGCGGATCGAGATTGCTCGACGGTTCGTCCAGCACGATGATATCCGGTTTCATGGAAAGGACCGTCGCAATGGAAACCCGCCTCTTCTCGCCCACGCTCAGGTGGTGGGACGACCGTCCGGCCAGCGGCAACACATCCACTTCCGCCAGGGCCTCGCGGACCGAGGAATTGACCTCCTCTTTCTTCATTCCCATGTTCACGGGACCGAAACTGACATCGTCGAACACGGTCGGCATGAAAAGCTGATGATCCGGATCCTGGAAAACCATTCCCACCCGGCTGCGAATGAAACTCAGGTGTTCCTTCGTTACCGGCATGCCAAGTACCCGGACGCAATGGTTTCCCTGCAGAATCCCGTTCAGATGGAGAAGCAGGGTTGACTTTCCGGCCCCGTTAGACCCGATGAGCCCCATGCTTTCCCCTTCCCGGACATCCAGGGTGATGTCCGAAAGGGCCCGGGTCCCGTCCGGGTAGCTGTAATCCAGATGGCTGATTTCAATGACCTTATCACCCATGGTGATACTCGACATACCGGATCGCGGCAAGGGAAATCACGATCACGGCCAGGAACACCATGTCTCCGAAGGCCAGGCGGAATTCGGGATGGTACGGAACCGAACCTTTGAAACCTCGGGAACACATGGCGAGATAAACCGCCTCGGCCCGCTCGTAGGAGCGAAGAAACAAAACCGCGATCATATTGGACAGACATTTCACTTCCGGCCACCAGGAATGATGGACGCTGCGGGACTTCTTCGCCTGGCGCATCTTCATGAACTCGTCTTCCACCACGAAGACATACCGGTACATGAAGGAGAAAATGAGGATCATCACCTGGGGACATTTCAGCGCCTCCAGGGCCTTCAGGAGATCGGGGAAACGGGTTGTCGAGGTGAGAAGGATCACGGATATGACGGAAAAAAACGACTTTGCGACGATATTTGTAAAAAGACGGATGCCTTCTTCCGTCACCTTCAGAGAGATAACGGATAAATCGACATTCCAGATCGGCGTTCCCTCCTTCATGAAAGGCAAAAAAGCGGCGATCATGACGGAAAACGGGACAATGACGAGGGAACGCTTCAGGATAAACGAGAGAGGGACTTGCGAGGAAACGACGAGGACCCCAAACAGCCCCGCGAGGAGACCGAAAACCCGGAATGAAACGACATTCATCAGGATCACGGAGACGATCAGGAGGCCGAATCCAACCAACTTGATCCGGGGATCGAGACGATGGATCGGACTGTCCATTTCGCTGTACCGGTCGACAAACGCGTGGTGCATGCTATGAATTCCGCCTTTTCAAAAGACAGGCCACACCGTAACCCAGGCCGAACACGATCAGGGTCCCCAGAATACCGGCCAGAGAGGTTGCGAGCATATCGTTCGGAATACCCGGGAAAATATAATCGGGAAGCGGGGACGCCAGAACCGGGATCCCCTCGCCCTTGCCGAGAAAACCATGCCCCTCGGCAACCCACTCCAGTCCGTCCGGCCAGGAAGAGGCGAAGGGGGACAGGAAAAGCGCCACCGCCAGCGCAACAAACAGTCCCCACAGCATATCTTTCTTCTTCATGATTGCCCTCCCTGCCCATTCAGAGCCGCGTCACCCCGCTCGAACGGTCCGTCCATACCGTTCCGGTGCGACAACAGATGGAGCAGATCCGGCCTGACTTTAAGAACGAACCCGACGATCAGGGTCGTCACCACCCCCTCCCCGATACCGATGAGGGCATGAATGCCCAGCATGGCCGGCAGTACGATATTTAGGGGAGAGGTCTTTGAGAAGGCCAGTTCCAGAGCGCAGGCGCTTGAAGCCAGTACGACGGAGAACCAGGAAGCCACGGCCGTTGCGAACAGGATACGCCGGTGGTCGCCGGAGCGTCCCCGCATGAGCCGGTACATCCCGTAACCGCCCATCGTTCCGATCACGGCCATGTTCAGAATATTTGCTCCCAGAGCCGTGAGCCCGCCGTCCTGGAAGATGAGGCACTGGATAACCAGGACGCAGGCGATCACGATCGCACCGGCGAACGGCCCCAGCAGGACGGCCGCCAGGACACCGCCGAGAAGATGTCCCGATGTCCCCCCCAGAACGGGGAAATTAACCATCTGGGCGGCAAAGATGAAGGCGGCCATCACCCCCATGAGAGGAACGGCCCGGTCCTGCATCGCCTTCTTCGCCCGATTCAGGCAGAAGCCAATGCCGCCGGCGGAGAGGAACCATGCCGGCACCCATGTCTGGGCGGTCAGAAAACCATCCGGAATATGCATCTTTTTATTCCCCT
>ENA-UPXM01005301-UPXM01005301.1-activated-sludge-metagenome-genome-assembly--contig:-NODE-5301-length-12584-cov-58.449916_pt1 | contig 12584 bp, 11 predicted proteins | sample MGYA00238178_ERZ772708 | MGnify/ENA primary metagenome ERZ772708 (study PRJEB29002, sample SAMN05720212) | activated sludge metagenome | isolation source: anaerobic digester from wastewater... | reverse complement strand
CCCTGGTTCTCATGCTGATAAGATCCCGCTCAAGCTCTGCCATGAGGCCAAAGAGTGTTACGACGATCTTACTGGTCATGTCGTGACCATTGTTGATGCTGAGATTCTGTTTGATGGCGATGAACCGGACCTTCTTTCTGACCAACTCATTGACAAGCTCGATCACCTCGCCAGTCGATCTGCCCAGGCGGGAAAGTTCGGATACGATCAGGGTATCCCCTGGAGAGAGTTTCTGCAGGACTTCTTCGATGCGCCTCTGCTTCCTGTCCTTCCTGGACGAAATCTCAATCTCGATGAATTGATCAATGGTTAGATCATGGGTCCGGGCATACTCCAGGATCTCGTATCGTTGATTCTTAACGTCCTGGGTGTTGGTGCTCACTCTGATATAAGATAAGACGCTCATTAATACTCCCTGTTGAACTTATTTCTGATGAGCCTTGAGCCATTCCCGAGCCAATCGCTGGCCTTCGGCTACCTGTTCGGGGGTCATTTCACTCCGGCACTGATCCCGATTTTTTGTCGAAAGGCTGTCACCTCCTGTAGCCGCCAGATTGAACCACATATACGCCTGAACATGATCCTGGGGTACACCTTGACCATTGTAATACATTACCCCAAGGTTGTGCTGAGCATCGGCATGTCCCTGTTCCGCAGCCAGCCGATACCACTTCACCGCTTCAGCGTAATCCTGGGGTACGCCTTGACCACCGGCATACATTACCCCAAGGTTGTACTGTGCATCGGCAACTTCCTGTTCTGCAGCGAGGCGATACCACTTCAACGCCTGAACATGATCCTGGGGGACACCTTGACCATTGCTATACATAAACCCAAGGTTGTGCTGTGCCTTGGCATGTCCCTGTTCTGCAGCGAGGCGATACCACTTCAACGCTTCAGCATAATCCTGGGGGACACCTCGACCATTGCGATACATAAACCCAAGATTGTTCTGAGCATCGGCATGTCCCTGTTTTGCAGCCAGCCGATACCACTTCACCGCCTGAACATGATCCTGGGGGACACCTTGACCGTGGACATACATTACCCCAAGGTTGTACTGAGCATCGGCATGTCCCTGTTCCGCAGCCAGCCGATACCACTTTGCAGCTTTGACATAATCCTGTGGTACACCTCGACCATTATCATACATTACCCCAAGGTTGTACTGAGCATCGGCATGTCCCTGTTCTGCCAATATGGTGAGATGTTTAACTGCGGCTTCATAGTTTCCTGATACATAATACCTGTAAGCAGTATCTAAGTCCGTTTCAGTTGACGCAATGCCAGAGGTCGAAAAAACCAGTGCCGCCGAAAGAATCATGATGATGATCCTGGAAATCATTAATGCCTCCTGTTTTGGAATTTCGAGACAAAGAAAGCCCTTTTTTGCCTCACTCTTTATATAATCGTCATAATCGAGTTATATTTAATAGTTATGATTAAATTAATCTATCCGTTTATGTATCTTGTCGCCATGAAGAGTAATCGTTCGTTTATTATTAATAAATCTGGGGCTCCTGGCCTTCCTGATCCACTTGTTGTGTGGGAATAATCCGGGTAATGACCTGGGGGGGCACCCCGAAGAACCAGTGGACTTCTTTTTAACCTTATATAACCTTATTTAATGCTAATACATATTATATTGTATTATGTTTTTGTCTTTGCTACCGATAAGGAATAACTGTATGGTGTACTTGGGAGGATACGACAATGATATACTTGATCGCATCAGAAAAGGGCGGCGTGGGCAAAACCACGCTGGCTTGGAATCTGGCTATCCTACTGGCCCAGGAGGGCAGGGATCTCCTGCTGGTCGATGCAGATCCCCAAGGCTCCATCTCCGAGGTAGCAACCGTCAGGACCGAAACGGGACGATCACCGTCCGTGACATGCATTGCCCTCGGTGGAAAAGGCCTCTCTGCTGAAATTAAGAAACTCTCGCCCAAGTATGAGGATATTGTCATCGACTGCGGAGGCAGGGACTCAGTAACGCTGCGATCCTCGCTCCTGGTGGCTGATCGAGTGCTGGTGCCTATTCTGCCGGGACAACTCGACGCATGGACCCTGGAGACAATGGACGAGCTCGTGGCACAGGCCCAGGCGTTTAACGCAGACCTCAAAGCGTTCCTGGCCCTGAACAAGATCGACACCAACCCGCAAATACGTCTGGCCGATGCAGTAGCCGAGTTTTCGTCAGACCTCCGGAATCTCACCCTGCTCCAGAGCAGGATCGGATACCGGATCTCGTTCAGGCGATCCATTGCCGAGGGTTTGGCGGTCAACGAGATCCCCAAGAGAGACACCAAGGCAATTTCCGAAATAAAAAATCTATTCAAGGAGTTCTGTGATGGAAGAAATTAAAAAACGATCCCGAAACCCGGAAAACTTTGTGGAATCCGCACGAGCGGATACTGTTGTGATCGACAACTCGATCTGGGTTAAAAAATACAAGCGCGGGGAACCGTGTAAACTCAAAAATATCAATTTGCCCGTTTCCATGATCGGGCGTTTACAGGAGATTGCAGATGAGCGATGGGACAGCAATTTCTCTGCCCTCATGGTCAGAATCATCAGAGACTACCTTGACCGGGAGGATCAGAATGACCGATAACGCGGCGAAACAATCGAAGAAAAAACTGCCGGCATGGGTGGCAAAGGCCCAGGCTGAGTTGGAAGCCATCCCCAAGGAAGAGTTTGAGCGACGCTCAATGGAAGCTCAAGCAAAGCTGGAGGCCCTGGAACTCCGCAAGAAGATTGCCCCAAGCGGAGAGTTTCCCCCGGAGCAGGGACAGCTTTTTACCGAGGCTCCGTACCCCACAGACTTTTGTCGGGTAAGTCCGTTCTATCCGGCAAACAGGAACCAGGTCAATCAGATCAAGTACCTCAAGAGAGAGGTCATCACTGACTCGTCCTGGGGCCGACTGATTTACAGTGGTGAGCAACTAACAACCTACGATGAGGATGTCCTGATCGGGATTTTTACCCTGCTGTCTGACGCTAATATCAGGAAAAGAGAACTCACCGATGATGGTAACCCTACTTACACATACCAGGGATCTCTCCTGGCCTTGCTAAAATCAATGCCAGGAGAGACATATCGCCCAAACAAGAAATCATACAATCGGGTGCTAGACTCGCTTGAGAGGCTTGTTGGAGCCGTCATCACCATCGAGATATACAAACGCAATTCCAGGGGGAAGCGCAAGGTCATGGGAGCCAAGATCACCAACATGCTCACCTATGCAGATTGGGTCGAACGAGAGGACGGAAGTAAGGAGTTCAAGATCACGATCAACCCGTATTTCGCTGAGTTGTATGGGCAAGGACTTGTCTCTCTCATCGATAAAAAAATCAGGAACGCGATTAGTTCGCCCGTTGCCAAGTGCCTGCATCGGTTTATTTCGTCGCAGAGAGAGGACAAGTGGCCCGGTCATTACATGGTCTTGGCGATTGCTATTAACCTTGATGTCCAAACTCAACCCAAATATCAGATCAGACGGCAGATCAAAAATGCTATCGCGGAGCTCGTAAAGGTGGGGTATCTTGACCAGGGAAGTGGATTCCTTCAGGACCGAGAAACGGTTGTGCTCAGAAGAATTCCCCGGAAGCGAAAAAAAACCAAGCTGTTACCTGGGTAGAAAAAATAAAACGTTCCTAATCCACATGTTTTTCGGGAGTTAGGTTCGTGCTATGAGTCATGGTGCCAAGCAGAAATCTCTCTATGCCTATCTTTGCGAGTCTATCTCTGTTATCAAGATAACTTACATAATTAAGAAGTTAGGAATAATGCGGGTTCCCAGGGGGGCTTCGTGCTATGAGTCATGTTTCTTCGTGCTATGAGTCATGTTTCTTCGTGCTATGAGTCATGTTTCTTCGTGCTATGAGTCATGGTGACGCCAGGAAAATGGCTCCAGGCCTCGCTCTCCAGGCGCAGTAAGGATTATAAGGATTATAAGGATTTATAAGAGTTAAGGGTTACGCTCACACACACCTATCGGCGTGTGTTCTCTCCACCCTTTCCCCAGAAAAAAATCTCCCTGAAAACCACTGCTGGTCACCTCTTGAGTGGTGCCAAGCTCGGGATAGATCCGCACACTCCCAGTTATCCTCTGAGCAGTTTATTCCACCAGGTCTTGGCTTTTTCGGCCCTCAACTGCCTTTTGAGATCCTCGATGGCTTCGTCCTTCTTGATAACGAGCGCACCCATTTTTGTAAGAACGAAAATTACCCAAGTTAACCGTACCTGATCTATGAACTGGCAAAGATCAATCTCCATGAAAAAAGTCTCCTTTTCATCGTTTGCTGTTAATACTGTTGCATGACGATGATGCATTTCTATGTGCACGTTTATTTTATATATCTGTTTAAGGAGGTATTTTATCAGGTAAAAAATTCAGGATCACCCGGAAGCTGGCTCCGGGCCTTCATTTGGGCGAAGAGCATCACCCAAGGTAATAGCGGGTAACATCCACTCTGCTGTGCCCCAGTTCCTCGGAAATCTCCAAGCGGATCTCTTTGTCGATGTCTTTGATCTGTTCGATACTCAAGCCTGTGGCGTTAGCCGCATATTCCCGCCACTCCTTTGTGCCCAGGCCCATCACAGCCGGACACTGGAGGCCCAGGCCAGCCTGGGCATGGAAAAGACTCGCAAAACGCTCATGAGCGTACTGGTGCCGCTCTCCGTGGAAGTGGAACTCAGGATGCCCGACCGACTGCCGGATTTTATCAAGCGTTTTATAAGCATAATCCTTGCCCTGGGCGAGAGATTTCTCAGGCGGGATCAGGGATCGCCAGCCCTGACTCAAAGCGAACGCTTTTGCTTCCCACAAAACTTGTCGCTGCTGATCGCTGACAATCGGGATCTCTCGCGGACGGCTGTTCTTGGGCAGATCACCCTTGGTTATTATCAGCCTGGGCGCATCAGGATCTTTTTCTGCTATCTTGAGTGCAAGGCTCTCTCGCGCTCGGAGCCCAAAGGCCTCTTGGAACCTCAAGGAGTGATATAAGGCCATGCTTCGGGGGTCATCCTGTCCCTTGCCATATACGGCATCGACGACAGCGGCTGAGGCCTCCCGGCTGTTGCTCTTGTCGGACGTGTCCACCGGACCCCTGCTGAGTCCGTATTCTTTTGCCGAGACAGCCTGATCGCCCTTGCCAAAATATCGGAGGGTGGTGTTGAGAGCCGATACCCTGTCCGCTGTGGCCGCAGATAGGAGCTCCCCGCTCTCAAGGCGTTCACGGAGAGAGTCAAGGTACTGCTCAATCGTTGGCTTGTCGATCTTTGACAGCGTTTTCAGGCCGGTTTCGCTGCGTATGTCGTTGAGCATCGTCCTCACTGCGGAGGCAAGGCCATCACCTCGATTATTCCATTTGGACACAGCCCTGCCGACATACGCGGCTTTTGCCCTGGTGCTGAACTTGTGCGGTCTGTCCGCTCGCATATTGCCTCCTTTGGTGCTGGTGGTGCTTGTGGTGCAAAAATCCTGGAGGGGAGGCATTACGCCTCCCCTCCAGGGGTGGAACCAGGTGTGGGCGCGTTCTCCTGTAAAAGCCGCTCCTGCCTGCGTTTCAACGCTCGGCTAGGATTGATCTTTATGCTCAGGTGCGCCCGATCTACAAATTTTCTCAATGATAAGGCATGGTTATAGATCGTTAGGGCAGATAGCCCCTTGTTGCTCAGATGCCTCATGTACCCCACGTAATGTTTTTGCCGGAGCTGTGAAATACGCTCCAGCCGAAAATTGCGACCACAGAACTCCAGCCAGCCGATGACGTGCTGTTCTCTCTGCCGGTCGTATCTTGTTATCTCGCTCTTACGTTTCCTCGGCGCAACGCGCCGTCCCTGTTGCCGGAAATCGTTTGTGATTTTCATGGTTTACCTCCTTTCCGTGCTGATTTTCTTGAAAGCGATACCTCTTTCCAAACCAGCCCAGGGTGCTGGTTTGCGGCAAGGCAGCCGTGTATATGGGATCAGGGCACTGTCCTGTTCAGGAGATTGTGCTCTGTTGTCGGGGGGTCAGGCTCGCCAGGGAGTCAACAATGAGCTCCAGGCAAGCAGGAGATAGGGAAGCGTATTTCATGCATCTTTCATGCAGGAAATATCATGCAAATCATTTGATAGCGCTCGTCTACGACTCGCTCTTGTTAGCTTCGCAACAAGAGCGAGTCATGGCTTGTGCATTAACACAGTGGAGGTGTTAATGGCCGTTCGACTTTGTCTGGATTATTTTTTGATTATCTTGGATTCTCACTCATGGGCAGGAGGCCCAAGAGCATCATCATGCATACCGCACATCATTGCCTTGTGGCGAAGAAGTGCTCACACAAATATTTGTAGGGATTCGCTGAACAACTTGTTTCAGGAACTACTTTTACCACTCGGGGTGGCTCAATGACTGATAATATCAGTCAAGGATATATTATGAAACGACTTATTACCATATTCTGATTAAATTGTCAAGCATTTTATGTGGATAAACCCATTCTTTTATGTCCCCGTTTCTTTATAAATTTTATTCTTGACGTTTGTTAGCCGCTTCTGTATACGTCCTAAGGACGTATACAGAAGCGGCGGTACACATCCCACACTCAGTAAGGCTCAGGCCTTTCCTAAAAACTATTTGTTTTCTGTTTCATAGAAAACGAAAATTGTGTTGACAGGTGGGACTTCTTTTGATAAGCGTCCTTAGGACGCTTATCAAAAGAAGTCTCGGAGACAAACAAAGCATGGAACTTATCAAGGCAATAGCTCTACAGCTAGGAGAATCGAACAAGCCTGTTGTAACAGAATATGATTTAGGCGTGATCGTATCGAATCTCTATCGGACAAAAAAATTTAAGGGGGAGAGAATCAAAACCATTTCCAAGGACTTTCCCTCCAAGAGGATTCTTTTAAAGAATATTGCAGCCCTTTTGTCCAATGGGGTCATACAACGACAGGATACCTATTTCACCGTGCTTGGGAAAAAGAACTATGGTCCGGGAGAAATAATGTGTTCTTTGGATCCCTTTGCTTACGTTTCTCATATCAGTGCCATGTCATTTCATGGATTAACGGATAGAATCCCAAGTAGTATATATCTCTCCACCCCTAATCAAAAAAGGTGGAGAGAGTTCGCTAGAGAAAGGATGGAAAAAGATTATGGAGATAAGTTTCAAGAGTTCTCCATGAGCACCCTCCCAAAATTAACAAGGCCTCATGTCGAAAAGGTTGGTAAGTTTCCAGTACATATATATTCAAGTGTGCACGCAGGGGCTTTCAAGCATGTTAGTGATAGTATCCTTCGAGTTTCCACAATCGGCAGGACGTTTTTGGACATGTTGAGAGAACCCATGTTATGTGGTGGTATGCGACATGTAATGAACGTTTATAAAGAACACGGGAAGTTATATAAGACCTTAATCATAGATGAGCTCAATCAACACGGCAATAAGATTGAGAAAGTCCGGGCTGGATATTTACTCGAAGAACTTTGTAATCTAAGAGATGAGCGGATTGACGAATGGCTAAGTAATGTCGAACGAGGCGGATCAAGGAAGTTGGATCCCAGCGCGGAATATCGACCAACTTATTCTGAGCGGTGGTGCCTTTCCATCAATGTGGACTAATACATGGAACCTCTAGACATTGGAGCATGGATTGAGAGCAGTGAAACGGTTTCCATTAAAGAATTTAGGCAAGCGGTACATACTGTTATCGTAGCAGTTTCCAGGTCGCCGTTTTTACAAACCAATATGGTTATGAAGGGTGGCGTTCTGCTCGCAATAAGGTTTAAAAGTTCCAGACTTACCCAAGATATTGATTTCTCGTCATCTGAACTATTCTCCGGATTTGATAAAACAAAACTCCTTGAAGACCTAGGAGATCGTTTGGCTCTTGCAGGAGAGGAGCTTCCTTATGGCCTTGCGTGTAGTATCCAGTCTCACGAAGTGAAGCCTCCTAACGAAGAAGCCTCGTTCCCCACCCTGACTATTAGAGTGGGACATGCGTATAAGGGAACACCAAAGCACAAAAGGCTGCTAAATGGCGCATGTCCAGATATCTTGAAAATAGATCTAAGTTTTAACGAGTACAACTATGCGATAGACACGTTGGATATGGTCGATGCTGGGAGTATCAAGGCGTACAGTTTAGTAGACCTTGTGAGCGAGAAATACCGGGCGATTGTCCAACAAAAAGACCGGAACAGAATAAGAAGACAGGATGCTTATGACATATACTGGCTTCTTATAAACGGTTATATAAACGATGTTAGTATGAAAGCCCAAATATTGAGTTCCTTGAAAACCAAAGCTAAACATAGAAACCTTGTTGTCGATAAATTTTCCCTAAGAGAGGAAGAAATAATCAGACGATCAGAACTTGAGTACGCGACCTTGGCTCAAGAGGTCGAAGGAGAATTACCTCCTTTCGAAGAAGTATACGGCGTGACTAGAGACTACTACGAATCTCTCCCTTGGGAGAGTTCAGGGCAAAAAATCATCAAAAACTAGTTTTGTTCTTTCCCGAGTTCTTTGGATCGTGGAGGCCCCGTGATTTGATAAACCTGTCAAGTGTTAACCAGGATGTTCCGGTGATTCTTGCAATGGCAGCTTTCGATACCTTCGATTTCAGCAACCGGATGATCTCATCTTCCCTTCCATCGAGCTTGCTCTTTCCCAGGGAGCCCTTCGGCCTGCCGAGCACCTTCCCCTGGGCCTTCAACGCGGCAAGAGCCTCCCTGGTTCTCATGCTGATAAGATCCCGCTCAAGCTCTGCCATGAGGCCAAAGAGTGTTACGACGATCTTACTGGTCATGTCGTGACCATTGTTGATGCTGAGATTCTGTTTGATGGCGATGAACCGGACCTTCTTTCTGACCAACTCATTGACAAGCTCGATCACCTCGCCAGTCGATCTGCCCAGGCGGGAAAGTTCGGATACGATCAGGGTATCCCCTGGAGAGAGTTTCTGCAGGACTTCTTCGATGCGCCTCTGCTTCCTGTCCTTCCTGGACGAAATCTCAATCTCGATGAATTGATCAATGGTTAGATCATGGGTCCGGGCATACTCCAGGATCTCGTATCGTTGATTCTTAACGTCCTGGGTGTTGGTGCTCACTCTGATATAAGATAAGACGCTCATTAATACTCCCTGTTGAACTTATTTCTGATGAGCCTTGAGCCATTCCCGAGCCAATCGCTGGCCTTCGGCTACCTGTTCGGGGGTCATTTCACTCCGGCACTGATCCCGATTTTTTGTCGAAAGGCTGTCACCTCCTGTAGCCGCCAGATTGAACCACATATACGCCTGAACATGATCCTGGGGTACACCTTGACCATTGTAATACATTACCCCAAGGTTGTGCTGAGCATCGGCATGTCCCTGTTCCGCAGCCAGCCGATACCACTTCACCGCTTCAGCGTAATCCTGGGGTACGCCTTGACCACCGGCATACATTACCCCAAGGTTGTACTGTGCATCGGCAACTTCCTGTTCTGCAGCGAGGCGATACCACTTCAACGCCTGAACATGATCCTGGGGGACACCTTGACCATTGCTATACATAAACCCAAGGTTGTGCTGTGCCTTGGCATGTCCCTGTTCTGCAGCGAGGCGATACCACTTCAACGCTTCAGCATAATCCTGGGGGACACCTCGACCATTGCGATACATAAACCCAAGATTGTTCTGAGCATCGGCATGTCCCTGTTTTGCAGCCAGCCGATACCACTTCACCGCCTGAACATGATCCTGGGGGACACCTTGACCGTGGACATACATTACCCCAAGGTTGTACTGAGCATCGGCATGTCCCTGTTCCGCAGCCAGCCGATACCACTTTGCAGCTTTGACATAATCCTGTGGTACACCTCGACCATTATCATACATTACCCCAAGGTTGTACTGAGCATCGGCATGTCCCTGTTCTGCCAATATGGTGAGATGTTTAACTGCGGCTTCATAGTTTCCTGATACATAATACCTGTAAGCAGTATCTAAGTCCGTTTCAGTTGACGCAATGCCAGAGGTCGAAAAAACCAGTGCCGCCGAAAGAATCATGATGATGATCCTGGAAATCATTAATGCCTCCTGTTTTGGAATTTCGAGACAAAGAAAGCCCTTTTTTGCCTCACTCTTTATATAATCGTCATAATCGAGTTATATTTAATAGTTATGATTAAATTAATCTATCCGTTTATGTATCTTGTCGCCATGAAGAGTAATCGTTCGTTTATTATTAATAAATCTGGGGCTCCTGGCCTTCCTGATCCACTTGTTGTGTGGGAATAATCCGGGTAATGACCTGGGGGGGCACCCCGAAGAACCAGTGGACTTCTTTTTAACCTTATATAACCTTATTTAATGCTAATACATATTATATTGTATTATGTTTTTGTCTTTGCTACCGATAAGGAATAACTGTATGGTGTACTTGGGAGGATACGACAATGATATACTTGATCGCATCAGAAAAGGGCGGCGTGGGCAAAACCACGCTGGCTTGGAATCTGGCTATCCTACTGGCCCAGGAGGGCAGGGATCTCCTGCTGGTCGATGCAGATCCCCAAGGCTCCATCTCCGAGGTAGCAACCGTCAGGACCGAAACGGGACGATCACCGTCCGTGACATGCATTGCCCTCGGTGGAAAAGGCCTCTCTGCTGAAATTAAGAAACTCTCGCCCAAGTATGAGGATATTGTCATCGACTGCGGAGGCAGGGACTCAGTAACGCTGCGATCCTCGCTCCTGGTGGCTGATCGAGTGCTGGTGCCTATTCTGCCGGGACAACTCGACGCATGGACCCTGGAGACAATGGACGAGCTCGTGGCACAGGCCCAGGCGTTTAACGCAGACCTCAAAGCGTTCCTGGCCCTGAACAAGATCGACACCAACCCGCAAATACGTCTGGCCGATGCAGTAGCCGAGTTTTCGTCAGACCTCCGGAATCTCACCCTGCTCCAGAGCAGGATCGGATACCGGATCTCGTTCAGGCGATCCATTGCCGAGGGTTTGGCGGTCAACGAGATCCCCAAGAGAGACACCAAGGCAATTTCCGAAATAAAAAATCTATTCAAGGAGTTCTGTGATGGAAGAAATTAAAAAACGATCCCGAAACCCGGAAAACTTTGTGGAATCCGCACGAGCGGATACTGTTGTGATCGACAACTCGATCTGGGTTAAAAAATACAAGCGCGGGGAACCGTGTAAACTCAAAAATATCAATTTGCCCGTTTCCATGATCGGGCGTTTACAGGAGATTGCAGATGAGCGATGGGACAGCAATTTCTCTGCCCTCATGGTCAGAATCATCAGAGACTACCTTGACCGGGAGGATCAGAATGACCGATAACGCGGCGAAACAATCGAAGAAAAAACTGCCGGCATGGGTGGCAAAGGCCCAGGCTGAGTTGGAAGCCATCCCCAAGGAAGAGTTTGAGCGACGCTCAATGGAAGCTCAAGCAAAGCTGGAGGCCCTGGAACTCCGCAAGAAGATTGCCCCAAGCGGAGAGTTTCCCCCGGAGCAGGGACAGCTTTTTACCGAGGCTCCGTACCCCACAGACTTTTGTCGGGTAAGTCCGTTCTATCCGGCAAACAGGAACCAGGTCAATCAGATCAAGTACCTCAAGAGAGAGGTCATCACTGACTCGTCCTGGGGCCGACTGATTTACAGTGGTGAGCAACTAACAACCTACGATGAGGATGTCCTGATCGGGATTTTTACCCTGCTGTCTGACGCTAATATCAGGAAAAGAGAACTCACCGATGATGGTAACCCTACTTACACATACCAGGGATCTCTCCTGGCCTTGCTAAAATCAATGCCAGGAGAGACATATCGCCCAAACAAGAAATCATACAATCGGGTGCTAGACTCGCTTGAGAGGCTTGTTGGAGCCGTCATCACCATCGAGATATACAAACGCAATTCCAGGGGGAAGCGCAAGGTCATGGGAGCCAAGATCACCAACATGCTCACCTATGCAGATTGGGTCGAACGAGAGGACGGAAGTAAGGAGTTCAAGATCACGATCAACCCGTATTTCGCTGAGTTGTATGGGCAAGGACTTGTCTCTCTCATCGATAAAAAAATCAGGAACGCGATTAGTTCGCCCGTTGCCAAGTGCCTGCATCGGTTTATTTCGTCGCAGAGAGAGGACAAGTGGCCCGGTCATTACATGGTCTTGGCGATTGCTATTAACCTTGATGTCCAAACTCAACCCAAATATCAGATCAGACGGCAGATCAAAAATGCTATCGCGGAGCTCGTAAAGGTGGGGTATCTTGACCAGGGAAGTGGATTCCTTCAGGACCGAGAAACGGTTGTGCTCAGAAGAATTCCCCGGAAGCGAAAAAAAACCAAGCTGTTACCTGGGTAGAAAAAATAAAACGTTCCTAATCCACATGTTTTTCGGGAGTTAGGTTCGTGCTATGAGTCATGGTGCCAAGCAGAAATCTCTCTATGCCTATCTTTGCGAGTCTATCTCTGTTATCAAGATAACTTACATAATTAAGAAGTTAGGAATAATGCGGGTTCCCAGGGGGGCTTCGTGCTATGAGTCATGTTTCTTCGTGCTATGAGTCATGTTTCTTCGTGCTAT
>ENA-UPXM01005296-UPXM01005296.1-activated-sludge-metagenome-genome-assembly--contig:-NODE-5296-length-12588-cov-12.820634_pt1 | contig 12588 bp, 11 predicted proteins | sample MGYA00238178_ERZ772708 | MGnify/ENA primary metagenome ERZ772708 (study PRJEB29002, sample SAMN05720212) | activated sludge metagenome | isolation source: anaerobic digester from wastewater... | reverse complement strand
GTAGACAAAATTTCTTTATGCAAACAGATAAGGACTAACCTAACAAAGATAAAGAGATATACAGGTTATGAACGCAGGGTCGCATTTCTTTGTATACCTAAAGCTTATGGAGGAGGTTACGGGCAAGCAAATATAAAGATAGACGGAGTAGACAAGGGGTTTGTTACACATTTTCAGGGGACGTATCCGCTATTTTTGCTAGATGCTTCAGTGGCTAACAGCTCTATCGAAATTAAAAATAATTCAGTTGCTGACACCCTACAAGTTGAAGTGTTGGATGCTCCCGAACATCCGTTTTATGTTCGTTGGGTTAACGCTCTAGCAGGTTGGGATTATTGGATGTTCGATTGTCGGTATGTTAAAAAACGTAAAATAGGCTCTCGCAAGACAGTAGAGCGATATATTACGGATATGGCGGCGTCATCAGGCAACAAACAAACGATAGGGTTAGAAGTAGAGGAGGAGGTTACCGTAGGAGCTTCACAGATAACGGAAAATGAATATGAATGTATTAGTGCGTTACTTTATAGTACCTTTGTTCAATGGTATGATGAATCAAGAGGGAAATGGATTGATGTGCTTCCGGACGGTGAGGCTTCATTTTTAAATGGAAGTCCACGAACAGATATTGAAATTACATTCATTTTGCCCGAGAGACAATTACAAATGATATAGTTATGACAGCTTACGACACAATCAATCAAATAGACAAAGAAACTCGCAAAAGTCTTGTTCGTGCAGGTTTTCTACCAATGACAACCGAGCGAAACATCTCAATCTTTGAGAGGTATAATGATTATGTCGAAAAGGGTCAACGGCGAATGGAAGCAAGGAAAGTTGTAGCACGTGAATTTAAAGTTTCAAGTAAAACAGTCGAGCTTGTATGTAGAAAAATGACTTTATAATAACTAAAAAAACATGGATACAGAAGAAAAAATACTACTCGAAGTAGAAGTAAAAGCAACGGAAGCTCTTAAGGAATTAGGAGAGTTGAGGCAAAAAGCTGCTGATTTAAAGAAGGCTCAAAAAGAATTAGACACATCAACGGCGGAAGGACGCGCGCAATACGAGCAACTAGGCGTTCAAATAAAAAGTCTTAATTCTCAATCAAGAGAGAGAGAGAAAGTCATACAAAATGAAATAAAGCTACAGCAAGCGGAATCAGGTAGTATAAATCAGTTGAAGGCTAAATTGTCATTAATGACAGCTGAATATTACAAGATGTCGGCAGCCCAAAGAGACACAAAGGCAGGTAAAGCTTTGCAAGCAAATATCGCTGAAACAGCCGACAAAATTAACGTCGCCGAGCAGTCGCTGCTTAATTTCCGCAATCAAGTCGGAAACTATGAGGTTGCGACAAAAAGTCTAAGACAAGAGATGAAGGAGTTGACACAGCAGCTGATGACGATGAAGATAGCAGGCGACGATAATTCTGAAACGTATCAGACGATGGCGGAAAGATTGGCTGAGTTAAAGGACGCTCAAGAAGACGTTGCGAGAGAAACGAAGAACATGGCGAGCGATACGAGAAGTTTTAACATGATGAATGAAACTCTATCAACTGCGACAGGCTTGGCAGGTGGTCTCGCAACAACATTCATAGCTATGGGAGCTGATGGCGAGGAGGTGACAAAAGTCATCATGAAGCTGCAAGTCGTAACGAATGCTCTTGCGGTAGCTACTCAATTACAAAATGCAGCGCAAAAGGAATCAAACGTATATGCACTTGCAACAATAGCCCTTCAAAAGATAGGTATTAACCAGACGGTTAGAGCGGCAGCAGCAGAGGCGGCTTACACAAAGATGAAAATGGCAGGCAGTGTCAGCACAAAGATAGCCGCTGCCGCTCAATGGTTGTGGAATGCAGCACTTGCAGCTAACCCAGTGGTGCTTATTACGATGGCTTTGATTGCCCTCGTAGCCGGTATCTATATGTTAACGAAAGCTTTCAGCGGAGCAACGGAAGAAGAAAAAGCAGCTGCAAAGGCAGGCGAGGAGTACGAGAAACAGGTCCGGAAAACAGCACGAGAGATAGAGCAGCTAGATAGAATAATAAGTAATAGCACGAATAAGCGCAAAAATCTGTGGAAAGAGGAGGAGCTGGCATTGCGCGCAAGCGGAGCAACGGCGGAGGCTATTGCGAAAGCGAAAGCAAAAGCAGACAAGGAGTTACGAGATATAGAAATAAAGCTGCTTAATATTAAAATTAAAGCACAATATGCAGAATATACAGCATCTATTCGTAATATACAAGCGCAGAAGGCACTCTTAGCAACAATGGCAAAAGGAAGCAAGGATTACAGCGAGCAATCAAAAAAAGTAATCGAACTAGCGAAAGCGCATAACGAGCTTGTAAAATCGTATGATGAGAATCAACAGAAACAAACGGAACTAAACCTTCAATCGCGAGAGGAGACGGTCGTAGCACTTGAAAAAGAGCGGGAAGCGTATAAACAAGCAGCGATTAAAGCTTTTGAACAAAGGAAGGCAGTTGCAGATGAGAGAGCATCTCAAGAAAAGTTATCATTAGAGAAAGACTTTTTTTTACAGCAGGAATATGCGGACAAAGAGTTTAAACGGCTTCAGCAGTTTGAAAAGGAGAAACTATCTTTGCAAAAGCGGTTCGGGGAAATAAGCGCAAAAGATTACGAAGATAGTTTGATTATTTTGCAAGAAAAGAGGAAAACGTACGACAAGCAGCGAGCGATTAACTTGCAAAATAGTTATGAAGAAGAGCTGAAGAATATTAAATCAATCATCAAAAAGAATGATGAAGAGGTTATTTCCGAAACTAACAAAATGTATTCGGACAAGATTATGTCTTTGCGCAAATATAACGAGTTGCTGGAGCAGGAATACATGAGTTTAGATATTAAGCGCGCCGACGGCGGACTTTCTGAATCAGAAAAGAAGCGGTTTGAAGAATTGAAGAAAAAGATTCTGGAGAATGGAACGTATGAGCAACGTTTGCAGGAGGCTTGGATCCAAGAGCTACAACAAAAAAGGAAGGAATCGCTAAGCGAGAAAATAAAAGACATCGATACATCTTTGACGGATGAGTTTGCTCTGGAGCTGGCGAAGTTTAGCGACAATGAAAAAGCTAAATTGAAGATACAAAAAGAGATGGCGATTAAAAGGCTTGAAGAATTGCGCAGCCTTTCGGAATCAGAAACAGATGAGGGGGCAAAATCAAAAATTCAGGAGGAGATATACAAGGCAGAAGCTGCATTAAGAAAGGCTAATAGCGATGAGAATTTAGCCGTGATGAATCGGGAAGAGGCAAACACTTACAAAAGCGAAAATGAAAAGCATAAAATAAAGGTAGCCTTTTTAAACGAGCAGTTAGCGTTGTCAAAAGATAATGCAGAGAAAATCGCTGAAATTAATCAAGCGTTAACAGATGAGCTGTCTCGTCATCAACAAGAGACAATAAAAATAACACGTGATTATGTGGACCAGTACGGCGGGATGGTCATGGATTCTCTTAATGCTATTAACGACATAATGAAAGCTGCTGAAGATGTTCAGATGCAGCAATATGAGGAGGACAACGAAAAGAAGAAGCAATCATTAGAGAGTAGATTAAAATCCGGATTAATATCGCAAGAGCAATACGACAAAGGTGTTGCAAAGGCAGATGCGGAACTTGACAAGAAAAAGAAAGACCTCGCGATTAAGCAGGCTAAACGGGACAAAGCACTTGGAATAATGAACGCGACTTTAAACACAGCTCTTGCTATTTTAAAAATATGGGCGGAAGTTCCAAAGGGTGATTTTGCCATCTCCACGATTGCACTAACAGCAGTAGCAGCAGCGATAGGAGCTTCACAGATTGCCACGATAGCAGCACAACCATTACCAACAGCCGCGCGAGGCGGAATGATTGGAGGAAAAAAACATTCACTAGGTGGCACGGTTATAGAGGCAGAACAAGGAGAAGCAATCATAAATGCAAAGAGCATGAGTAACCCGCGATTACGTGAGCTCGCAAGCTTGATAAATGAAGCTGGCGGAGGTGTGCCGTTTGTTAAAGGGCGAATAACCCCAACATCAGACGGTGGATATTATAGACGAAATAGCAGCGAGGCTATCGGTAGGCAGTCTTTTCGTGAAATGGGCGAGATTATTTCCGATTCGATTGATAAAAGAAAAACATACGTTACCGTTGAAGATATAAGAAGGGCCGATGTTAATTATACAGAAGTTGAATCAATAAATAAAAATAGATAAGCAATGAATAATTATATATTAAGAATTAAGCGAAAAGCTTCTGATTACTGGGACATAGCAGATATTGACGATAAAGATATTGCAATAAATTTAGGAGGTTCACAAATTGGCGACTTCGGAATAGCAACGAATGATTATACGCAAAGGATAAACCTCCCCTTTACTTATAAAAATGAATCTATTTTCGCAGGGATAACAAATAATTTTGCAAGAAGTCAAGCCCCCTATCAAAATTATGAATGCCGATTGCATTATAGGAGTAGAGAGATATTTGGCAAAGGTAGTTATTTAACAATCTTAAAGGTTAGCAATAAAAGCATCGAGATATGCATATCCTCAGGAGTTGCTGGCTTCTTTAAAAAATTACGGGATATAGACTTCACAGCTGAAGGATACAAATATTTGTTAGGTTATACAGTTAGACCCCTTACTTTGAATGATTTTCAAAATGAGAGGTACAGCCCCGTGTACTCAGGCATTATTTACCCCAAAACAAAAGTCGCAAAATGGGGAGATGAGGAGCGGAAGTTATTAGATGCTAAAATGGAAGAGCAAAAAATTCTTTATCCTACATTAAGTCCGGCAATAGAGGCGATGATGAGAGAAGGCTTTACAGCGTCACGGGAATCTGATTTTGTTAGTAGCGGTATACTTCCGAATGCCTATCCGTGTGTAATGCTTGGAGACCCTCGAAAGGATAGGAATAACAGGCATGCTTGGGGGATTTTAACATTCTTACTTGACCATCTCGGCTATACGCTTGAATCCGACATTAGCTCTTTTCTTTATTTTTGCTTTGCCGTACCTAAGCGCAACGCAAACATACGTCTTGAAGATGTTAATTACACAAGCTACCCTTCACAATTGCAGAATAACGACTTAGGAGACTCGCGGTGTTACTTTCATAACGGCAACACCGGCGGACACGGTCATCCAATATGCGACCAATTCTTTTTTAACGGTAATTATTACAGCGGTTATCAAATAGGGATAGGAGGGGAAGGGATATACCCAAAGGTTTCTTTGTTATTAAAATTTCCAGATGCCGATTTTGCAACGATGCCTGACGATTTTGAAACATCGTTCACGATGTACAAGACTGCTCAGGAGTCGGGGAGTTATTTAGACAATGCCTTAGCATCTGTCAATTTGCTAAGAAGTGATTTTATCGTAAAAGCAGAATATCCCGGCTATCATGTTTGTAGTGTTGTTCTTCATTATAACGGCAGGACAGAAGTTAACGGTGTAGTAAGAAACGATGTAACAGATGCACCGGAGTCAGGTGCATATAAGGATGACTATATCGGTGTGTGGCAAAATACTATTAAAGCTACTGATACGTACGTGGGAATCCCATGTTACTTGTCAATAACACATGAAGTGATTACTTCTGATTATGCCGTCCCCGGAACTCAGATGGATATCGCCCCGAACATTGGTTGGGCTACCGCAGAAGATTTTTTCAAGACATTCATAAGACTGTTTGGTTTAATGGTCGAAGTTGACGAAGTTAACAAGGTTGTAAAATTAAACACTTTGTCGGAAGTGTATCAAAATAGAAATTTAGCTATCGACTGGAGCGACAAACTGGACATATCGCAAACGATTGAGGAGGTTTATAAACCAGATGGTACTTATGCGAAAAAGAACATCTTGCGCTTTACTAAAAATGAAAAGACGGGGAAAACAGATGAGGCTTATGCGACTATTAATAACGAAACATTATCAAATGAAAAAACAATGTGCGGAGAAGAGTTAAGCGTTGAAAGTGCCGACCCACATTCCGTAACATGGTTTAAGAATACAGAAGGACTGGCAACCGAATGGGAGGACATGAAGTTTCCACAATTTTTTCACTATTCAAGGGTAGTTGATCCTTCTAGTAGTGATTTCAGTCATTATAGCGTTATGCCCGTTAAAGCCTCTCAATGTTGGGAGTTTTATAGTCATCTGTTTGGAATTTATTCCTATCGAGATGAATATATCTTTAAAGATTATCTTAAAATTACGGCTTATTTTAATTTGAACGAAGAAGATATTGCAAATTTTAAACAGGTTATACCGGTGTTCATAAGGAAGTTCGGAGCGTTTTTCTATGTAAATAAGATTAAGAACTACATAGCAGGAAAAACGACACAAGTCGAGCTTATCCGGTTGTAATTCCTAATAAAACTTAGGAGGTGTTAAAATTTAACGCTTTTTATTTTTTTTTAAATAAAAAAATTAACATATTTGTAGATAAATAAAAGATATATTTTATGGTCGAAATAAAATTACATTTACCGATTTCAAGTGAAGAAGACAACAGATGGATGGCGACGTGGGGTGCTGACCAAGATGTTGTGTTTTCGTTAGATACTTTTCAAAGGATTCTCGACGAAAATCCAGATGAGAATGATTTTAAATTTAACATTCACTGCGACGGTGGAAGTGTGAGTGAAGGACTTGCGATATATGATGCTATCCGCACGAGTGGGAAAAACATTTTTTGTAATATCGAGGGTGGTTGTCATTCAATGGCTATATGTATACTTTTAGCTGCTCCCAAAGAAAATAGAACTGCAAATAAAAATTGTAGAGCACTCATACATAAAGTGATAATGCCTATTGTTTTTCAAAATGCAAATGTGGACGATTTAAAAAGGATGACGGATGAATTGGAAAGAGAACAAACAGCGATTTTGAATATCTATGCCGATAGAACGGGGGTTGATTTTGAAACGCTTGAAAATCTAATGAAGGAGGAGAAGATGAGGACCGCAGATGAGCTGCTAAAATATGGATTTATTTCAAAAATAAACGGTTATAATACTAATTTAAAAAAGGATTTATTTATTAACGCAAAAAAAGAAAAGATGAACAAAGAAGAAGTTTTAAAAGCAACAAATGATTTACTTGCAAAGGTAAAGAATTTGTTAACAGGTGGAGCGGTCAATTTCGACTTCACCGATGCAGAAGGAAAGGTGTTATTTTCTACAGAAGCAGAAGATGAGACACTAGAAGTAGGCATGAGTGCACAACCGGACGGTACGTTTGAATTACCTGACGGGCGTACTATTACAATCGCTGAAGGTGTGATTACTGAAATCAAAGAGGCTGAATCACAAACAGAAGAAGTGGCTAATTTAATCGCTGCTAATGCAAAATTGAGCGAATCGCTAAATGAAGCAGTTGCGATTATTAATGAGCTAAAAAAGAATGTAGAATCAAACTACAAGCCTTCTGTTAGACAGGTCAACAGAAAGAGCCCTGCAGCAAACAGCTATGACGATTTTAAGACAGAAATTAAAAACAAAAGAGCTCAAATGTTGGGCAGAAAGGAACAAAACTAATGGCATCAATTCTGAATTTTTCAAATTTTTCGTTTTCCGACGAACAAATACGTTCGGTTAAAGAGTTACTATATGACGAGATAGTAAAGAGCCCAGAACTCGAAGCACTTCATACTGTTTATGAAGGCATTGTTTACGACAAGGAAATTGGCTTTGTAGGAGCAGGTGGACTTGTCGGAGTAGCTAATCAAGGTTGTGACCCTACACCTCAAGCGTATAATATCGGAACACGCAAAATCGTTTGGGAGCCTAAAGGCTGGGAGATATATATCGCAGAATGTTTCAAAGACATTGAAGCAACAGCAGCTGTTTACTCACTTAAAACAGGCATCGCAATACAAGATTTTAGCAGCTCTGATTATGTCAATCTTATATTGGAAGTCTTAGCAAATAGCGTTAAGGAGTTTATCATGCGTCTATTATGGTTTAACGACACGGCAGCAACTAACACCGTAGTAGAAAACTTACCAACAGCAGCAGTCACAGAACAAACAGCAGGTTCAGCAATTGCAGGTACAGTTTATGCAGGTGTAACAGCAGCGACTACAGGAGCTGTTAAATGTTCACTTGCGAATAAGACGATTGTTTATTTGGCAAAAACAGCAGCAGTAGGTAACGCAGAAGCAGGTACTATTTACTACAGCAAAGACGAAGAAAATAAAATCACTATTTATTCAGGTGGTACAATCACTCCGGATGTTAATACTGATTATTTCACTATCATAAACGGTTTCTTTAAACAAATTGAAACTCAATGTACTGCAAATTCTGCTCAAAGGGTAACTGTTACTGAAAATGCAGGAGCTAGTTATTCAGCACAAGCACTTGTGAAAGCAAACGTGCAGGGTTATTTAGAATCAATGGTTTACGGAGCTGATATCACTTTGCGTTCAAAAGCTGATTCCTTCATCCTTTGCACACAATCATTCTATGATGGTTATTCAAAATCTTTGCAAGGATTATCGCTTGATGGCTTATACACAAATTTGATAAACGGTCAAAAAACATTAACCTACAACGGCATACCTTTAATTGCACTACCTATATGGGATAAGATAATACTTTCTTACTATAACAATGGTGTAAAATTGGTTAACCCTCATAGAGCAGTATATACACATAAGGACTTCTTGGCAGTAGGACTGGACAGCATCGCATCATTTGCTGATGCAAGTGTACGCCAAGACCCTGACTCCAGACGTGTTAAGATTGAGTTAATGGGCAAAGCTGATGCTAAACTGTTGAACCCGAAAATGTTTGTAATAGCAATATAATAACAAAAATAATTCGTGTGCGGAACTTAAAATTCTGCACACGGATTTTTAAAAAAAAGAAAGGACAAAAAAATGAATTGTGCAAAAATAGCAGCAGGATTAACCGCAGCAGATTGCGGTAAGATGGCAACATCAGGAACAGGCACAAAGGTAGTGCTTATGAATTATGACGATATAGACAAAGCCTCAAGTACTGTTTCGTCAGGTGTATGTACTTCGCTGGTTTTAAATGAAAACAAACTTGCATACTTATTTGATTCAATAGACAAAGCAACAACAGGAGAAGCAACATTCGCGAAAGGAACGTATATCGATTCATACGACCATGCCGTGACTTTGAGAATATTTGTTAAAGACCAAACAAGCAAGAATTTTATCAACTCCCTAACCAATGCTCGAGTAGTTGCGATTGTTGAAAACCGTGCGACGGGAACAAGTGGTAACACAAAGTACGAGGTATATGGCTGGGATAGTGGTTTGAAATTAAGCGAGAATGCCTTTACAACTGATTTTGCTGACAACGTAGTGTTTACAGCGAAGTTGGCAAGTGATGAGAACAGCAAAGAGGGTCAATTACCTTTGTCTTATTTTGCCTCTACTTTAGCCGCAACGGAGACAGCTTTAGCAGGTTTGCATACAGCTCCTCCACCACCAGGACAAGGAGAATAATTATAAATATATATGATTGAACGATTAAGACAGTTGCAGGCTACAAAATCCATTTATGCAAGCATAGATATGTTGATGAAAGAGCTTGCAACTAACTTAGCTTTAAAAAAAGAGGTCAAAGAGCTTTCGCTCTTCTTTTTAAAAAGGAGTGTAGGGGGTTGCAATAATTGTGTATGCGATGCGTACATAGAGTTGATAAATCTTAAAAATATTACAGATATGAAAACATTGGAATACCGGTTAAGAGCAGGCGCATTACTTCGTGACGTTGTAAACAGCGATGCTTCATTGACCATGTCAAACTTTAATTTGACAGAAGAAGGGGCGTTGTACCATTTACGTACAAATCCCGACTGCATAAAATTATTTGACAAATTGCCAGAAGATATTGAAAAGCGATTGTATCCGGCCCCTGTTGCAGCAGCAAAGGTTGTTGTAGAGACAGAGGAGGAGGAGAAACCATCTCCAATTGTTAAAAAAAGCAAAAACAAAAACAAACAAAGGAATTAATATAATATTCCTTACCTCTTTGTGCTTATTGGTTTAAGCACAAAGAACAAATACAAACAACATGAAAGCTTCAATTTTATGCGCTGAGAAGGACCGATTTGATTTAATAAACAGCAAATCGCTTAATATTCAACTGTACGGAAATGAGAATGACTATCCGCAAAAAGTCGTTGATATAGTATTTTCTTCCGTTACCGGCAAGTCTTGTTTCATTAACTACTCGAAATTTATCAATGGCAATGGGTTTGCAGATGAAAAAGCATATCAGCTATTTATTAATAATTCGCAGACACTTGATGACCTTTTGCACGACATATCTCGTGATTTTGCGTTATTTGGAGGCTTTTGTATGCACGTCAATTATAATGCAAATTTTCAAAAAACAACAATATCACACGTTCCGCTTGAAAATGCCCGATTTCAGGCACTTGATGAAGAGGGTAATTTTACAAAAATAGCGTTACACCCTGACTGGGGGCGTAGAAACTTATTATCGAGACGTTGGAGACGTGAGGACATCGATTTTATAGACCTTTATAATCCGGACCCGGATGTTATTGAACAACAAGTAACAGCCGCTGGTGGTTGGGAGAATTACAAAGGACAAATTTTCTACTATTCAAACGAGGGTTTCGGCGTTTATCCTCTACCTATTTTTGATGAAGTGCTAACAGATATGAACACTGAGGAAGCTATTTCTGATATAACGAACAGGAACGCAACGCGCGGATTTTTACCGTCTGGGTTCTTTATAGATATATTAAACAAAGAGGCGGACAATGACGAAGGCGAAACGGATGCAGAGAAGGTCATTAAACAGATGCAGGGCAGCCGGAATGCAAATAAGGTAGGATACATGAGCGTGAATAGTAGGGAGGAGATTCCAGAATTTTTAAAAATATCCGGAAATTCCTATGACAAAGAATACATCGTTTCAAGGGAAGCAGTAAAGGATGCCATTGGCAGGGCCTTCACACAACCTCCTATTCTTAGATGTGAGAATGTAGGTGCTGGCTTTGGTTCAGAGCTTATGGAGCAGGCATACGACTACTATAATAGCACGACAAGTAACGAGAGGTTAGTTCTTGAACGTGTATTCTCTGAATTATTAAATAATTTTAAAGAGCAAACGGATATTAGCACGGAAATTCAGCCGCTTTCGTTTAATTCAAATTTATCATTAGCTGAAAGGCTGGGTGATGCAGGGTTATCGCAGCTCCTTGATATAATTAACTCAAATATGACTGACACACAAAAAAGGTCAATTGCAGCAGCACTGTGGGATATAAGCGAAGATGACATAAATAGATTAATACCATTAACACAATGATAGCATCAATTAACGACATAAAAGAGATAAGACCAATAGCGGATAATATTCCACTCGGTCGGATTACTGTATATATAGAAGAAGCAGAGAGCTTGTATGTTTTACCTGCTTTTGGCGCATCTCTTTTTAAAAACATTTCGGATAATAAGGAGAATTATACAACTTTGCTTGACGGTGGCTATTACGATAATGATAATCATTATTTTGAAGGGTTGCGCAAATCTATTGCGTATATAGCGTATTCAAAAATGATTCTGAATCAGGATTTTAACGTGACTGCTTTTGGCACAATGTTTAAAAATAGTGAATATAGCGAGCACTCAAACGAAAAGACATTATTGCGTATAAGTAATGATGCTCTGGCTATTGGTTTACGTTATCTTGATGACTGCTTGGAATATCTTAAATATATCAAGCTATTACCCTGTTGTTTGAATAAAAGTGATAGGAATGGACGAATAAAAATCATAGGAGGACTTTAAAATGACAACGGAATATCAAGCAGGAACTAATATCGCAATAATTGGTACATTATCAGAGGTTATTGATAATGTTGTCACTCCTATAACCGATTTGGAGGGTGTTGAAATAAGTGCTTTAGTCAGAAATGAGAAGAATAATGTGCAACTACTTTTTACAAACAAAGAAGGCTTGCAAGCAGATGGGTCAATTGAGATAGACAACGAATATTACTCGTTCGTGATAAATAACTTGCAGTCAGCTAAACTAGTAGGAGATAATTACATAGAGATAGCCATATTGATCAACGAGGGGTTAAGAATCGGCAGTACACGTCATGTGTCATATTTCAAGGTAAACGATAATTTGATTCACAGGAAAATTTAACATGCTAACGACTCTTATACATATTATTCCTGAAAATGTCATAATGTCATTAACAAATGATAGTGATGTTGTTTCGTCTGATATTGTTTTGCAAAACAGTGAATTGCTACTGTCTTTATTAGACGATGACAAGGCTTTTACTACAGTAGTTAACATGTCAGGCTTTGGCAAAGGCGACAAAGGAGATAAAGGCGATAAAGGTGAAAAAGGCGACAAAGGCGACAAAGGTGAAAAAGGCGACAAAGGCGAGGACGCTAGAACAATGATTGACGATAACATAGTAAGCACTACAGAAGTTTGGAGCAGTAGTAAAACGAACGAAGAGCTTAATAAGTTACTTCCATTAATATACGCAGGATTATAATATGAGAACATTAATAAAAGGATATACATTTAC
>ENA-UPXM01005293-UPXM01005293.1-activated-sludge-metagenome-genome-assembly--contig:-NODE-5293-length-12596-cov-29.151982_pt1 | contig 12596 bp, 8 predicted proteins | sample MGYA00238178_ERZ772708 | MGnify/ENA primary metagenome ERZ772708 (study PRJEB29002, sample SAMN05720212) | activated sludge metagenome | isolation source: anaerobic digester from wastewater... | reverse complement strand
CTTGGCCTGCTTTATACTTTCCAATATCTGTCCGGCTATGGCGGTCATCTTTTTATACTCACCCGTCTTGGCATACTTTGTTATATTTCCGCCCACTCCCACTGCGCATGCTCCCGCTTTTATCCAGTCTTTTGCATTATTTTCGTCCACTCCTCCGTTAACCATAAGATTGAGATACGGCATGGGACCTTTTACCGCTTTTATGAACTTGGTTCCCAATACTTCTCCGGGGAATATCTTAACTATATCCACTCCCGCTTCGGTAGCCGTTACTATCTCTCTCGGTGTCATGCATCCCGGCATTGCAGGAACTCTGTAACGGTGACACATGGTTATTGTAGGCAAATCCAGATGTGGTGCGATTATATACTTAGCTCCGGACAGTATGGCTATTCTTGCAGTCTCCTCGTCCATAACCGTTCCCGCTCCCAGTATCAAGTCTTTTTCATCGTACTTTTTCGACAACTCCTCTATTATGCGGTGAGCTCCGTCGACAGTGAAAGTTATCTCTATCAGCTTGACTCCGCCTTCTAAACATGCGTCTGTTATCCTGTATGCTTCTTCGGCACTTTGCGCTCTCACAACAACTATGAGTCCGCTTTTCATTACATTTTCTATTACCTGCAGTTTTTTCATTTAATTTCTTCCTTTCGGTTATACATCCTTTTCATTATATCCTAATCTTCAAAAAATTCACATTCCAGCATGGCACATAAGCAGTGATATACCGGAAGGTGCAGTTCCTGAACTTTGTATGTTTTTGAAGCGGGAACTTTTATGCACACATCGGCCAGCGAATTAAGCTGCCCGCCTGTTTCTCCGGTTAAACCTATTACCGGTATTCTGCATGCCCTTGCGGTAATTGCCGCATTATTGACATTCCTTGCATTACCTGAGGTACTTATGCACAGTATGACTCCCGCAAGTTTTCTGAAAGCATAAACCTGCTGAGCATAAATCATTTCAAATGAGGCATCGTTTCCTATGGCGGTTATGAGCGAGGTATGGCTGGATAAGCAGATTGCAGGCAGTCCTTCCGAAAGCCTTTCGCTTATTGATTGATCCAGCATGGGGTTGGGTTCAATCGGTCTTCTTTTATTGAATCCTTTCATAAGTTCCCCCACTATATGCTCGCTGTCGGAAGCCGATCCGCCGTTACCGCAGATAAGCAGCACTTTACCATATCTGAATGCCTCTTCCGTTATCTCAAATGCCCTCATTATATCGGCTTTGCATTTTTTCAATACAGGATTTGCTCTCAACAGTTCCTCAAAAACTTCCAATGTCTCTCTTTTCATATCAATTACCCCTTATCAGTTGTTTGCCACATAATCCGCCGCAACCGCTAAAGCTTCATAATCTCCTATGGCATCTCCCAGTGAAGAAGGCAGAATATCACATACCTGTGAGGATATTGCCAGACTCTCTTTACTTAAGACTCTCTTTGCATGCGGCCAAAGCAGATTTCTTTCTTTTGTAAATATGCTTCCTATTGTTATGGCGTCGGGATTCAACACATCCACAAGTATTGCCAATGCTCTTCCCAACATCTCTCCGCTCCTTGCATATATCGCTTTTGCAAGATTATCACCCTTTGCTGCGGCCCTTGCCACAATCAGCGCATCCAATTGCTCTATTTCGGCCTCGCTGCTGCAGAAGGATACTTTTTTGCCCGATTGCAACTCTTCCAGTACCATAGTTTTTGCCAGTTGTGCGATTCCTCCGCCCGAGCAGAAGCCTTCCACCGAACCCATCTTCCCGTATCCTACGGGACCGTAATCCGCAAGTCTTACATGTCCTATCTCTCCCGCCATGTTGTTTGTTCCGGTATACAGTTTACCGTTAAGTATCATTCCCGCTCCGAAACCCGTTCCGAATGTGCAGAATATGAAATTTCTGTATCCGAATCCCGAACCCCATAACCATTCCGCCAGCGCTCCGGCGTTGGCGTCATTCTGCAAAACGGCTTTTACTTTAAATCTTTCTTCGAAAATATCCGTTATGGGCACACTGTCCCAGCCTATAAGGTTGGGGGGTGATAGTATAAGGCCTTTTTCGCTGTCCAAAGGACCTCCGCAACTTATACCTATGCAGGATAAATCATTACTAATCAAAAAGTTTTTTGCAAGTATACTCTCCAGACCTAAGATAAGTCTGTCTATTACCGCGGACGGTGAGTCACAGGATTTGGTCTTGAATGAAATCTTGTCCACTATGTCCACTCGAATAATATTATTGTCTACGCATTTTCCCAATACCGCCGCACATTTTGTGCCGCCTATATCTATCCCAGCAATATACATGACATACCTCCGTCCTATAAATGATTCGCTTCAATTATATCATCTGTACAGCTACATTAGGAAATTCTGTAAAGCTTAGTTTTCCGCCACTCTTCTTAACCTTCTGTACAGCTCTTTAGCCTCTTCAACGGTCTTGTCGGGTCCTCTTAACCGGAATATGATATTTCTTTTCTTGAACGGCCATGTCTTGGAAGAAAGTATCTTCTTTGCTACATCGGTGGATAATCCCAAAGGTTGCAGAATGGTTAAGTCTTCCGGCACATTTTCCATAGTCTCCTCAATATCATGCAAGAGGCTCTCATAATCAATACCGGTAATGCCTGGTATTTTTGCCATTTCTTCTATTACATTCTTTGCCGAACCGCAATAATGTATTCTGGCCCCGTTCAGTTCTTTAATAAACCTTACATCATGTTTAATCACATGGTTTAAATACAGCTCTCTTCCTATCATATGCAAAGAGCAGTTGGATATTCTGGCATTACCTTTCCATAAAGCTGACCAGTCATACAGCCATCCCTCTTTCGCATTTGTCCACTGTCTTGTGGCTTTTGCATATTCTATGGTGGCATCGGTAGCCACCTCCATAAGTTTATCAAAGGCTTCTATATCGTCATACATATCAAAAAATATGTCGTTGCCTCTTATGAGGTGTGCATTGTTGAACGGTCCCTGAATATCGGGAAATTCCATATGGTATCCTTCCGGCAGTTTCTCAACAAAGTATTCGCTCCATTCCCTGAACTTTCTGTAAGGAGCAACACTGATATCGGGAGGTTTCAGAGAAAAAATCTGTTCCCGCGTTTTCACCACATGGTCTTTTGCACAGGGCAGACTGTTAGTCGGATAGAACACATCACAGCCGAAAGCGTTTGCAACAACGCATGTTCCGAAATCCACTCTTACATTCAAAGTGGAATCATCCCCGACTTCAACATGGCGTGCATTTCTCTCCAGATGGTTTTTAAGCATCACATCTTTATCGGCAAGTATTTCCTCCCATGTGGGATTAAACGAAGTTTTTATAGGAATAGTAAATTTAGGTATGCAATTTTTAGGATCGGTAAACATTTGCATATATTCTTTTTCCAGCTCTTCATATCTTCTTAATTGTGCGTCATTAAGAGCATAAACCGATGTATCCAGCATAAGCCTCTCCCTTCCCGTACTGAATAAATTATACCATTACATACTGTTTTATACAGTATGTCATTGACGTTTGGAATATATATTCCGGAAAACTGCGTATAATCCGACATGACATGTTGCATTATACGAAATAATGCATTAAAATATATGTGGAATATAAATATACAAGGAGGTTACCATGAACTGGATTGACAGAACCATTACAAATCATCTTCTTCATGCAATGGATTTTTTCCCTGCCGTTTTATTAACAGGTCCCAGACAGGTAGGAAAGTCATCTTTGTTACAAATGGTTGCAAAGGATTTTGAGTATATAACCTTTGATAACGCCCTTATTCTGCAACAGGCAAAAAGCGATCCTGAGTTGTTTCTTATGAGCCATTCACAAAAATTGATTCTGGATGAAATACAATATGTTCCGGAATTGTTTTCTTCTTTGAAGATAAGAATCGACAATATGAGATTTGAGGCATTAAGTAACAACAAACCCAGAGAATGCTTATATCTGTTGTCCGGTTCGCAAGCATTTGAATTAATGCAGAATGTCAGCGAATCTTTAGCGGGAAGATTGGCAATATTGCCTCTTCAAGGGATATCTTATCGTGAGCAAAAAAAGATATCCTGTGCACTTCCTTTTCTTCCTACCGAGCAATATCTTTCCGTCCGCGAAAAAGAAAGCGTAGATTTATCAGACCTTTGGGAAATAATACACAGAGGATATATGCCGAGACTGGTTTCTTCAAACGATGATTGGGAAACCTTTTATGCAAGCTATGTTTCAACATACATTGAGCGTGATGTTAACAAGATTTCACATATTGATGATAAAACGGATTTTGTTCGCTTCATGGCATCGGTAGCAGCAAGAAGCGGCGAATTATTGAACTATGACAGTATATCGAAAGATATCGGTGTTTCTTCCACAACAGTAAAAAGATGGCTTCAAATACTGCAAACAGCAGGCATCATTTTCCTGCTTTATCCGTATTACAGTAATCATCTGAAACGTATGATAAAAACGCCTAAAGTATATTTTATGGATACGGGATTAATGGCTTGGCTGACAAGATGGGTTACTCCCGATACCATAAAATACGGAGCTAAAGCAGGCCAATTCTTTGAAACCTTCGTAGTTTCCGAAATTATAAAGTCATTACTTAATGCAGGCAAATCCACACGTGATTTATATTTCTACAGAGATGCCGACCAAAAAGAGATTGATCTTATTATCCAGGACGGCAGAACAATATATCCTGTTGAAATTAAAATGACTGCCAGACCTCATAAAAAAATGGCATCGGCTTTCAGTGTTTTAGAATCAGTGAAGGCGGATGATATGCAGATTGGAAACGGAGCGGTTATTAATCTGTATTACAAACCCCTGTTGATTGACAGAAATGTACTTTCCATACCGGCAGGATATTTGTAAATCAGCTCACGCTAAACTCCGTTTCGGCGGTTACATCCTTTCCGATTACTCTTAAAACCGCCTTGCCGCTTTGTTTATCGGTTTTTACATATACCCCGGCACAACCTCCCTTTAGCGAGATAAGTTCGGGACCTATAAGTTTTATAGGACCTTCGGTAACAATTCGCAAAGGCTCGTTGCAGTAATTTAAAAGGTTCATATTCTGATCCACCGCTCTTATGGTTACCGATGCGGTATCGTAAGTTTCTTCTTCTTTCAATTCATGAGCATCTGCCGATAAGACTAATTGCATCTTATTCATAGGTTCTTTAATTTCGGTTATTACCGTTTTTCCGTCCTTAATACCTTCAAACACATACTGTTTTACATTGTCTCCCCAACCCGCCACATGAGCAGTGATTATTTCCGTCAGTTTGTTTATTGTAAGTTTTTCTTTTATAAGTACCGTCACAAGCATCAGCATATATCCGAGCGGAAGATTTTCCGGTCCGTTTACATATATATGTGACAAAAGTTTTTTAATTACCCTTGATGAATATTCGGAAAAATGCAAATCGTCAATTAACATATTTCCCGTGAAGTCATCTATTTCTATAGGAGGGTGTAATAAATGTTTGAATCGCTTTCTGTCGGGATAAAAGTCTTTTATATGCTTTCCGTTTATACTCATCTTTATATAATCGCAATTGGTGAAGGCCCATACGCTTTTTGTCATTGCCATGGGATAATCGCCTTTCGACATGGATGTTGCAACATGCATTACCGGATATTTATCGGTCTGTGATGCGTATACATATGCGGCATCTTTCGGATTTCTGAACATGTCCAGCACTCCGTGATAACATATCCTGTCACCGCTTCCGAAATCCTTATGTGTATTATAGTCGTTCATGCACCAGCCGAAACTTCCTGCCACACCGTCATCTCCCATGACGGCATTCAGCACTCTTGCGTGACGTAGGGCATGTTCTGTTCTGTGCGGTTGGTCATCAAACATTTTGGTAGGATACATATGTCCGTTATACTCGGTTATGAGATACGGCACATCACCTTTTGTCACATCTTTTTTCTTTGCCATTACCTGCTTTGTACCGTTATGGGTAAAATCATTGTAGGTATAGACATCCTCCAGAAAGCTGCTTTTTTTAATACATCTCACTCCGCCGGTCTGCCTGTACGGATCATATTGCTTAGCAACCTTATTGGTTTGCCTGTAAAAGTCGTCATCATCAGGTGATTCGTTTATTCTAACCCCCCACAATATTATGCTCGGATGATTTCTGTACTGTTTTATCATGTTTTCGGTATTTTCCACGGCCTTTTTCTTCCACTGCTCATCCCCTATATGCTGCCATCCCGGTATCTCGGTAAACACCAACAACCCTATTTCATCACATCTGTTTATGAAATGTTTACTCTGGGGATAATGTGATGTTCTGACCGCATTTACATTCAGCATATTTTTCAGTATATCGGCATCATTTATCTGTACTCTTTTGCCCATTGCATATCCTGTGTATGCATAAGACTGATGTCTGTTAAGCCCTGTTACTTTGACCTTTTGACCGTTAAGATAAAAACCGTCATTCTTAAAAATCGCATCACGGAATCCGAACCGGTCACAATACTCATCTGAAAGCTTTTTGTTACGGTAAAGTTTTACTGTAATTCTATAAAGGTTAGGATTGTCGATATCCCAGTTTTCCGCCGGAATCTTTTCAGACAAATGAATAATATCCTGCTTCATCGGATAGGTCTTTTCAAAAACACATTCATTATCTTTAACCGCAAAGATTGAAAGTTGTATCTCACAATCCTCCGTACAGTTAACTATTTGTACTTCCGCAAAAAACTCGCATAATCCGTCAGCCGCTTTGGCCTTACCGGATACAAACACATCGGAAATGTGTGTCTTCTCTTTAATATCCATGTATGCTTCCCTGTAAATACCTCCGTAAGTCATATAATCTATAACATTACCGAAGGGAGGCTGGTTTAATTTTTCATAAGCATCGGCAATAACAGTTATTCTGTTTTCTTTCCCCCATTCAATATATTGAGATATGTCAACGGTAAATGAAGTATATCCGCAACTGTTAGTATATACATGCCTGTCATTTATATACACCTTGGCTTCATGAGCTACTGCCGAGAAGGTAAGTAATATAGCTTTGTTTTCCCATGAGTTGTCCGCATGAATAATCTTTTCATATTTCGATATTTTCTGATAGATTGCTTCGTCAAAACAATTATATGGCATATCGACATTGCTGTGCGGCAGTCGCACGGTAAAAGATTCGGAAGATTCAACCGACGGATAAAATTGCCAGTCATCATTTATATGTATTCTCATAGTAGCCTCCTTCTGTCAGATTGCTTTTTCTTTTTCTGTAAAGACAACAACCAGCAGGGAGCCTGCTGCTGATATTATGGTTGCTATCAACAGCATTGAAGGTATTGATAATGCATCTATCAACGTTCCTCCCAGCAGACTTCCGAAAACACCGCCTAATGTCATGGTTGTAGTCAGATATGCCTGACCTTTTATTCTGTCATTATCCCGCATCAGGTTATTTATATAATAGACTGTTGCCGGAACAAATATGGCATAGGAAAACATCTGTAATGAATAGCTCGCATATATGTGATTAATATTCTTTGATAAAAGAATTCCCAGTTTTTCTATTGTAAAGAATACTGCGGAGATTTGTACCAGCATACTGCATTTTAATCTCTTTGATATTATGAGATACAAAATCATACCTATAACTTCAAATATTGCAGCTATACCCAACACGTTTCCCAGTTCGGCAGAACCGTGCCCCAATCTCTTTACGATATTAATAAGGAAATTTATATTCATGTTGTGGCTTGTAAATATCAGGGTTGAACCTATTAAAAGCCCGGTAAACTTTTTATACTTCGCAAAAAACTTAAACACTCCCGTAGCAGGTGCATGTGCATATTTGATAACTTCGGAGGATATGCCCACATCATGTGCAGGCTTGAAAGACAGTGTAACGGGAATCAACAGCAGGAACATGGCAAAATATATTATGGGGACCGAATCCGCTCCGAATTTCGCAGTTATATATCCTACACCGAAAGAGGCAAAAGCCGCACCTAACGAACCGGCAGCTCTTGCAATAGTGAAATTGAGCTGTATGCCTTTGTTGGCGTATTCCATGGCAAAGGAATTAATGAATGAGTGCAATGTATGTACGAAGGTTATTATGAGCAATAACAATATGGCTGTTAGATAAGGATAACTCCTTATAACCACAATCAAAACGGTCAATACAACAATTGCAGAGGTTAGTGCCAATATTATTCTCTTTAATTTCGACTCTTCCGCTTTATCCGCATAGGCCGCTATAGGCGGTTGTAATAAGGCTGCCAATATGCTTGCAACCGCAAGTATGATTCCTGTCTGTGAACTGTTAAATCCTTTATCCGAAAGAAAGTATGCGGCATAATTGTATACGGTTATAAAGCCCATCCAGTAGAGAGCCTGCATTATTCCGTACTTTATATTCAACCTCAATGTTTCCTTCTTCAGCGACATGTTCACCTCTATGAAAATTGTAACAGAAAAAGATAAATAGTCTATAAGGAGTTGCTCTATCAATCAGTTTTCCAGATATTTGCAAATCTACTACCTATAGGAACATAGCCATATACAACGGTAGATGAATGATATCATTTTTCTCCATGACATCCTTTGGATAAAGAATATAGGAGTTGCCTGTTTTACCGGCAAATTTCCTCTTAAATTTATCCAGTGAAGAATGGGAACGATAATTGGCGGACTTTACTTCAACTGCTGCAATTTTATTTTTCTCTCTTATTAAAAAATCAATTTCCATATGATTTTCGCGATTTCTGCTATCGCTGCGGGAATAGAAAAAGAGCTTATGTCCATTTCTTCTAAGCATCTGTGCAACTATGTTTTCCATTAACATGCCTTCGTTGATGTAGAGATTGTCAAATAGAATGTTTTTATAAAGTTCATTTTCCGTAAAGGATCTATCCATAAAAGTATGCGTGACAAGCAAACCTGTATCGGCCATATAGCATTTTTGTGTGCTGTAATCTGCACTCAGTGCGAGTCCTACATTAGGATCGGTTGTATTGTAACAATTGTTAACTATCATGGCTTCGCTCAACCAGACGAATGTATCTTCATAGGTGCGAAAGCGTGCATTTTTATCAATAGCTGAAAGTGTATACTTCTTTTCCTTCTTTGAAAGCTGACCCGGAATACCGTCGAAAACAGCATATACTTTTTCTTCGTAGCCCGCAGCAAACTTTGATACATCATCACGATATAGCTGCAAAATCCTGCGTTTTGCAATATCCGCAGCCTCAAAGTTTTTCCCATTCCTATAAGCAAGTATGGACTGCGGCATACCTCCTACCAGCATATATTGTCTGAAATCATTCATAATTTTACGGTGTAATGCCTGACCTAACGGTTTCCTTTTGTCGAAGCATTCCCGAATCAGAGGAACTGTCGCCTCGTCTCCCATAGCCCATAAGAATTCTTCAAAATCCATTGGAAACATTTCAATATGTTCTTCTTCGGAAGGAATGATTATGTTCTCCGTATTCTTTTTCAGCCTTATAAGTGAGCCTGTCTCAATATAATCATAGCGACCGTCAGCAACCAAGTATTTAATAAGCTGTCGTGCTCTCGGAAATTGTTGCACTTCATCAAAGACTATCAAAGATTCTCTCTCGTGAAGAACTGTTGAATAGAATGCTGCCAGCTTAGCAAAAAATAAATCCAAATCGGAACTCTCATTGATAAAAAGATCGAGTATACTCTGCGGAGCATTACCGAAGTCTATAATAATATGACTTTTATACTCCTGCTTTGCAAAAAGTTCAGCTATGTAACTCTTCCCTACACGGCGTGCTCCATCAATAAGTAATGCGGTTTTCCCCTTGCTTTTGTCTTTCCACAACAATAGGTCGTTATATATTTTTCGTTTCATCATTTCCATAATCTCCACCAATAGTTACAGTGTTGTACGAAAGTATAGTATCATGCAAATCACGAAAAAGCAACCTCATTAACGGCAAATTTGCACGAATAAGCAACCTCGTTCAATTTTCTTTTTAAAAAGAACAATATTAGTGAATAAATAAACGGCAACTGAAATATTTCAATCACCGTCTTTTGGTGCGGATGACAGGACTTGAACCTGCACAATCTCGCAATCACTAGAACCTGAATCTAGCGCGTCTGCCAATTCCGCCACATCCGCTTGCTTTACCATTTTAGAGCATAATCACCGTATAGTCAATGATTTAATTGTGTTGACTATGTTCTCAAATATGCAGTTTTGTGCTTGATTACTTTGTACATTATGTTATTGTTTACATATATCAATTAAGGAGTTTCCGTCATGAATGCCAAGATTAAATGTTACAACAACAGACCGACAATATTTATTGATGGCAAGCCGGTTCCGCCTATCATTTATGCTCTTACCGACTGGATAGGTGGAAGATTAAGTTACGATGAGATAACAAGGTTTTCCATAAAGAAATTTGCAGCCGCAGGTATAAGGCTGTATCAGCTGGATATCTCCTTTCAGGATATGTGGTTTGAAGACGGTACTTTTGATATCTCCATAGCTTTAAAGCAGATTAAAGGAATAATAGATGTCCGACCTGATGCGGCGGTATTCTTCCGACTGCACATCAATCCTCCGAGATGGTGGTATAAAGGCAAAGAAAGCGAATGGGTCAGATATGCAAATACCGAAGTTTATCCCGAGCCGGATATAGAGTTGGCCAGAACCTATATTCTTCATGATCTGAAACCCGTACCCAGAGCCAGCTTCGCTTCGGAAAAATGGATGAACGACATGACAATCATGGTAAGAAGATTCTTAGAGGAACTCTATAAATCACCTTTATCCGAGCATCTTGCAGGAATACAGGTAGCAAACGGAGTGTACGGAGAGCAACATTACTGGGCTTTTATGAGAAATGATCCCGACCTTTCTGAACCTATGTTAAAAAGATACAGAAAGTTTAAAAATGATCCGAACGCACAAATTCCCGGAATGGAAGAGCGATACAATCCGAAGGACGGCATATTCTTTGACCCGGAGAAAGACTCCAATCTGATTGATTATCTTACCTGTCAGCATGAGGCCGTTGCCGAATCCATCATTCACTTCTGTAAGCTTGTTAAGGACACATGGAAAAGAGAGATAATAACCGGCGTTTTCTACGGTTATTATGTTTCCATGTTCGGAAGAGCGGGATTGGGCGGTCATCTTGCGGAAGAGATGATACTGCAATGTCCCTATGTGGACTTTTTATCGGCACCTCAGGCATACAACAGCAATTTAAGGCATATTGGCGGAGCAGGTGTAGCCAGAGGCTTGCTGGAATCGGCAAGACTCAACAACAAACTGTTCCTTGACGAGATGGACCACCCTACCGAATTAGGGGTTCTTCACGGAGGAATGAAAGTATATCCTCCTTATGAATCATTGCAGATACTAAGAAGAAATACTTTAGTTTCCTTCCTTTCGGGAATGGGCTTTTGGTACTATGATTTCGGACCGTTTAACACATCGGGCTGGTGGTATGAACCGTATTATCTGGATGAGATAAAGTCGTTACAGAAGATATACAACAAATACTATGAGAAGGAGTATATAAAAAGGGCGGATGTGCTTTTGGTGTTTGATACCAAAGTCCAGAAATATACCGCTCTTACGGAAAATGCCGACCCCATTACCGATAAAGCCTGTATAAACGTAGCCTATCCGATGGCATTGAGATCGGGAGCTTCCATGGACACCATATACTTAAGCGATTTGGAAAAAACAAATTTGGATAAGTATAAATGCATAATATTCATGAACACATTCGCACTTACCGATACACAGAAGCAGTATATAACCAAGAAAGTTTATAAGAAAGGCCGTTCAATTGTATGGTTCTTTGCTCCCGGATATACAGATAAAAAGAGAAATGACATAGCTTTCTGTAAGCAGATATCGGGATTTGATCTGTATGTTATTGCACCTGCGCCGCAGATAACCGTACAGTGTAAAGGCTTTTCCTATTCCGTAGATAACAGCGATAAAGAGAGCAGATTGAATAAGCTGTTTGTACCTAAAGACGGAAATATATTGGGATATATAGGTAAGACTCCGGCTTTGGCACATAAAACAATTGACGGCTGTGATGTATATTTCTCTTCAATACCCTTTACCACACCGGAATCCTTCAGATACATCTTTGAAAGAAGCGGAGTGCATATTTACGATAGCTGTAATGATGCGGTTATTGAAGGTTCCAATCTTCTATTGATACATGCCGAACATAAAGGGAAGAGAGTTATAAAGTTCAGGGACTCGGAAATCACCGTGGATTTCCAAGCCGGAGAAACCATATTGTTCGATATTAACACCAAGGCTATATTAAGAAGAGGTGAACAGGGACTTACGGTCTGATTCCTTTTTCCTTAAATACATCTGTTTTACATATACCCAAATTGTTGCTAATTCGCATTTTTCGTAACAGTAAAACAGTATTCATATGCTAATCCCAGTTCATTCTTCTGCCCTACATAACCTGCAGCTTCTTCCGAAGGTGCAAAATACTGCTTCAAATATTTTATCAACTCGGTAATATCGGTATCGCTTCTTGTTTCTATAGTTATTGCTTCTATGTACTCGTTCTTG
>ENA-UPXM01005292-UPXM01005292.1-activated-sludge-metagenome-genome-assembly--contig:-NODE-5292-length-12597-cov-4.556052_pt1 | contig 12597 bp, 10 predicted proteins | sample MGYA00238178_ERZ772708 | MGnify/ENA primary metagenome ERZ772708 (study PRJEB29002, sample SAMN05720212) | activated sludge metagenome | isolation source: anaerobic digester from wastewater... | reverse complement strand
TGCCAGCTGGCTGGGTGACAACCGTCCATAAACCGCTGCCGTGACTCGGGGTGTTGCCAGAAAGAGTAGCGGTAAGTGAGCCGCAGATAGACTGATCCACGCCGGCTGAAGCAATTGGAGCCTCCCCTTCACCTATGCCTATTGTAACATAATCACCATCTCTAATACTTAAATCAGAAACACTGAATAATGAACCAGCAACATGAGTAAGCTCATGAACAGTAGAACCCGAACTGAAATTACCATCACTATCAATTATCAGATACCTGTTCGTACAACTCCAGTCACCAGGAATAGCAGGTAGAGATGCAAAATCAACCAGAGCAGTTACAGTGCCTACATCTCCTCTCTCATCAAATCGCCAGTTTCTAGGAACAATATAGATATCAGTTGAAGGAGTATTCAAATTTGTCCATGTACTGATTGATCCATTCTGATGACCAAATAGCAAATAGTCCCCATTATCTAAAGAGGAAGCCGAACCTATCTGCAGTATTTTAGATGACATTGCTTCGACATTACTATTTGACGCATCCTCCATCCCGATTCCTGCAACATCATAGTAATGCGTCGCATCGTATTTATAGAAATCATGCCCCGATGCGGAGATAGATAATCCATATTTGGCAGCAAGGTAGTTCTCTACTATGAATCTTTCTGCAATGTTTAATTGCCTGTTGTAAATTATTATTTCCGAAATGTATCCTTCCATAAAATTTGAACCTATACTACCTTCTAATTTTCGTCCGACATTTATTGTGGCAGGACAATTAAGCGAACCTATGCTTGGAGGTGAAATCGCCTGAGTAATTCCGTTGAGAAACAATTGATGTGATCCTGTTGAAGTATGAACAGCATTTATTATATTAGTAGATCCTGTTGGGAGTGAATTCTCAGGTCCGTCATAAAATTCGTAAGAATAACCACTTCCGCCTGTCCAGCAATAGTATGAAGAATAATCATCCTCTCTGCTGATTGAAACATTAGAACGTACATTCCCATTTCCGATATTTATCGCATAGGAATATGAATAGTAATAATTAGTATTAAATCGAGTGACAGCTAAAATAGTAAATGGAGCACTAAGATCCCCTCCAAGAGAACCGTTTAGATAATGCCGATCATATGAAGAAAAATTTACGACCGGGAATCCATTCAGAACATTAGTATAATAAATAGGTCTACGGCTAGAAGTACTTTGACTAACATCATTCCCATTCCCTGATTCGTCCGGCCAGGTTTGAACACTTTGACCATTATTGAGTCCCGTAATAGCATCTGCTTTCAGCCAGAAAATATTACTGCTGCTATTACCAATCCCTCCCGGACCTGTTTGTGCATTAACAAAGCCCCCTCTTATCAACCAGCAAGCAATAACAAGCAACAATGATCTATAGGCCTGCCTGACCACTCTGTTTTTTAACGACCTGATCCTTAATTTAATGCTCCTGACAGACAATCTCAATTAATGCTTCTTTAAAATAAAAAATATCTTTCCGACCCTAATTACTTTTTAAAGCCGGTTGTTATTCTGTTTTTTATATAATACCCATTCATCCACAATCTACAGACTTAATACTGTATTTTTCAAGACATAACTCCTTCCAAAATAGTTGTATGTTACTTGTCGCGTAATTCATCCGCATATATACAATATACATTTAAAAATATGAATTATTTCAGGTTTAAAACAGTTGTCTTATCACCAGAAAACATGCATTCATCAATAATTTTATGTAACGAAAAAAACCGGATGAATGTTACATCCGGTCATTATGATAATAAAACTGTCAGTGTTTTTTGACTTTTCTAAAAAATTTTTTGCTATGGTTCGGATTATCAAAAAAATAAATCAGGTTGCACCGATCCTGATTAAATTCGTAGCACTTTCATGAGTTTATGCCATTTTGCGCTGTTATACCAACCTAAATAACAAGCATAGCATCACCATAAGTCCCAAACCTGTACTTTTCCTTAACTGCTACCTTATAAGCATCAAACAGAAAGTCATAGCCTGCGAAGGCAGCCACCATCATCAAAAGAGTTGAGAAAGGAAGATGAAAATTGCTGATCATCATATCAGGGACATTAAACTCGTAAGGCGGGAAAATGAATTTATTCGTCCATCCGTCAAATGGTTTCAGATAACCGGTTGTTGAGACAGAACTCTCCAGGGTCCTGACAACTGTTGTTCCGACGGCACAAACCTTGTATTTATTGTCTTTTGCCTTATTAACTATCTCAGCTGCTTCTTCAGTTATCGTTATTCTTTCAGAATCTACTTTATGTTTTGTCAGATCTTCAACATCAACACTCCTGAAATTACCAAGCCCCACATGTAAGGTGATTTCAGCAAATTTCACGCCAATTATCTCAAGCTTCTTTAGTAGTTCGCGGCTGAAATGAAGGCCTGCAGTAGGTGCAGCAACAGCTCCCTCGTATTTCGCAAATATCGTCTGGTAACGATCATTATCTTCCGGTTCCACAGGCCTGTTAATAAATTTGGGCAGTGGTGTCTCCCCCAGACTGTAAAGCGTTTGTTTAAACTCGTCATATGTCCCGTCAAAAAGAAATCTCAAGGTCCTTCCCCGCGAAGTTGTATTATCTATTACCTCTGCAACAAGAAGATCATCTTCACCAAAATATAATTTATTACCTATTCTGATTTTCCTTGCCGGATCAACCAATACATCCCACAAACGCTGTTCCTTGTTAAGCTCTCTTAAGAGAAAAACCTCTATTTCCGCACCTGTCTTCTCCTTATTCCCATGTAATCTTGCCGGAAATACCTTTGTATTGTTAAAGACAAGAACATCCTCTTCGTTGAAATACTCAGTAATATCTTTAAATATCTTATGTTCAATCTTTTTTGTTTTCCTGTCAATAACCATTAATCTTGATTCATCTCTGTTTTCGGAAGGATATAAAGCAATTAAGTCCTGAGGTAAATTATACCTAAATTGTGATAATTTCATTTTATATGATATAAGAGTTCCTTTATACGTACTATTTCCTGTTTTGTTGCATTTGATCAAGAAATTCAGCAAATTTTCCTATAGTATATGCTTCAGCCAGGCTATAAGAACCTATAGCTGTCCTTTCAAGACCTGAAAGATGACACCCGCTGTTCAATGCTACTCCCAAATCCCTTGCAAAAGACCTGACATAAGTTCCCTTACTGCAAAGGAGCCTGATAATAGTTTCAGGAATTCCAAAAGAAAGGAGTTCTAATTCCCTGTAAACAATATCTACCGGATTCAGTTCTTTTGAAATCCCTTTTCTTGCATATTCATATGCTCTTTTTCCGTTTATAAATTTAGCTGAATGCATCGGCGGCACCTGCTTCTGACTGCCTTCAAATCTTGTAAGTACCTCCTGAACCAGTTCCCTTGTAATATGATTTACAGGATATTTCCCATCAACTTCCGTTTCAAGATCAAAAGATGCTGTTGTTTCTCCGATATGAATAGTTGCTATGTATTCCTTATCAAGATTCTTTAACTCCTCAATTTTTTTTGTTGCCTTTCCTGTGCATACTATCATAAGGCCAGTGGCCAGAGGATCAAGGGTTCCTGCATGACCAACCTTTATCTTTTTCAATCCTGTTGCACTGCTTATCATTATCCTTATCTTATTCACAAGATCAAAAGATGTCCAGTAGAGGGGTTTATTAAACAGCAATATTCTTCCTTCTTCCAGAATATTTTTCGACACCTTTTCCATGTCAGCCCAGAACTATAGAAAGCAAGCCAATGATTAGGCAATATATTGAGAACCAGATAAGTTTGCTTTTTTTCACAAGTCCTATCATCCATCTGCAGGCAAGATATCCCGAAACAAATGCAGCAAGAAACCCAATCAGAATAATACCAAAACTGGTGCTGTTGAGATTTATTTCGCCTGACATGATTTCAAGTAAATTAGCTCCAATTATTGGAACAAGGACCATAAGAAATGAGAATCGTGCTATTTTATCCTTAGAATTACCAATCATAAGCCCGGTTGAAATTGTTGCTCCCGATCTTGAGATTCCGGGGATAACGGCTATAGCCTGGGCAATACCAATCAGCAGAGCATCAAGATAACCGATCTCTCTTTCTCTTTTCTTTATGAAATGAGCTAATGCCAGAAGTGTTGATGTTATAAGCAGCATGAAACCAATAAACACAATATTTCCGTTAAATAAACTCTCAATCGGATCCTTTAAAAAAAGGCCGGCAATCCCTACAGGAATCATCGAAACAATTAATTTTAGCACATAAGATGTTTCATCATTCATTTTAAACTTCAGTGTGCCTTTTATAAGTTCGATTATTTCTTTCCAGAAAACAACTATTGTGCTTAGAACAGTTGCTCCATGAACTGCAATTGTAAAATAAAAATTTGCTTCCGGATCAATCCCGAATATTGATTTAGCTATTTCAAGGTGTCCGGAACTACTGATGGGTAAAAATTCTGTAAGCCCCTGGATCAGTCCAAGAGCAATCGCTTCGAACCAGTTCATATTAATAAATTGTGAATGTCTAAAGTGTCTGAAATACTTAGAATTATAAGGTACTGAGGCAACTTTTCAGACTGTTAAATATTTTTACTCTTCGTCTTTTGGTTTTTTCATTATTGCCCAGATCTCAAACACAAATCCCGCCAGAACAACTATCGGGGCTAAGGTTATTCTTCTGAAGCTGAATATTTTATCACTAAATTCATTTGGATCATCTGATCTTCCTCCCAGCATTAAAAGAAACCCAATGACTATAATTACAAATCCGATAGCAAGAAGCTTATAATTTTCAGGGCCAAGAGCAAAATTCAGTTTTTGTTTTTCATCAGTTTTTTTTGCCATATTTTCAATAATAAAGTTTTTCTTCAGAAATACTTAAATACCTGTTGACTGATAGCCATGTTGAAATAATATTTATCAGGATACCCGTCAGGATCAGTATAACTCCCAGCAGGATCAGCAGTTCCATATTCTCAAATGTAAACATCATAAAGAATTCTTTCTCTATAAGATATAACAATGCCAGGAGAAGTACAATTGCTACAAGTGCTGAAAGTAACCCATGAAATGCACTCTGCACAACAAATGGCTTCCTGATGAATGCACGGGTCGCACCAACAAGCTGCATTGTACGGATAAGGAATCTTTTGGAATAGACCGAGAGACGTATAGTATTATTTATTATTGTCAAAGAAATAAGAAAGAGAAAAGAACTGATAACAAGCAGGAAGAGGCTGATCTTATTTACGTTTTCATTTATAAGAAATAAAAGCGATTCGGGGATCAGTACTTCCCTGACAAAAGGATATTGAAGGATATACTTCTCTATTTTGGATACGCTGTCAGGCACTGTATATGAAGATATAAGATAAACATCTATTGAAGGAGGCAAAGGGTTATCTCCAAGAAAACTAATGAAATCCTCACCAAGCTCTTCCTTCATATTTTCTGCAGCCTCATCCTTGGAAATATATTCTGTCGATTTAACATAGTGTTTTGCATCCAGATCTTTCTGTAACATCCTTATATCAGCCTCTTTGGTATCGTCCTTCAACCAGACTGAAAAAGAAAGGCTCTCCCTGAAGTAATCAGAAAGCTCTTTTGCATTTATAAGAACTAGACCCAAAATCCCAAGGAGGAATAATACAAGCGAAACACTTACAATAAGAGTGAGGTATGAACTTCTTAATTTTGCCTTTGACGCTGCATTTTCGCTCCTGCTCATCTTACACTATGTTCCTTTCGTTGTAAAATTCTATGAAAATCAAATTATAAACTTACCCGTGCATATTTTAAACTTCACTCTGAGTCATTATTTCACTTCAGTCATCCAGCCAAAATCATCAGGTTCAGTGCCATTCTGAATACCAACAAGCTTATTATAAAGTTTCATAGTTGCCTCACCAGGCTTACCGTCTTTACAGTATTCGTATGTTATACTATTTTCAGGATCAAATATCTTTTTTATCGGACTTATAACTGCGGCTGTCCCGCAGGCACCTACTTCTGAAAAAGTCTTAAGTTCCTCAACAGGGATACGTCTTCTTTCGGTCTTCATTCCCAGTTTTTCTGCAAGCGTCATAAGGCTCATATTTGTAATAGATCTCAGAATCGACTCCGATTTCGGGGTCACATAAGTATTATCCTTTATTCCAAAGAAATTTGCAGGCCCGCATTCGTCAATATATTTCTTTTCTTTCGCATCAAGGAAAATTGTTGTGGAATAACCTCCTTCCTTTGCTGCAATTTGTGCACGAAGACTTGCAGCATAATTACCGCCGACCTTATATATCCCAGTACCAAGAGGCGCCGCTCTGTCGAAATCTCTGCAAATAAGCATATCAACCGGCTTTACTCCACCTTTAAAATAAGGTCCGACAGGTGTTACAAAAACAATAAATGTATATTCAGAAGATGGTTTCACTCCAATTTCTGCTCCGCTACCATACAGAAGAGGCCTGATATATAATGTCGCACCCGAACCATAGGGCGGTACAAATCTTCTATTAAGAGTAACTGCCTTAAATATTGCTTCTTTGAAAAGATCAACAGGAAGTGGTACCATTGCTATACCTTCAGCTGAAAGCATAAGTCTTTTGGCATTCTCTTCCCAGCGGAACAGCATTATTTTTCCATCCTTAAACGTGTAAGCCTTCAGGCCTTCAAAAGCTTCCTGCCCGTAATGTAACCCTGAGGCAGCAATATGTATCGGGATATATTCTGAAGATGAAACTTCTAATTTACCCCATTTGCCATCCTTGTAGTAACAGCGAACATTATAATCCGTCTTGATATAACCGAACGGCAAATTCTTCCAATCTAGTGTTTCCATGAATATGTAATGTTATTTAGGACGTAAAAGTACATTTTTAAAATTTATTATATGCAGTTTAATCAATGAAACCCTTCTAAATTACAGCTCCGGCAAGAGATGCCAACTGGTCTTCAAGAGTTACGCTCCTGAGCAATTTAGCTGTATTTGTAATAAATCCTCGATCTATCAGCAATTTTTTCTGAAGTTCAAACCATTCCTTTTTTTCATGAATTTTACCATATTCAGATTCCTCTTTATATAACTTATCCGTCAGTTTCATAAAGTCAACTCTACCCAGATAATCATATCTTGCATCATGCAGTATATTGTCTGAAGCTGTTCTCCGGATATTATCGTATGAATTCCGGATCAATTCTTTTACCCCCTCAATAGTCGAAGGATTAAAACCATATTTTGGAAGGATCTCATCAACTGTAAGCAAAGAGGCGCCCAATGGATTATCATAATCAGATATATAACCGGAAAAAAGAAATACTGATGCAAGTTTTACTGTAATAAATTCTTCTTCCGGAAGCTGTTCAGCATTACTTAATAACTCCACCTGATTGCTGATGTTCCTTACAAGTGACGAATTATGGAAATAAAGATTCGGAGGCGCTTCATTGTCAAACATTCTGGTTATCAGCTCTTCTATATCCTGAAGTTTAATGAGTTGAACTTTAAGCATGAATTTTTTATTTGGTTTTCCTTCTGGGTCTCTCAGTTCCGGCACAATACCATTTACAAAATACATATCAATTTCTCCCTTGTATTTTACCGGCATTTTGCCTCTGTACTCACATACAAAGAAATCCTTAACAAACTCATAGGTGGTTCCTGAGATATTAATCTTGCCAGCTTCTCCCGAAGACTCCATCCTGCTCGCAGTGTTCACAGTATCTCCCCAGATATCATAGGAAAGCTTCTTTTGTCCAACAACGCCCGCAATTACTGTCCCTGTGTGAATCCCGATCCGGATATCCCAGAATTTCATTCCTGCAACTATTGATGTTTCTTTCAGCTTTCCCATGTAATCCTGCATCTCAAGCGCTGCAAGGATAACCTCAACAGGATTGGTCCGGTTCTTTTCAGGAATACCCCCGGCACACATGTATGCATCTCCAATAGTCTTTATCTTCTCTATCCCATACTTTTCAACAACAGAATCAAAATGGAAAAAGAATTTATCAAGCTCATCAATAAGTACTTCAGGATTAGTCTCCTCAGCTATCTTTGTAAATCCCTGGATATCTGAGAATAAAACTGTAACAAAATTATATTTCATTTTCGTTGCCTTCCCTGTTTCCATAATTTCACTTGCAGTGTTCCTCGGAAGAACATTTGCAAGCAAATTCTCAGTCTTGTCTTTTTCAATTATTAGATCTTCTGTTCTTTTATTAATGATCTGTTCCAGCATATGTTGGGTCCGTGCAAACCTAAGTCTCAAAGTGGCATATGAAAACCAGATAATAAGAACAGCCAGCAGAAAATATGAAATAATCGCAATTCTTGATAAATACCACCTGGGAAGGACTTTAAAGTTCAGAACCGATAATTCTCCGGCAGAACTCTGCTGATCAGTATATCTGACCCTGAAATTATATTTACCTGAAGGCAGATTTGTATATTCCTTAAAACTGTATTTCGTCCATTCGGTCCATTGTTTATCAAAACCATCCAGATAATACTGATATACAATCTCTTCGTCCGGCACCAATTCAAAAAGAAGGCTGCTGCATCTGCTGCTGAATATAAGATCTTCCTCTGGAGATATTATTACAGAGTCATTATTAATTATTATTCGGGATATAAACGGCTCATAATCCTGAATTGCAGCAGCATTGGAACAAATGACTGACATCAGGATCAGGGTCAACAAAAAATATCTGGATTTCCTTTTCAGATTTATCCTGAAAAACATATCTACGCAGAAATTATCACTATCAAAAATAATACTTAATACAGACGTCCCAAAGGAAATATCAATTTTAAGTATTTTTGTCTCAAATGACGATCATGAATCATGGAGATAGTATTTGCAACAAATAATCACAACAAGATAAAAGAGATCCAGAATATACTTGGTAACAGTTTTAAGCTCCTGAGCCTTCTTGATCTTAAAATAGATGAGGATATTCCGGAAGATGAGCCTACTCTGGAAGGCAATGCGATAAATAAGGCCCGTTTAATAAATCGTATGCTCAATATGAATGTGTTTGCAGATGATACCGGCCTCGAGATTGAAGCCCTGAATGGATTACCCGGCGTCCATTCAGCAAGATTCGCAGGTGAAAATAAGGATTCCGAAGCCAATATTAAAAAAGCATTGTCAATGATGGGAGAATGCGAAAACAGAAATGCAAAATTCAGAACAGTAATAGCCCTCATTCTTGACGGGAAAGAATATCTTTTTGAAGGTATTGTGAATGGCCGGATAATTGCTGAAAAAAGAGGACATGAAGGTTTTGGATATGACCCTGTATTTATACCAGAAGGTATGACAAGAACTTTTGCTGAAATGTCACTTGATGAAAAAAACAGGATCTCCCATCGTGCCAAAGCTTTTGAGAAATTAAAAGAATTCCTGGTCCGGTACAATAACAATAAAGACTCATTTTAAGTGTTTTTTCTCTGATGAGGAAAATGTTTTCTGTTGTTTTTATGTTTTCTGCCTGGATTATTACATCCGGACAAACGCCTGTTGGCACATGGAGCGATCACCTCAGATATAACAGTTTCATAAATGTTGCAGCAGGTTCTGAAGAAGTATTTGCTTCCACAGGATCATCGTTAATTGTTTTTAATAAAGAATCAGCTCAGCTTAGAAAATTATCAAAAATAAATGGCCTTACAGAAACGGGAATAAGCACAATTGCATGGTCTGAGGAATATAAAAGCCTTGTAATAGCATATTCAAACACAAATATTGATTTATTAAGGAACTATACTATTTATAACATCCCTGATATTAGCCGGAAATATATCCGGGAAAAAAGAGATAAACAAAATAAGGATACACGGTAAATATGCTTACCTGGCCTGCAGTTTCGGAATTGTGGTCCTCGATATCCCTAAAAAAGAGATCTACGACACATGGAAACCTGGTACAGACTTCGAAAATACTGCAGTATGGGATATTGCTTTTGGTAACGGTTCAATATATGTTGCCACCGATAAGGGTGTATTCTTTGCAAACCCCGAAGCTTCAGGATTATCATATTTCGGTAACTGGCAGAAAATCAATTTGTTTCCCGAACCGAAGAAAAAATATTCAGGTGTTTTTTACGCTGGAAATAAACTCTATGTTAACTACTCCGGTGTGACAGGTGATTCAATATTAGTAACCGGATCAAGCACTTCCCTGTTTAGTTATATTCCCGGCATTTTTAACAGATCTTTCGATCCCGGTCCTCGTGGTTTTATTGTCTCAGGCGGTATAATAAGGTATTATGATGAGAACGGGAAGCTAATAAAATCAATCTCTGATTATGGATTTGGAGAATCTGTCAGCTATCAGGCAGTTGCAGATGACAATAACTATTATATTGCAGATATGTCTCATGGTCTTGTCAGGGCAGAAGACATGACTGATTTTACTGCTCTTGTCCTGCCGGGGCCGGCTTCAAATCATGCAATAAACATTTCTTCGGCAAACGGAAAAACAATAATCTGTGCCGGAGGTGTTGATGCTTCATGGAATAAGCTCTGGAATCCTATACAGCTTTCGGTTTTTGAGAACAACAAATGGGTTCTGTTCAGCGCTGATACACTAACTGATCCGATGAGATCAGTTGTTGATCCGGCTGATAAAAGTCATTACTTTGTTTCAACATGGGGCAATGGCCTGCTTGAATTTAGAAACGATGTCCTGGTGAATAAGTTCACTGATGACAATTCCCCACTGCAGACAATCATTCCGGGAAAACCTTTTGTACGTATCTGTGGTATGGCATTTGACAATAACAGAAACCTCTGGATAACCCAGACAGAGGTGCCGGGCAGTATCAAGATCCTAAAACCTGACGGGGACTGGATTGTAAATCCTGTGACGATAGATGCACCTGTAATCGGAGATATTTTAATTACCCGCTCTGACAAGAAATGGATAATCTTGCCCCGGGGCGAAGGTCTTTTTGTTTTCGATGATAACGGAACTCCGGAGTATTTTGAAGATGATAATTACAAAAAAGTAATTGTTACTACTTATGAAAATGAGGTTATGCCGTATGTTTACTGCATTGCTGAAGATCTTGATGGCAACATCTGGGCAGGGACAGATCAGGGTCCGGTAATTTATTACAGCCCTGACAGAATATTTGACTCTGATCTCAAAGCATCAAGAATTAAGATCCCGCGTAATGACGGGTCAGGACTTGCTGACTATATGCTGGGTACCGAAACGATCACCTCTATAGCAATTGACGGAGCAAACAGGAAATGGCTGGGGACACAGAGTTCAGGATCTTACCTTCTTTCTTCTGATGGAAGCACCCTGCTGTCAAACTTCAATGAGAGCAATAGTCCCCTTTTCAGTAATTCTGTAATTTCCATAGCTGTTGACGATAAATCTGGAGATGTTTGGTTTGCTACTAACAAGGGCATCATTTCATATCGTAGTGAAGCAATAAAAAGCTTTGATAATTTTACAAATGTGTATGCTTTCCCGAATCCTGTAAGGGAAGATTTTAATGGTAATGTTACAATTACCGGCCTGATGAGAGATACGAGGATAAGGATCACTGACATTAGCGGAAATCTTGTATACAGCACAATATCAGATGGCGGCCAGGCCTCATGGGACCTGACTACTTACAACGGCAAGCGGGTTGCAACAGGAGTTTACCTTGCTTTCTGCGCCAGCAGCGACGGATCAGGAGCCTGCGTAATAAAAATCCTCGTGATTAATTAATCCTTATGACTGTCCGAAACACTTATCTCCCTACAGAAATTATAATCCCTGTCTTTGTTAATCAGTCAGAAGACTCTGTATCCTCCTAATCTGCATTTGTTTGTTCACTTCCCTCAGTCTCCTCGCAGTTTTTGTGAAATACTGATGTCCCGAAATGAATTTTACCTGAAGTTTGTTCCATTCGTTAAGAGATTTCATTTTATTCTGAGCTTTAAGCTCCTCGAAAAGAGTATTCGATACGGGTATGAAATCGCTGCGTCCAAGGTAATCAAGATCTGAATCACAGATTATTTCTTCCAGAAGGTTGCGGGGCTTTGGAGGTAATTTGGTCGACATTATTATGGAACATATTGTTTCTATCTGTTCCTGTGTATAGCCATACAACGGCAACATCTCCCTGGCAATCAGAGTCCCGTGATATTCATGATCATCATATGAAACTGTATGACCTACATCATGAAACAATGCGGCAGTTTTAAGAAGAAGTATTTCCTCATCATTGCATCCCTCAGCCCAGCCTATAAGTTCCACTTCAGTAACTACATCAACAGTATGTTTTACATTATGGTAAAACAGGTAGGGGGGGAGTTCTTTTTCCAGCTTGTCAAGAATTATCTCCTGAATGTCGGTGAACTGGATCAGGCCGAATTTGATTCTGAAAGCATCATTGGGAAAAACACCTTTCCCGTCAATTGAAAACTCCGGTTTCAGACCTTTAACAAGGAACATCTGAAGATCATCCTTGTATTTCACCGGAAGTTTTCCAAAGTATTCACAATCGAAAAACTCCTTAACTAATTCGTAGGTCATCACCGAGATCAGCATAGATCCTTGCTCTGAAACAGCTTCTATCCTGCTTGCAGTATTGACTGT
>ENA-UPXM01005288-UPXM01005288.1-activated-sludge-metagenome-genome-assembly--contig:-NODE-5288-length-12616-cov-3.724544_pt1 | contig 12616 bp, 11 predicted proteins | sample MGYA00238178_ERZ772708 | MGnify/ENA primary metagenome ERZ772708 (study PRJEB29002, sample SAMN05720212) | activated sludge metagenome | isolation source: anaerobic digester from wastewater... | reverse complement strand
CACATGCCTTTCTTTCTTGCGCTGATCTTAAGTCTATTCAAATTCTCAATGTATGTGACGGCTTGGAAGCTTTTAGGGATTTTCAGCATGAAGGGCAACTACGTGTCACTCGGTGGGAATATGACGAAATGGGGAATCTTATACCGATAAAAACTCTGGATATAGAGATGGAAAAAACTTCTCCCAGGAAAGACGTTTCTCTCGATAAACCCAAAAACTGCATCACGGAAAGAGAACTCCTCTACACCGTAATAAATTCAAATCAGGTTTCTATCTTAGGTTACCAGTACGAAGATTCATCCGACCAAGGTTCATCAAAAAAACGGTCACAGAAAAAGGTTCAGAAAAAGAATCTTGTTATCCCCGAAACTATAAACGGACTTCCTGTAACCGAAATTGCAGATCGAGCCTTCTTTTGTGCTTTCGATCTAGAGAACGTTTGGCTCCCTGAAAGCATCACTCGTTTGGGTGATTCAGCTTTCATGTACTGCACTTCTTTATCTCGCATAGACCTCCCGGAAAGTCTTACCCACATTTCGAACGGAGCCTTCCGTCACTGCCATTCATTGGAAGAGATTGCGTTGGGAAATGTCACTTCCAACATTGGACCTTACGCATTCGATGGATGCTCTAACTTGGTCTCCGTGATTTTGCCAAACTCAGTTCAAGCCTTAAATGAGGGAGTTTTTCTCAACTGTGCAAACTTGCGGGAACTTAAGATGGGCGACGATTTAGTCTCTATTGGAAAATCTGCTTTGGAGGGTTGTGTGTCTCTCAAAAAATTGCTCATACCCCAAAAGCTCAATACGATGGAAGAAACTTTTGAAACATGTTCTTCTTTGGAGTTGTTTGAGGTACATCCAGATAACGAACACTTCTCTTCACTTGATGGCGTTCTCTTCGATAAATCAATGCAATCATTGATTCGCTATCCTCGCTCAAATAAGGACGGACAAGCGCAATCCGGTTCAAAAAATAAAAAAAGTCTATTAGTTGAGTACAATATTCCTGAAGGTGTTAAAAAGATATCTGCCTTTGCTTTCTCGCGTTCCTTCGGTCTCACAAATATTGTGATTCCTTCAACCGTGAACAAGATTGAGCCTTATGCTTTTTATATGTGTACTAATCTGGCACAGGCAACAATCCCTGATGGTGTGGTGGCTATTCCGCAGGGGGCCTTTTCAAGATCATATTCACTTCAACGGGTAACAATGGGACAAGGTTTAAAACACATTTACCCTTTTGCTTTTTCCTTCTGTCCCAATCTTTCTGCTCTATATTTTAGGGGAAATGCGCCTGAAGAAAATAGCGGCTACCTAGATGATTGGGAGAAAATCATTATTTATCGACTGGAGAATACGGCCGGATGGGATTCCTCTGACTGGATCGGAAAACAAATACAGTTTTGGAGCGTTGGCTACCCGTTAATTAGCGATGATATTGAAAGTTCTGATTCTCCTGAGCCCTTACTTTCCCCGGAAAAAGCTTTAGAAACAGTCGAACCAAGAGTTGAAAATCAAAAGGGCGGTGAGGATAACCAGTTCCGTTCTAAGTAAACTCAAATGCGTTTGGGGCCCAATTCCCCATAGAGGATTGTATTTAATACCCCCAACAGATCACCAGGGCTGGCGATGTTCTCAATGGTGACATGCGTGTTTAGGTCTCGCCAACTTTTTATTTTTTCAGGTATCTCTAAGTTGACTTTCTGGTGGCGGTTTATTGTGAGGTTAAATTTTTCAACACCAGCATACTCCCAGAATCCCGTTCCTAAGTCTATATTTTCAGCCAATTTCCGCATGTAGATTTCCGTGGAAAGCCCATCGGAACTTTCCACAGATTGAAAAACTTCTACATTGACTTCTAATTCTTCAAAACGTATCTTTCTGAGAGTAAGCTCCCAAGCCGACACCTTAGCCTTCACACCTGAAAGTTTTGCCAGAAAAATATTTTTCATAATAAGTGGATGGCTTACTTCAATGTTCGAAAAAGTCAAAGTTCTACTTAAGAGGTCCACATTCACTTTTTCTACTTCTATCCTCAGTCCTGTTACTTTAGCCAACTGCACATCAATGTAATATTTCACTGCTCGGTCTTTAAAAACGTAGCAAAGCACCCCCAACAAAATGACGAACAGAAGCAGCCGAATAACCCAACGGGCAATAAAACGTGTAATTCTAAACACTTAAACCTGTCCTTCTCAGCACAAAAATGGGCGATGTCTTAAGGGTCAAACATCTTACCGGGGTTTAAAATGCCTTTGGGGTCTAAAGATTTTTTAAGAAAGCGCATGACTTGGATAGCTTCACCCCCCAGAGCTCCGGGCAACACTTTCTTCTTTGCCAGACCAACTCCATGTTCTCCGGTCACAGTCCCGCCGACGCGTAAAGTTTCTTGGAATATTTCGTCAAAAGCCATTTCTACTTTCTTCATTTCATCCTCGTTTTTTTCATCTGTTAAAAAAGTGGGATGAAGATTTCCGTCGCCAAAATGCCCAAATATGCCAACCTTCAGGCGGTATTTATCCGAAACACGTTGAATGAAGCGGACCATATTGGCAAGTTCACTTCTTGGGACAGTAATATCTTCCAATATGGTGGTAGGGCTCACCCTTGCCAGTGCCGAGAGTGATACTCGGCGTGCTTCAGTCAATTGCTTGGCCTCTGTGCTGTTGGCTGCGATTCGGACATCTACACAACCATTTTTTTTGGCAATTTTGCACATTTTTTCCGCCTCTTCGGAAACTATCGCCGAATGCCCATCTGTTTCCATGAGAAGGATTGCCTCACAATCCAGAGGCAAACCGATGCGAGCATAGCTTTCAACGCACGCAATAGTCGTTTTATCTAAAAACTCCAGAGTGCAGGGGATTATGCTGGCGGCAACAATATCTGAAACTGTCTGTGCAGCCGCATCCATTTTTTTGAAGACAGCCAGCATTGTTTTTCGAGCTTGGGGAGGTGGAACCAAACGCAACAAAGCTTTAGTGATGACTCCCAGAAGGCCTTCAGAGCCTATGAAAAGATCTTTCAATGAAAAACCGGCTACGTCCTTCACACACTTATTTCCGGTCCACATAATCTCACCCGTCGGAAGCACCACTTCCAGCCCCATCACATAGTTGCGAGTAACTCCATACTTCAGTCCACGCAAACCTCCTGAGTTTTCGGCTATGTTTCCTCCAATACTTGAGGTCTTCATTGAACCTGGATCAGGTGGATAAAAGAAACCAGCTTTAGAAGCTGCATCAAAAATTTCCTGAGTAATCATGCCGGATTCGACCAGCATGGTCAAATTTTGTGAATCGATCTCCAGCAACCGATTCATTTGAGTCGTGCAAAGCACTATAGAATCTCCTCTCATCAAGGGAAGGCTCCCACCACTCAGGCCAGTGCCATTTCCCCTCGTGACTACGGGGATGTTCTTTTCATTGGCATACTTGAGAATGGCGGAGATTTGCTCAGCCGTTTGAGGAAAAACAACAGCTCGGGGCATTTGCCATAGAGCAGGCGTCCCATCATAAGCATAGGGGATAATATCTTCGGTTTCAGTAAGAACATTACTCTGTCCCAACAACTTTTTGAATTCAGTAATCATTCTTTTCCTATCTTCTAATTTGTCCCGTTCCGCAAATCAACCATTTATAAGCAGTCAATTCCTCTAACCCCATGGGACCTCTCGCACCGATCTTATCAGTACTGATGCCGATTTCAGCGCCCATGCCGAACTCCGCACCATCCGTAAAGCGAGTAGAGGCATTCCAATAAACGGCTGCTGCATCCACAGCAGTCTGAAAAGCCAGCGCCGCTTTCTCAGAGTTTGTAACGATGCTCTCAGAATGTCCCGAGCCATATCGGTTGATGTGGGCTATTGCTGCATCTATATTTTTGACGACTCCGACAGATAGAGAGAGATCCAAGTACTCATGATCCCAAGCGTTTTTATCGATGGAGAAGACGTTATTCTTAACGAGTTCCTTAGGTAGTGCCTGAGCCAAAATGCTGCCTGCCATGGGAGAACAATACAGCTTAACCCCCTTCTGCAAGAGGGCGCTTCCGACTAGGGGTAAAATATTAGAGGAGACGCTTTCATCGACCAGCAGAGATTCAGCCGCGTTGCAAACCCCGGGACGCTGAGTTTTTGCATTAACAATAATTTGCCTGGCCATTTGACAATCTGCATTTTCATGAATGTACACGTGGCAAACTCCCTTATAATGCTTAATAATGGGCACTCGTGAGCACTCCACCACAGCGTGAATAAGCCCCTCTCCTCCCCTTGGAATGCAAAGATCCACGAATTCATACAGCGAAAGTAACTCTGGAATAGCTTGTCGATCTGAAGTGGAGACAACTTGAATGGCATGCGCAGGGAAATCCATGCAAACAGACTGGGCGGCCCTCACCATAATTTTTGAGATAACCCGGTTAGAAGCTGCAGCCTCTTTCCCCCCCCTGAGAATTGTTGCATTCCCGGATTTAAAACAGAGAGAGGCTGCATCCGCCGTCACATTGGGCCGAGATTCAAAGATAATCACAATCACTCCGACAGGAGTGGATACTTTCCTCAACACAAGTCCGTTCGGACGAACTCTGAAGTCCAGCTCTCTTCTGATCGGATCAGGCAGTGCCGCCACATCCTTGATGCCCGCAGCCATGGCAGATATTCTTTCTGAACTTAAAGCAAGACGGTCCAGCAACGCAGACGATAAACCTGCTTTTTTCCCGTTTTCAACATCCTGTTGATTGGCTTCGAGGATTTCATTTTCAGCCAATAAAATAGCGTCAGCCATAGCGATCAAGCACCTGTTTTTCTTTTCAGTGCTGAGCAACGCTAAGGCGCGTGATGCTTCTTTAGCACGGCTCGCCAATTCCTTCATTTGCTCTTTTAAACTTTGCACGTCCTTATTTTACAATATCGCTTATATCATGGAATCAAAAGCAACTTTGTATAACCGACTCGTTTCTCGGGTTTCAGCTTCTTCTCAAAGAATGTCGAGATTTCTCTCCAATAATTTTCACCCTCAAATCCGTGCCCCTGATTATCCATAATTAAAAGAGTGCTCTCCACATTCGCCTGTGCCAAAGCATCAAGGTATCTCTGACTCTGATTTAGAGGAACCAAATTGTCTTTGTTACCGTGAATTATGATAATCGGAGCGTGAGTAGAAGTAACAAAACATAAAGGGCTTGCAAGTGAGAGGAGTGCTATTTTTTGAGTTACGGTCCCACCCACTAATCTGCTGAGAGGCGAATCATCGGGGTCTTTAAAAATAGTGTCCTGGAAATCATAATCGGTAAAATCCGTTGGACCAAAAAAATCACATGCGGCTTGGATGCGGCTGGATTCCTCAAGATATTCGCCTTTATCAAACATTCGAGTGTGACCTGTAGCAGCGAGCAATGCTACTAGATGTCCGCCGGCAGAAGCACTGCCAGCAGCAATTTTTTCAGGATCCAAACCAAACTCTTCTGAGTGAGCTCTGAGCCAGCGTATTGCCGCCTTGCAGTCTTCAATTTGGGCCGGATAAATAGCATGCTGGCTGAAACGGTAGTTGATACTTGCAACAGCAAAACCTTGGTTCAAAAAACGATAAAATGCCCTATCCTCCTTATCTCCGGCCTCCCATCCGCCCCCGTGTATCCACACCAACAACGGGAGTTTTTCCTCTGACATCGGAACCAAAAGATCGAGTTTCTGGCGGTCGTGCCCATTTGTTACGTAAGGAACATCTTTTAGCACAACCGTCCCATCCGGTGTTTGTGGATCGTTTTTGGCAATGGTCTTTACCCACTGTGCAGCAGCTGCATTAAGAGGAAAAAGTAAGCCAAAGCTCCAGATAGAGAAAAAAGCTAATATCGTAAATTTGGCTAGTGGTTTTAAAATTGATTCATATCGATGCACGCTCATCATGTGCGAAAAGATACTACTCCTTTTCTCTAATTGCCAGTGCAAATTCCAATCCTGTCGGCAGGAGCCACGTCCGGGGGAATACTGCTCTAACGCGTCTCATCCTTTCCTAAGGTTGGAACTGTAGTTCCAAGATAGGCTATTAGGATTCGAACTCGAATATTTTGATATTGCGTATCATAACCTGCCCTTCATCCCTGCTAAGCTCCTGAAATCCCAAATGCCCAGTGCGGGGGCGCTCGCTCAACGGAAGACCTCTTTCCAAACGTGTTTTTTCATTTGCCAAATCAGCATTCACGATAGTCCCCCCATTTAAGACAATCAGAATTCCGTTTCCGACACAGGTAATCTGATACTTGTTCCATTGTTCAGGCCGGTACATGTAGACCCGAGGAGTAATCGCTTTATAGACACTCCCAGCAAGTTCATGTGGCTCGTAGGTGTAGCCATAATCGGTGTAATACCGGGGATCACACATCTGAATCTCCATCCCTTCAAATGCCGGATCTCCCTGCCCGGGGAAGTGTATGCCAAAACCGCTGTTTCCAGTCGGAGGAAGCAAAAACTCAAATTCGATATAAAAATCGCCATACTTCTTTTCACTAACAAGCCAAGTTCCACGGGGAGTTCCGCCATGCAAAACTCCATCCTTTACGACCCACACTGCACCTTCGGGACCTGGTAAAGAGACATCATTCCATGCAGTCACTTTCCATCCTTCCGGAATTCCATCTTTTGGAAAAAGTGGGCGAGTTTTTGTGATAATCTCGGGGGCAAAAGACGCGGTTTCTGGACTGGCAACAAGAAAATAGCCTGGACGGAAAAATCTGCCCTTGCTCTCCCGGGGCTGTACATCAGCAATACGCAGTCTTAGAGTGTGTTCTCGAACAGGTGAAAGGTTTTCAGCCAGCTTGCGACAATGAGGCCGATAATAGTTTTTAGCCCACTGATCAAAGTTCTGTAGGGTTATCCAATTTCCGCCATCGATTGAATATTCAATAGTTCCGCAATCCGGACCTAAATCATCAAAAAAACCAAGATAGGAACCTGTGAAATTCAGTGTTAATTCGGCTCCCGGAACGTCAGACTCAAGCACGCTTGAGAAATAACCGGTAGGACTTTTCGAAACAAGATTCCAATTTTTATCTGTGGCAGCCTTTGAAGCAGGAATTAAATTACTTGGCTCAAGAGGCAACATGGAAATAGGACTGCGCAACGGACTTCTTTGAACTGCAGGGAAATCCGCTTTCCATTGAGATAAGGCCGTCTCCCCGGCCCTCACGATCATGTCCGCATAAAGCGCATAACCGGTATCGGTAGGATGAACTCCATCCAGTGAAAAATCTTTTGTTTCCCATTTTTTGTTCTCTGCCATCATCCCCGCTGCAATCCCCACGTTTACACTGGGAATCCCGTAATAATCGGCTACCTTTTCATGAGCCTTGACACTTGGAGGCAAGTCACCTGCCTTATAGATGTAAATAGATGTAAAACCATCTTTCTGTGGCCGTATAAATCAGAACGATATCGCACAGGGGATTTGATGTCCAAATCTGTCGAACAATTCCTTCCAAGTAGGCGACGCATTGCTTTTCTGTTTCCCCTGCATCATTGACCGCAAATTCAATAAAAACAAGATCGGGACGAGCGTTTATGCAATCTCGTTTTACCCTGAAAGCCCCCAGAAAAGAACCCGTGCCACCCAACCCCGCATTTACTTCCTTCACTTCGAAATCAGGAAGTTTTGACCGAATGTATGAAGTCACTCTCCCTCGATAGGTTTTTTGTTCAGCAGAGGCCCCTGCTCCGGCTGTAATACTTCCACCCAAATAAGCAATCGTAATGTTGGTACCGTGCTGATTTATCTTCCTGAAAAAATTGGGAATCCCAAGCCTCTGGCTCACTATTTGCCCAAGGGGAATTTCGTTGGACATAATTGCACTCGGGCTGTCGGCCCTTGTCTGAATACTTCCGCCAAACACTGGCCCTAGAGCCAAGACGAAGAAGAAAAAAAATGTTATGAAATGTGTCTTCATAAGTTTTCTTTTTTTAAAGGTTTTTGCCGATTTGCTATGTGTACAGACACGGCTGCAGTCATAGGCAGCTCGAATTTTTTGAGAAGCACGCTTACCGAAAAAGGAGCGAATTCTTCGAGGATCATATCGGCTATATCGCTGGCCATGGATTCCAAAAGGTGCCACTGTTTTTTTGCGCCCCACTCACGAAGCCGATTGACTACTTTTTCATAATCAATTGCGAAGTGCAGATCATCGGTTTGCATGGCCTGTGTCATGTTATGCTCCAATTCAATTGTCGCTAGTAGCTTCTGTGGCCAATTACGCTCAGCTTCTACTGTGCCTACGCGCATTCGAACTTCCACGTCGTGAATGATAATTTTATCCATGATCCTGCACCCCGCATTGTCGTCAATTCTTAGGGAAAGATGAAATACGAGACAAAGTTTACCCATTAACATCTCTCGCGGGTGATTATTACCGTTTTGTACTGATATTGCAACCTCACAAAATTAGCTGCAAGCGACACCGCGTATCTTAATGGTGGGCTGTGAATAGGGTTAAACTTCAAAACGGCAAGTCGAATACACCATACCAAGCCTAGAAGTAAAAAAACTCTGGACATCGTTTCAAAATTCCTTAGAATCTCCATCCTGTTGGGTGGATGCAGCACAATATGAGATAAGTGTCCACCCGTGTGAGTAATGTATCGGTACGTTATATTGGTGTTTGTTGCCATTTTTGCGTTGGCCACTGGGCGGGTGTGTGCCTCAACAGAGGGCCACCACCTCCCTTCTGCAGCCGTACCGATCTTCAATTTTTTCGGCTTCTCGCTTTCAAACTCAATGATCATTACCTGGGTGGTAACCTTGCTGATCATCCTCTTTGTCAGAATCTCCACCAGAAACATACAACTCGTACCTGGGAAGATGCAAAATTTTCTGGAAGCCATAGTAGAAGGTCTTTATGAGTTTTTCGGGAGTATTCTGGATGGAAAGGTTCTCATCAAAACCTTTTGGTTTTTCTCAGCAATTTTCATTTTTATTCTTGCAACCAACTGGTTCAGCTTAATCCCGGGCGTAGGCTCAATTGGCTGGGGTCGCGACGTAGGCGGGCATTTCGTAATCGAAACTCCCCTTCTTCGGGGTGGCAACGCCGATCTGAATATGACTTCAGCCATGGCTATTCTTTTTTTCTTCTTTTGGACAATCTGGGCATTTAGGTTCAACGGAATTAAAGGGGTTGCTAAAGAAATTTTTGGGGTGAAGGCCGAAGGCATTACGGGAGTTTTATTCCTGTTCCTGGCGGTTATCTTTTTCCTGGTCGGTTTTCTGGAAGTTATCTCTATTTGCTTCCGTCCTATTTCGCTGATGTTCCGTCTCTACGGCAACATCTATGCGGGTGAAGTGATGTTGGAAAGCATGATGGGAATGGGGCCTATTCTGGGTATATTTGCTTCTCTGCCTGTATATTTTTTGGAAACGTTGGTCGGTTTAGTTCAAGCCCTGGTTTTTGCTTTGCTGACCGCCGTTTTTACAGCAACAATGTGCCAACATGAGAACCATGAGGGCGCAGAACAACAACACCAATGACGATTATTTTGGGGTGCTTCTGTAAGGAGTCCCCATAAGAACAAAACAGATAAGATTATATGATCAGTTCAATGTTAGCCGAGATTACTGGTAACTTACATGTCGCAATAGCAGCGCTAGGATCAGCAGTAGGTATTGGTATGGTGGGTAAATCCGCCTCCGAATCTATTGGGCGTAATCCAGGCGCCTTCGGAAAAATACTTGTGATGGCCATTTTGGCGATTGCCTTTGCTGAAAGTATCGTGTTTTTCGCCCTGTTCCTGGTTAGTAAGTAGCATTCGGTTGATTAGCCGCACCTATTGTGAGTGCTGCGTCCGGTATAGTCAGATGTCGCTCTATCGGGAGGAAGAGATGCAGGAGCTATTGATTATAGGAAATATAATTACAGATTTAGGCCAAACCGCTACAGAAACAGCCCAGCGGTTTGGATTGAATTGGCAACAGTTTTTTGCCCAAGCCATTAATTTCTGTATTGTAGCGGGGGTGTTGTGGTTTTTTGCGAGCAAGCCCATTATAAAACTGTTGGAAGAGAGAAAAGAAAGAATCGCTCAAAGCATCGCCGACTCTGAACGCATTAAAGAAGAGTTGAGAGCGGCTGAGGATGGACGACAAAAAATCCTCACTAAGGCAACTGATGAGGCTAAATCTCTGATTGTCGAGGCACGTTCGCTTGCCGCACAATTCCGTGAGCAGGAGTCTCAAAAAGCGGTTGTCGCTGCAGAGGAAATCATTGCCAAGGCTAAGGAAGCCGCTCAGGCAGACTACGCCAGAATGCTGGATCAACTCAAAGGAGAAGTTTCTCGTCTCGTGGTGGATACTACGGCGAAAGTGATAGGGAAAACGTTGTCTGCCGAGGACCAAAAACGTTTGAATGATGAGGCACTCTCCCAACTGGGAACCAGAGAGCAAGATACTTAATTTTGCTGAGATTCTGATACGATGAAAATATCCAAGCAGACGCAACGCCAGGCGAATATCCTGTTTAATGCTTGCAAGACACTTGGAACGTTAGACACTCAACGGGCCTTATTGGCGATTGATCTTCTCATTGAGAAACGCCCCCGTGCTTGGAGGGCCATCCTTGAGCATCTTAAAAAACGGATCCGTTTGGAAATGGCCCGTAGAACAGTGCAGGTTCAGAGTGCTGTTTTATTGAACGACTACGAAAGAGAAAGTATATCGGGGGTAATTCGCAAAACGGCACCGGAGATTCCTTTGGATTTCAGGTTCAGTGAGTCTGCCGAGTTGCTCGGTGGTTTGCGAGTGCAAATCGGATGGAAGGTGCTGGACGCCAGTCTAAAAGCACGGTTGGAAAGCATACTTGAATAATTAATTGTTAGATTTTTGATAAACTCGATTTAGATGACATGAGCAGCATATTGCAAGAAATTGAAGCACGGATCGCGAATGTCCGCTATGAAGCTAAGCAGGAAAATGTAGGTATTGTCAGCGAGATTGGCGATGGTGTAGCCAAGATCGAAGGTCTGGATGACCTGATGATGAATGAGATGATTGATCTTGGCCATGGCGTGACAGGAATTGCCATGAATTTGGAGGAAACCAGCGTAGGTGCCATTCTCATGGGCGACTATACCAAGGTTTCTGAAGGCCAAGAGGCCAAGGGGACCGGACGCCTGCTCCAAGTTCCGGTTGGGAAGGGAATGTTGGGACGAGTTGTCAATGCCTTAGGCCAGCCGATTGATGGCAAAGGGGATATCAAAAACGACGCATTCTATCCCGTAGAAAAAATTGCGCCAGGCATTATTACCCGCAGGTCCGTAAACCAGCCTGTGCAAACAGGTATTATTCCGATTGATGCCATGATTCCTATTGGGCGTGGGCAACGCGAGCTGATTATCGGCGACCGCTCTACAGGGAAAACCACTATTTGCATTGATACAATCCTGAACCAGGCTCGCTTGAATAAGACCGCTCAGGATGCAGGAGATACCAACTATCGGCCTCTTTATTGTATTTATGTGGCAATAGGCCAGAAGCAATCCAACGTAGCTCAAGTCATCGGCACCTTGGAAGAAGCTGGAGCCATGCCTTGGACTGTAGTGCTCGTGGCCGGTGCTTCAGATTCAGCAACCGAGCAATACTTGGCTCCCTTTGCCGGAGCAGCCATTGGCGAATGGTTTATGGATAACCACATGGATGCCTTGATTGTTTATGATGATCTCACTAAACACGCAAACGCCTATCGCCAGGTTTCCTTGATTTTAAAACGCCCATCGGGACGCGAAGCCTTCCCGGGAGATGTGTTTTATCTGCACAGCCGGCTTCTTGAGCGATCAGCTCGAATGAATGAAGAACATGGAGGGGGATCCCTAACAGCTCTCCCCATTATTGAAACGCAGATGGGCGACGTTTCTGCGTATATTCCGACCAATGTTATCTCCATTACTGACGGCCAGATATTTTTAGAAACTGATCTTTTTTATCAGGGAATTCGCCCCGCAATTTCAGTGGGTATTTCCGTTTCCCGTGTTGGTTCCAGTGCGCAAATCAAGGCCATGAAACAGGTTGCCGGGCGCATTAAAACGGAACTGGCCCAATTTCGTGAATTAGCCGCTTTTGCACAGTTTGGTTCCGATCTTGACCCCCAGACCATGGCTCGGCTCGAACGAGGAAAACGTATTACGGAACTTTTCAAACAAGGTCAACACTCTCCTATCCCTGTTGAAATCCAAGTCGTTTTGCTTTGGGCGGTCCAGAATAATGTTATGGATGAAGTCCCGGTGGAACACATCCGTAAATTTGCATCTGATTTCTCGGAGTATTTATCTACACAAAAGCATCAACTGCTTCAAAAGCTTGAGAAAGAAAAGAAATTGGATGATACACTGGTCGCTGAAATTAAGAGCGTTGCCTCTTCTTTTCGAGAAACTTGGAAGCCCTAAATAAAAGAATAAAGATAAGAAATGGCCAGTATGAGGGACATACGACGACGGATTAGATCTGTCGCGAGCACTGCAAAGATTACTAAGGCTATGCAGATGGTTGCTGCGGCCAAAATGCGCCGTTCCCAGCAGACTGCTTTAAATGGAAGGCCCTATGCAATCACTCTGCATAATATGCTGGTCTCTATCCAATCTTGTC
>ENA-UPXM01005284-UPXM01005284.1-activated-sludge-metagenome-genome-assembly--contig:-NODE-5284-length-12622-cov-3.954643_pt1 | contig 12622 bp, 10 predicted proteins | sample MGYA00238178_ERZ772708 | MGnify/ENA primary metagenome ERZ772708 (study PRJEB29002, sample SAMN05720212) | activated sludge metagenome | isolation source: anaerobic digester from wastewater... | reverse complement strand
GGTGAGCCCGGAGTAAACCGCCACGCAACGATGCGTACTTATGCGTTAACCGGCGGCATGGGGATGGGTAAATCCACCGCCGCGGCCTGGCTGAAAGGCCGCGGTGTCGCCGTGCTCGATACCGATGACCTGTCCCGGGAAGTGACCCGGCCCGGTGAGAAGGCATTGGCAGAGCTGGCGGAGCATTTCGGGGAAAAAATACTCCGGGAGGACGGCTCGCTCAACAGGTCTCTCCTGGCTGAAATCGTTTTCCGCGATGAGCGTGAGCGTCGGTTTCTGGAAGCGACCCTGCATCCCTTAATCCGGCAGCGCTGGCATGACTGGCGCCGAGGGCTCCTGGAAAATGAACCGCCGCCTTTTTGCGTCGTCGTCATTCCGCTGCTCTTTGAAACCGGGGCCGAGAAGGAATTTGACGAAGTGGTCTGCGTGGCCTGTCGGCCTGAAATACAGAAGGAGCGTCTCCTCAAAAAAGGATTGAGCGAAGAAGAGATTGCCGGCCGGCTGGCCGCACAGTGGCCGATCCGGGAAAAGATGCGTCTCTCGCATCACGTCGTTCACAATAATGGGACCTCCGAGGAACTCTATGCCGAGCTTTCCCGGGTCTTCTTTCCCTGAAAAATAAAGGCGTTTCAGGAGTGCCGGGCACTTTGAAACGCCTTGATTCTTCTGCGCGAATCTGACGCAGGCGCGAGGATTACCGCCGGGTCTTGATCTTCATTTTCATGTTCGGGGTATCGCTCACGATCTTCACCTTTTTGGGTGCGGTGATCTGAGTCTTCAGGGAGCCGTCGGGCTGCTTCTCGTGGCGGATTTCCAGGACGCCATCCTTCAGCGGGAAGGAGCCTTCGACCCATTCCAGGTCGCAGAGATGGGGATTGATCTTCACTATTTTTCCGCCCTCTTCCACGCGGACTCCGAGCACATACTCTGAAAGCCAGGCCGTGGGACCGCTTGCCCAGCCGTGGCTCAGGCTGTGACGCAGGCCGATATAGCAATAGTTGCCGTAATCGCCATGGATATCCACTTTGCCCTCGGGGACCAGCTCATCAATGCGGGCGGCGTTTTCCATCCACTTGATATCGAAATCTTCCCAGAAGGTGGTCGCGCCCATATCGAGCATCCCGCCCCAGTATTGGCGGATGACGTCCAGGCATCCCTGATAATCCTCAGCCTTGGCGCGGGCCAGAAGGACATAGTATCCGTAGAAAGTGGACATGCGGTGAGCACCGTCCACGGCCATGACTTCGTCATTGAGCTTTTTGGCATCGGCCAGACCTGCCAGCGCCATCAGCGCAGCCGCCTGTTTGCTGTTATTTGGGTCGGGGGTATAGGTGCGCATTTTTGCCGCCGTCTCTTTGCATTGGGCTGAGAGTTCTTTCTCGCCCAGTACGTCGCAGAGCGTCGTGCCCGCATCAAAAGAGAGAATCATGAGCGAATGCAGCCCGGCATGAATGGCCTGCGGGTTGGCGTTGCTGGGCCAATCGAGGAAGCGTCCGCCGGGCATTTTTTCTTTGCCGTTCTCATCGACGCAGCCGATGAGCTGGCGCAAGAGGCCGGTCAGGTAAGGCTGTTGGGCCTTGAGATATTCATAGTCGCCGTTGATCCGGTACCAGTCATTATGGATCAGGAGCCACCAGATGGAGTAGGAGCTGATGCCGTTCATCCAGCTTCCGAGTGGGGTTTCATCCCGGACCAGGTCCAGACTGCGCGGGACCATCCAGTTGGCGCCGAAAACGCTGTTGATCGTCATCGTCTCCGGGTGCATATCGCCGATCCAGACCAGACGGTCGCGTTTGAAGCCGTCCCAGACATAGTTTTGCATATTGAGCTGGACGGTATAGGCGCCGGTCTCCCAGATTTTATTGAGGCGCTCATCGTTGGATTGGAAACTGCCCAGATAAGGCAGGTCATTAAAGAGGAATACGGCCCGGGTGAACTTCAGGTTCAGCGTCGAATTGGGCTCTACCAGGTCGATGCGGACGAAACGGAAACCGGTGTTGCCGATCTCGGCCGTACCCAGCCAGGGGACGAGCGTCGTCTGGTCGCGTACCGCATGGTCATTGGTGGCGTTCTTCTTACCGCCCAAATCGCTCATCGCTTCGCTGACCGATTCCCCGAAGCGGACGCGCACCTCCACCGGCTGGCTTGAAGAAGTGCCCGAGCAGCCGATCTGGATACCGCCCGAGAGCTCAGTGCCGAAATCCAGCAGAATACTGGCCGGCTGGCCTTTGTTTTCCAGAGCGCAGAATTCGGGCGTGGTCAGGCTGATCTGCCCGCTGGTATTCTTGAGCAGAGCCTCAGAGTTTTTCACGGAGGATTGATCGCTGTTTTCCGATTGCCAGACAATGCGCGCCGGCGTCACGTAGGTGCGTATGCGCGGATCCTTTTCGATCCTGCCGCTGAAGGCATCCCGGACCGAATCCGGGACGCGGGCCGTATTCTGCAGAAGGCAGGGTGCCGGCGCCTCATCGAGAGCCGGAGCGCTAAGGGTAAGACCGGAGCACATGCCCAGAGTGCTCAAACAGACAACGAGTGTATTCAGTTTCATAGTATTTATTTTTTAATGGATAAGGTTTTTTTATGAGAGTTCAACGCATTGGCCCATCTCGGGCACAAAAATCTTGCTCTCGGGTTTAAACTTTTTCAAATGCTCTCCGAAGGCCAGCGACTGGCTCTCTTCACCATGGGAGACGACGATTTTTTTGAGGCTGCCTGTGAGATTGCCGACATAGTGCAGCAATTCGTCGCGGTCGGCATGGCCGGAAAATGAATCAATCTGAGCGATCTGCGCGCGGACAGGGTAGGGCTTGCCGAAGATATTGACCTGTTTGTTGCCGTCCAGGATATAGGCGCCCAGAGTATTGGCGGCGCAGTAGCCGATAAAGAGGACCAGCGTATTGGGTTTGCCGATATGGTTCTTCAGGTGGTGGCGGATGCGGCCTGCTTCGCACATTCCCGAAGCGCTGATGATGATTGCCGGCTCATTAATATCGTTAAGCTTCATGGAGTGGGAGAGCTCGCGGATGTAGGTCAGGTTATCCATACCGAAGGGATTGGTCCCCGATTGCAGGAATTCGTAAATCTCCTGGTTGAAGCACTCTGGATGAAGCCGGTAGACCTCGGTCGTGTTGACGCTCAGGGGACTGTCCACGAAGATCGGCACCTTGGGAAGGCGCTTCTCCAGCGTCAATTGATGCAGCGCATAGACGATATCCTGCGTACGGCCCAGGCTGAAAGAAGGAATGAGCACCAGCGCATTCTTCTCCAGAGCGGCGTTGACATATCTGTGTACCTCTTCGGTCGCATCCTTGCGGGGGGAGTGCAGCCGGTCGCCGTAGGTGCTTTCAATGTGGAGGAAATCGACATCTTCCACCGAATCCGGATCCCGAAGAATATCGTCGCCGCCGCGGCCGATATCGCCCGAGAAGAGGTAACGATATTTTTTCCCCTTCTCCACGATATCCAGGCAGATCTGCGCGGCCCCCAGAATATGGCCCGCATCGTAGAAGGTGAGCGTCACGCCCGGAGCGATCAGCATCGGCCGGTAGTAATTCATGGAGATAAACTGGCGTGCCGATTTCTCTGCATCTTCCGGTGTATAGAGCGGCTCCACGGGAGGCAGACCCTCTTTGGCCCGCTGCTTGGAGACGAAGGCGGCATCAGCCCGTTGGATGCGGGCGCTATCCTCGAGCATGATGCTGGCCAGGTCGCGCGTCGCGAACGTGCTGTAGATATTGCCGTTAAAGCCCTTCAGGCAAAGCAGGGGTAAGTTGCCGCAGTGGTCGATATGCGCATGGCTGAGCACGACGCAATCAAGCTGGGTCGGGTCAAAGTCGAAGTTGCGATTCTTTTCGATGGATTCAAGGCGCCTGCCCTGGTAGAGGCCGCACTCGATGAGAATCTTGCTCCCGTTGGCTTCCAGGAGGTATTTGGAACCGGTCGTGGTGCGTGTGGCACCGAAAAAATGTAGTTTCATACGCTCTTTATCTCAATAGTAACGCTCCCTTCGCTCTGAAAAATTCAAACAAAGGAAAATCACATACCTGCGGGCCATTCTACAGGATAGCCCCCCATTTTTGAACCAAAAAAATTGTGCATTCTCAAAAAGTGATGGGAGGTAAAACAAAAAGCCCCGGGGGATTTCCTCCGGGGTTCTGTAGACCGCAAAGAAGCGGAAAGCGAAACGCGCTTAGCGCTTGCTGTATTGGTAGCGCTTGCGGGCTCCGGGCTGACCGTACTTCTTGCGCTCTTTCATACGAGGATCGCGGGTCAGGAAACCCTCAACCTTGAGAAGCGGGCGGAAGGCCGCATCCACTTGCAACAGGGCGCGCGCAATACCGTGGCGGGTCGCCTCGGCCTGACCGGTCAGACCACCACCGCGAACGTTGACACTAACGTCATACTTGGAGAGGGTCTCGGTGCAGGTCAAGGGCTGGGTCACGACGTTGCGCAGGTGTTCCAGCGGGAAATAAGCCGCATAGGGACGACCGTTGACGGTGATGTTACCCGAACCGATATTGATTCTAACGCGAGCGACCGCCGTTTTTCTACGGCCTGTACCCAGGAAATCAGATGTATTATCAGACATATTCTTATTCTCTGCTCTTATTTATCAAGGGTTAAAACCGAAGGATTCTGCGCGGCGTGCGGATGCGACGGCCCGGCATAAACTTTCAGTTTGGTGATCAGCTTTTTACCCATGCGGTTTTTGGGGAGCATCCCCTTGACCGCATGCCAGATAAGCCACTCCGGCTTGGTTTCGCGCAGCTTGCTCAACTTGCGATAGCTCTCGCCGCCTCTCCAGCCCGAGTAGAACATGTATGATTTTTCTTCCTTTTTGCCCGTGACCCGCACTTTTTCTGCATTGATCACGACCACGAAGTCACCTGTATCCAGATGAGGGGTATAAATCGCTTTATTGCGACCCCTGAGTACGTTTGCAACCTGTACAGCCAGGCGGCCCAGCACGACGCCATCGGCGTCGATTACATGCCACTTCCGCTGTTCCAAGTTATTCTTGGGTATGAATGTTTTGCTCATTCCAGTTATTTGCAGAACTCTTCAGCTCTTCCAAGGTGGAAGCGCTTAACAAGCTCTGACCGACACTTTTGTTTGATTTGTCGTGCCGGATTTGTTTTTACACACGGCCCCGGTTTTGCAACCGGAGTCCCTTCATTTGGTCACGCCGCCTGTTTCATCATGAAACGGGCCAGAGCCAAACCTGTTCACGGAATACGACTTTCCTAAGTCTTTGCCGAAATACACAGCGTACATCAGAAAGGCGGAAGCCGAACCCCGCGGCCCATTATCCTACGGTAATGGACATTATTTGCAAGAAGAGAATTACCCCCAAAGATTTTTTTTGTGCCAACACGGAGTTCCTCCCTTAAAATAACCGCCGTTTTCAACCACGGATGGTGCAGTATTAACCACAGATGACGCAGATTTTTTTAAGTTCCGAGGTGCCGCCCTCCGGGCGGGGAGTGTGAGGGAGGTGTTCCTGTCCGTAGGTACGTCTGCCTCCGGGAGCCGCACCCACGGTTATGCACATTCGCCTCTCCGAGGCGTGTGCCCTCTGGGCACGGAGGCAGATGGGAAAAACCCCGGGCCACGAGATGGGCATGGAACCCACCGGGCACGGAGCTTCTGCAGACTCATCTTTCTTGCCACATCTCGTTTTTCCGCGGGAATCTGCGCAATCGGCTGTCATATTTTGGGGCGATGGGCGATTATTTTTTGAGAGTCGGGGGGAACTGCAATTCGTTCGGAGGCAGGACCCCCTGCTCGATCAAAGTTTTGACGGCGTGGCAGAGATGCTCGGAAGAGAGATTGCGCCACTTGAGCGGATAGTCTTTGCACTGGGACGGCTTGACGGAGTGGATCCTGCATTCGTTTTTATCGTCCAGGAAGACGCAGGTTCCGTCGGCCAGCATCCGGATTCCCAGCCCCCTGCGGTCCGCCCGCAGGACGGTATAGGAGGCGATGAAATCATCCTGGGAAAGCCCGAGGAACTGAGCAATCCGCGCGATTTCGGCCTCCGTAACCTTGACCTGTCCTTCCCAGCGGCAACAGGCGCCGCAGCGAATACAGGGGATGACGATTTTTGGCGATCGTTTCGGAGCCGAATCCATTCCCGTTGAATCAGTGAGCCCGCGCGCTATTGCCGTAAAAATGAGACACCCGCCCTCAATGCCTGCTCGCGCCGATCATAGTTGAGGAGCGTCTGGCCGTAGCCGGTGAAGTACTGGAGGTGCAGGTAGAGGTCTAGGGTATTGGCCGTAAGCTGTCCCAGCGGGTAGGTGAGGTCCAGTTGCATACTTCCTTTTTCGAGCTCGTCGCCCATGCGGAAGGTGCCGGCCAGTTGAAGCGTATCGGCCCACTGAACGGCAGCTTTCACATCGGCATGGCCGCGATAGTGGCGGATCTCGGGATTATCGGTCAGGGCGCCGAAATAGAACCAGAAACCGGGAGCCAGATAGCCGTTGAAGCGTTCGGGGTTGCCGAAGTAGAGAGCGGGCCGGACAAGAGCGTAGTTAATGCTGCGGGAGGCTGCCCCGTTGCGGCCGTTGGATTCATGGGCAATGGCGGCCAGGATATCCATTTTCCTGAGGATGCCCTTTTCTTCTTTGAAAATATCGCGCCAGTAGTATTGGAGCTCGGGCTTGAACATGCTGTCCAGGAAGGGGGCCGATTCGCCTTCCAGGTCCCAGACCGTGTTCTGGGTATAGGTGACGAAGACGTTGGTGAAGCCCGACCATTGATCGGCGATCCAGGAATCTTCAATGAAGGGTGCATATCGGAGGCTGATCTGGAAGCGCGCATTGGGGAAATCTCCCCTCAGGTCAGGCGCTCCGCCGCTGGGGTTGCCGCCGATCAGGAAGTAGATCGGCTCATACGGGTAGAAATGTTTGAAAAAGTAATCCACCATTGCGCTGTGCTGCCTTCTGCTGTCTTCTTCCACAGGCATCCCCTCTTTACCCAGGTCGCCCGTGATGAATCCTGAGGTTTCCGTGTCGGCCTCAACCTCGGGCAGGGTTTCCGTCTCGGGGGAGTCGCCGTCCGGGAGCCGGTCTATCGAGATGGAGGAGCTGTTCTCCAGAGAAATTTTCAGAGCCGAGGAGGCCGGGAGTTCCAGAGCCGATATTTGGGCGGCAGGAATCTGATACTGACGCGTCACGAAGGAGCCGGGCGCTATCTCCACCCATTTTTCGGGCAGGTTGCTTTCCATGAGAGTTTCGGTGCGCATCCCTTTGGCATCCTCCAGATATGCGCTCATCCGGCCGGGGAGCTCAAAGCGTTCGGGTTTGCTACCGGTGTTCATGAAGACCACCTGAACAGAAAGGGCGCTCCTGGGAGAGAACGCCGCTTCAGGGGTATTGATCAGGCAGGTGATAGAGGCCTGGGTCCCAAACACGGAGCCCATCCACAACAGAGCCGCACAGAGGGCTCGCATAAATAACGGATTCTTCATAATCGTTTTTATCAGTATATCTTGAGCTCTGCGCAAGAGAGAGGCGAATCACCTCGAGAGAAGAGCCCGGTCTTGCGTTTTCTTCTCTCAGTTATTCATCCTCAGGCAAAGGCTTGTTGGCCGTCTCCGGTGCCCAGATGAGTGCTATTAAACCAATCGCGTAGGAAGTTGCAATCAAAACAGCAGCCAAACGGAATCCGGCAAAGGAAGTTTTTCCATCCAGCGCGACGGCCAGACTCCCCAGCATCAGGACTCCTGCGGCCGTAATAAAGCGGCCCACGTTATAGCAGAAGCTGATACCGGTACTCCTCAGGCGTGTGGGGAAGAGCTCGGGCAGGTAGACGGCATAGCCTCCGAAGGGTGCCAGGGTCGAGAAGCCCAGGAACGGCCACAAATACCAGATTTGAGAAGGGGTATTGAAAGTCAGGAAGACGAGCGTGACGGCAATCCAGCCCATCAGGAGCGCGCCGAAGAAGGTGGCCTTGCGTCCAATACGGTCTGAAACCAGGAAGAAAACATACATTCCGAAGAAGGCGCCTATCTGTTGGAGCATCAGCGCTTTGGAGCGGAGCCGCGTCTTGCTGTCCTCATCCATCGCTCTGGGGATCATTGATTTGAATTTGGCGATTTCCAAGTCGTTCAGCGGTTCGGTGAAGATTTTATCCGGGGCCGTGCGCGGCTTGATTTCCAGGTTCAGGCGGAACTGTTCGAATTGATGCCGCTGCTTCTCATCCATCGCCTGGATCATCTCAAGCTGTTGGGCCGGTGCAGCCGAGACCAACTGTTCATAGCGCACTTTATCCTCCTGGGTCATGGTCGGGATAATCGATTTAATCAGGTCTGAACTCCAGAAACCTGCACCCCAGAGGCCCAGGACGCCTGCCGCCGCCAGTGCGATGCCGACCAGGACGTTGCGCCTCCAGATCGGATGGGTGAACAGGTCCTTGATGCTGCCGAACTGCTTGGATTTATCGCCCGGGTTGGCCAATGCGGCCGCTCTGGCTGCCACCCATTTTTCGGGTTCACGCATCTTGAGGAAGACCACGACGCCAATCAGCGCCGGGAGAGCCCCCACGAAATAGAGTCCTTGCCAGCCCCAAAGCGGGACGATGACGCCCAGAAGCCAGGCGCCGACAAGGTTGCCCAGCGCCGAGAGCGCCTGCATCATACCCAGGGCACCCGCGCGGGCCTTCTCGGGCATGACTTCGGCCACCAGTGCGGCACCAACGGCAAATTCGCCGCCGACGCCCAGACCGGTCAGGAAGCGGCCAATCGTGAAAAAGTGATAAGGTGTGAAAGTGATGCCTATTTCTCCCAGAGCCCTTCCCATCGCCAGGCTGAACTCTGAAGTGGCCAGACCACTCAGGCCGGTGAAGGCGGCATAAAGGATAATCGTGAGCGCCATTGTCTTGGCACGGCCCCAGCGATCTCCCAGAACACCGAAAATGAGTCCTCCCAGGGCCCAGCCGATAATGAAAATCGTAGTTACCCAGGAGCCCGCGTTGTATCTCTCGGCTTCACCTGCCAGGGGTAAAAGCTCTTTGATCGCATCCGCTCTGGAAGCAGTGAAGAGCTGCTGATCCATGGTGTCGAACATCCATCCAGCAGCCGCCAGAATAAAAACAAACCAGTGGTAACCCTTCAAATGCCGCCACCAGCTTCCTGAAGTACTATAAGAACCTGAGCTCATGATCTATCAATTCTATCTAGCCAAAAGACGGGCTATTCTATCGACCTTCAGCAAAAAGTCCAAGCCAATCTTTGAACTTTCTTGCTGCGGGGCTTTGTGTGAAGATAGCCGCAGGCTGCGATGAATGCCATGAATGGAAAGAATAGGGAGACCCGCGACGAAGAGAGAATCGACAGCGCAAGGGTCCGCTGGGGAATCCTCGGGACCGGGAAGATTGCCGGGAAATTCGCTTCGGAATTGAAGCGGCCGGAGGCTTCTCGGGGCTCCGTCGCACACGCCGTGGCATCCCGAGACCCCGAGCGTGCGAGGAATTTTGCCTGTGAACACGGAATCCCCCATGCCTGCGGCAGCTACGATGAGCTTCTGGAGCGGCAGGATGTGGACGTGGTCTATATCGGGCTGGTGAACAGTCAACACTACCCGGTGTGCAAACGGGCGCTCCTGGCCGGCAAACCGGTTCTTTGCGAAAAACCTTTTACCCTGCACCCGGAAGAGACCCGGGAGCTGATCGCTCTTTCCCGTGAACGGGGACTCTTCCTCATGGAGGGACTCTGGAGCCGATGTTTCCCGGTCATTGGGGAAGTGCGCGATATTATCCGGAGCCGTGAATATGGCGCCGTGACTCAGGCCGAGATGGATTTCGGCTTTGTCGGTAATTTGAACCCCAAGGGGCGTCTGATGGACCCTCAACTGGGTGGAGGCGCTCTGAACGATGTCGGCATCTACCCCCTGAGCCTGTCCCAGTTTTTCCTGGGCAAAATCGTCGATTTTCAGGCGATGGCCGTTCTTTCCGCCACCGGAGTGGATACGCGGATTCTCGTCAATGCCCGGCATGAATCCGGGGCCCTTTCCCGTCTGGCGGCTTCCATTGATACGATTACGCAGAAAGAGGCCTATCTCTTTGCGGAGCGGGCTTCGATTCATATTCCGTGCCCCTTCTGGAAACCGCCGCTGGCCCTGTGCCGGATTCATGGCGGACTGGAAGGCTCTCAGCCCAACGCCGAGGTGGTCGAAAGGCGGATCGAGCACCGGTATGAGGGCAACGGGTTCGGTTTTGAAATAGAGCACGTCGCCGGGTGCATCGCTTCCGGGCTCAGGCAATCGCCTCTCATGCCGTTAGAGGAGACGCTCCAGACAGCCATCCTGATGGAAAAAATCCGACGGGAATGCGGGATAAGTTCGCCCGACTTTTAAAATTCGTTTCAGTTTAGGCTTAAGTGAAAATTCAGGATTATTGAGATGGAGAGAGTTGCTTTTGAGATAGCGGGCCACCCGATCTATTGGTACGGGGTGATGTTCGTTCTGGGCATCCTGGCCGGTGTCTGGACCGGGTCGCTGCGCGCACGGCTCACGTCGGTTACTCCCAAAGAATTCATGGATTCGATTCCCTGGATTGTGATCGGCGCTTTGATTGGTGCCCGGGCGCTTTTCGTCATCACCTACTGGGATGAGTATTTTGCCGGGCAGCCCTTGTGGGAAATTTTCGCGATTCAGCGCGGCGGTTTGATTTATTTCGGGGGATTCCTCTTCAGCGTGGTGACGACGGCGTTTTATCTGCTGAAGAATAAAATACCGGTCTGGATTTTTCTCGATATTCTCGGGCCCAGTCTGGCCGTGGGTCACGCCCTGGGCAGGGTAGGCTGCTTCATTAACGGCTGCTGCTACGGCCGCCCGACCGGTTCTGATTATGGATTCTCTTACCCCGACTGGCATGAAACCTACGGAACGCATATTCACCCGGTGCAGCTCTATGAAATGGGGTTGAACCTGATTCTCTTCGGGGTCCTGGAGTATTTTTTCCGCCGCCGCACGTATAACGGCCAGATCACGGCCTATTATCTGGTCGGCTACGGGCTCATCCGTTTCACGACCGAGTTTTTCCGCGGCGATGTCCCTCGTGTCTTCCTGTCCCTGACACAGGCCCAGTATATTGCCGGGCTGATTTTTGCCGTCGGTGTGGGACTCTGGATTTATCGGCGCAGGACCAATCCGACCCTCACTCCTCCTCGGAATGGAAAAAAATAGGGAGCAATTCAGAATCGAGGTGAGCTTGCCCGGCGAGCGGATGGATGTCTTCCTGAAGGCCCGCTATCCCGAGCAATCCCGTGCGGCTCTCCAGCGCCTCATTGCCGAGGGGCATATTCAGGTGAATGGGGAAAATATCCGCCCGACTCGCCATCCCCGTGCGGGCGACCTCGTGACCCTCCACTGGCCTGAACCCAAACCGGCCGAGGCAGAGCCCGAGGATATGGAGCTGGATATTTTGTTTGAAGATGAGTCGCTGCTGGTCATCAACAAAATGCCCGGAATCTGTGTGCATCCGGCTGCCGGCCATGATCGGCATACGATTGTCAATGCGCTGCTCCATCACTGCCGGGGGCAATTGAGCGGCATCGGAGGCGTGGCGCGTCCGGGGATTGTCCACAGGCTCGATAAAGATACCAGCGGCGCTCTCATTGCCGCCAAGAACGACTCCACTCACCGGAGTCTGGCCCGACAATTCAAGGAGCGTACGACGGGTAAAATCTATCTGGCGCTTCTTTGCGGAACCGGGATTGCCCGTGAGGGAAAAATAGACGCCCCCATTGAACGCGACAGCGTCAACCGCAAGCGAATGACCGTCAGCCGGGAGGCTCGCCGTGGACGTGAAGCGCTTACCACCTACCGCGTCCTGGCCCGGGGTGAGCATGTCACGCTCGCGGAAGTCCGGATTCATACCGGCAGAACGCACCAGGTCCGGGTCCACTTCAAGCACGCGGGCTACCCGCTGGTTGGGGATTCCCTTTACGGGAAGCGGCAGAATGCGCTGCTCAAGGCGAAGACCCGATATGCGCTCGGACGCCAGATGCTCCACGCCTGGAAGCTCTCCTTCACCCATCCGGCCAGCGGCGAACCGATGAATTTCACCGCACCGCCGCCCGAAGATTTTGCCCTGGCCGCCCAAAAACTCACCGGCTGGAATCCCCCCGTAGAGCCCTGAGGGGCATCATCTCTCAATTTCCCTCTGCCCCTTTGGGTGCAGAATTAGGAGACCTGCTTCGCATCCCTCGGCCCCCTCGCCCAGAGGTCTCCATGCCAATCTGTTTTGCGTGCCCAGAGCTTTTGTGTACACAGGGGGTCTCCGTGCCCGGAGGGCACACGCCTCGGAGAGGCGAATCTGCATAACCGTGGGTGCGTCTCCCGGAGGGAGACGTACCTACGGACCAGAAACACCCACACACCCCGCCCGGAGGGCGGCACTTCCTGCGCGAAATCCCACGGGGACGCATCCGGTCTTCCCCTCCAAAAAATCTGCGCCTATCCACGGTTGAAAAACTCCGGCAAAAAAATTGAAAAAAAACACTTGCATCCTCGTAAAAACCATCCATAATTCCTGTGTGATTTTTGTATAATGGTGAATGCCCCCATGAACTCGAAATGCCCGAAATATCATCCGAGTTGTAACGTGACTGCTCAGGCTA
>ENA-UPXM01005272-UPXM01005272.1-activated-sludge-metagenome-genome-assembly--contig:-NODE-5272-length-12641-cov-6.832910_pt1 | contig 12641 bp, 12 predicted proteins | sample MGYA00238178_ERZ772708 | MGnify/ENA primary metagenome ERZ772708 (study PRJEB29002, sample SAMN05720212) | activated sludge metagenome | isolation source: anaerobic digester from wastewater... | reverse complement strand
TCATGAAATGTTTCACTTTCGACGTATTACATTGCACTAATACGTCTTACGCTTGCTGGAAAATAGTCATGTAATATGAATTTTTTTGAACTAATTCCGATTAAACTTTTCTGACGCTTATACCGCTCGGTATATGTTAATAAAATATAAGGATTACACATGAAATATAAAATACTACTTGCTTCATTATTATCAGTTAGTGCTGCATTTAATGCATTTGCAGGTGATGCAAAAAAACTTTCTGTACATGAAGAAGTGACTATTAATGCGCCTGCTGAAAAAGTATGGTCCACAGTAAGCAATTTTAATGATTTAGGGGCATGGCATCCAGCTATTAAAAAGACAGAAATTGTTAGTGGCACCAACAACAAAGTAGGTGCTGAACGGCTGTTAACATTGCAAGATGATGGAACTATTAAAGAGAAATTATTAGCATATAGCGCAAAAAAACATAGCTTTAAATACTCAATTATTGAAGGTGTACTTCCTGTATCAAATTATGTTTCAACAGTGAGTGTAAAACCACAAGGAAAAGACAAAACATTAGTTGTATGGTCAGGAACATTTAAACGTAAAGATACCTCAGCGACACCAGCAACAGGACAAGATGATGAAGCAGCAGTTAAAACGATGACTGGCGTATATCGTGCTGGTCTGGATAATTTAAAGAAAATATCTGAGTAAATTTAATTGATTTAAAAAAGGCGCCTCGGCGTCTTTTTTAAATAAAAAGAAAGGGTGTAATAATTTTCTATAAACGTCATTCTGCTGGAAGTTGCTATTTTTAGAGATGGATTAAAAACGACCTTATCAAAAGCTTTTCCCAATGATTTAAGTGATAGCCTATTAGCCAGTTATAAAAAGCCTGCCCGCGTAGTATGAATATTTAACTTTCGGCGTATTGCGTTACACTAATACGCCCTACAAGATTCGCTTTTTAACAATTTTTTCTAGGACGCAATAAGGTTATTGTCGAAAATGTATAAATGGGGTCGGAATCCATTGATCTAGGAATGGTCGAGTAAATGCATCAAATTTTGACATCAAAAAACATGCAAAAACGTTAAAATTCCACTACAACCTTTTTGACGCCTCTGGAAGCCTTGTAAATAAAGGCTTCCAGAGGCGTTATTTTTTCTCGATGAAAAAGTCGCGTAAAAAAGATGTTTTTATACCTGTTTTTTTAGTTTGAAAAATTACGCAGTAAACAGATTGGCGATGCCATCCAGCCCCACAAAGTTGAGTGCGTAGGAGGCTTGTGCCTGCACCACAGGTTTTGCATGGTAAGCTACGCCAACAGCGGCGGTGGTCATCATGTTGAGGTCGTTTGCGCCATCACCAATGGCAATGGTTTGGCTGACAGTTAGGCCTAACGCATCGCGCAGTTTTTCAAGTTCATGGGCTTTACGATTGGCGTCGACGATGTCGCCTAAAATATGGCCGGTCAGTTTGCCGTCAATGATTTCTAGCGTATTGGCAACGGCATAATCCAAACCCAATAACGATTGGGTGTGCTTGGCAAATAGTGTAAAACCGCCTGAAACCACCATGGTCTTAATGTTGTTGGCTTTACATGCGGCAATCCATTCACGCGCACCGGGGTTAAGTTGCAGGCGCTCATCAATCACGCGCTGAAGCGCACTTTCAGGCAAGCCTTTGAGCAGGCTGACACGTTTACGCAAGCTAGCGGCAAAGTCTAGTTCGCCGCGCATGGCGGCCTCTGTGATTTCGGCAATCTGCGGTTTGATGCCCATCATGTCGGCAATTTCATCAATACATTCAATCGAAATCAGTGTGGAATCCATGTCCATTACTGCCAGCCCGAAGTGGCTGAGGCGTTGTGCATCCGGCACCAATGCGCAATCGATGTGTTGCTCAGCACAAAACTGTCGGACTGGTTCAATATTGCTTTCATTCGTGGGCAAATAATAAGCATGCTCAGCAATCTGCATAAATTGCGTACTGCCGCCAATGAGTCGGTGAATGTGGGTAAGGTGTGCCACGCTGATTGCGCGGCCTTGAACAACTAAACGCATGAAATCACTCATGAAAAATCAAAGTGCTATTGTAGCAGGTGCGGTTTCCATTTTTAAATGGATTTGGCAGTAGTTTTGCTGGCGTCGCACTGGCTTTTGCGCGAAAATACGCACTTAAGATAAAAACAACTGCAATCATATTTAAAATGAATCTACACGAATATCAAGCCAAAGCCCTGCTGCAAAAATACAATATCCCCGTTCCGCGTGGACAAGTGATTTCATTAGCCAAACAAACTTCTGCGGCTACTTCTGAAATTGCCAGCAATGCCTGGGTAGTCAAAGCCCAGGTGCATGCCGGCGGGCGCGGCAAGGCAGGCGGTGTGAAGGTAGTGAAATCGCCTAAAGAAGCGCAGCAGGTTGCGAGTGAATTGCTGGGTAAAACATTGGTGACCTATCAAAATGCACCGGATGGCCAGCCTGTGAACCAAGTGCTGGTTGAAGAAACGCTGCCAATAGCGCGCGAACTGTATTTATCAATGCTGGTTGATCGAACATTAGAGCGCGTGGTGGTGGTGGCATCCATTGCGGGCGGCATGGATATTGAAGAAATTGCGCACAACAGCCCAGAAAAAATCTTGCAGGAAGTATGTGACCCGCTCAACGGCTTGGTCGATTTTCAAGCACGAAATTTAGCGTTTAAATTGGCATTAAGCGGCGAGCAAATTGGCGCGTTCACTAAAATCCTCAAAGGCTTGTACCGCTTATTCAAGGAAAATGATTTGGCGCTATTAGAAATTAATCCGCTGGTGGTAACAACAGAGGGCAAGTTGTGTGCGCTGGATTGCAAAATGAGTATTGACGACAATGCGTTGTATCGCCAAAAAGCGTTGGCCGAGCAGCGCGATTGGTCTCAGGAAGACAGCAAAGAGGCGATTGCCCACCATGCAGGCCTGAACTATATTGCATTAAACGGCAATATCGGCTGTATGGTCAATGGCGCTGGGCTGGCAATGGCGACCATGGATTTGATTAAACTGCATGGCGGCGCACCCGCTAACTTTTTAGATGTGGGCGGTGGAGCGACGGCAGAAACCGTCACAAAAGCCTTCAAAATTATTCTGGAAGATAAAAACGTCAAAGCGATTTTGGTCAATATTTTTGGCGGCATTATGCGTTGTGACGTCATTGCAGAAGGCATTATCACTGCCGTGAAAGAAGTCGGCATGACAATTCCGGTTGTCGTCCGTTTAGAAGGTACAAACGTTGAGCTGGGCAAGCAAATGCTACGCGAAAGTGGGTTAAATATTATTTCGGCAGAAAACTTAACCGATGCGGCTAAGCAAGCCGTGAATTCAGTTAAAGGTTAGGTAGTATGAGTATATTAGTGAATAAAAACACCAAAGTATTATGTCAGGGTTTTACTGGCAAGCAAGGCACTTTTCACTCTGAGCAAGCGCTGGCATATGGCACCAAAATGGTGGGAGGTGTAACACCGGGTAAAGGCGGGCAATTACATTTAGGTTTGCCCGTGTTTAATACGATGCGAGATGCAGTGCGTGATACGCAAGCCAACGCCAGTGTCATCTACGTACCGCCAGCCTTTGCGGCGGATTCCATTTTAGAAGCAAGTGATGCAGGTATCGAGCTGATTATCTGTATTACGGAAGGCATTCCGGTGCTGGATATGCTGAACGTAAAAGCCGCGCTCAAAGCCAATGGCACCAAATTGATTGGCCCGAATTGCCCTGGCATTATCACACCGGATGAGTGCAAAATCGGTATTATGCCAGGCAGTATTCACTTGCGTGGTAAGGTGGGTGTGGTGTCACGCTCAGGTACGTTGACCTATGAAGCGGTACATCAAACCACTGCCTTAGGGTTAGGCCAAACGACCTGTGTTGGGATAGGTGGCGACCCGATAAAAGGGTTGAATTTTATTGAATGTTTAGCCATGTTTGAAGCCGATCCTGAAACAGAGGCCATTATTATGGTGGGTGAAATAGGTGGAACGGACGAAGAAGCGGCGGCAGAATTCATTAAAAGCCATGTCACGAAGCCGGTTGCAGCCTATATTGCTGGGCAGACTGCGCCTGCGGGCAAGCGCATGGGTCATGCTGGGGCAATTATTTCAGGGGGCAGCGGTAAGGCCGTCGATAAAATTCGCGCGTTGGAACGTGCTGGCGCCGTAGTGGCAACTTCTCCTGCTGGCCTCGGTGAAGCGGTACTTGATGCAATTAAAGCTAATAAAAAGGGTGCATAAACAATTTATGAAAATATTTCTCAGGCGTTTTGCGCTTATCTTACTCTTCATGACTATGCCAGTGATGGCTGCCGAAGACATTGCTTATTTACTCACGGCATCGTCTAAGGGTGATTTGGCCACGGTGAATGCCTTGCTTGCCAGCGGGGCAAACCCAAATGCCAAAGATGGTGAGGGCATCACCGCCTTGATGTATGCGGCGCGTAAAGATAAGGCAGAGGTTGCCGCAAGCCTGATTGAAAAGGGCGCAGACATGAATGCGGTTGACAATGGCGGTTGGACGCCGCTAATGTATGCGGCAAAGAAAAATCATGTTGCAACCATTGCTGTACTCCTTGAAAAAGGCGCTGATCCAAAAGTTCGCGATACCGCAGGCTGGAGTGCGCTTGGCTTGGCAGCATCATCAGGGTTTTCGCAAAGTGTTGATTTGCTGATCAAGCACGGCATTGATGTGAACGCCAAAAGTGATAGTGGTAAAACAGTATTAATGTATGCCGCAAAAAATGGTGATATTCCAACCATTGATATTTTATTGGCGAATAAAGCAGACCCAAGGGCGCAAGATAAATTAGGCGCAACAGCACTGATGATTGCCGCACGTGAAGGCCATGCGCCAGTGGTCGCGCTATTGGCAAAAGCGGGGGCGAACGTCAATCAGAAAGACCGATCTAAATGGACGGCGCTGACCTGGGCAGTGAAAAAATCTAACATTGAAGCCGCCACGGTGCTGGTAGAGGCGGGTGCCGATGTGAATAATCAAGATGCAGAAGGTACGCCGTTGCTTCATGTGGCGGTTGATAGCGGCAAAGCCGAAATTGTGAAATTACTCATCGACCACGATGTGAACGTGAAAGCCAAAGACCAATATGGGCTAACGGCTTTGGTGTATGCCTTAAAAGGCCAGCACACTGAAATCGCTAAGATGATTAAAGCCGCCGGCGGCAAGTATTAGTGGTCAACGCAACATGAAAATTGCCATCGCGCAAATGAATTGTATGGTCGGCGACATTGCCGGCAATGTTGCGCAAATCATCGCATACACGCAGCGGGCTAAATCACAGGGTGCGACACTCGTGGTGACCCCTGAATTATCCCTTTGCGGGTATCCGCCAGAAGATTTGCTGCTAAGGGACGATTTTCTGCAGGCCTGCGCACGCGCACTCAACAAGTTATGTGATGAAACACAAGGTGTTACGTTGATTGTAGGCCATCCGCATCAGGTGGGCGAACTTTGCTATAACGCAGCCTCGGTCATTCAAGACGGTAAAATTCTCGCTACTTATCATAAACACGCACTGCCAAATTACAGCGTGTTTGATGAAAAACGTTATTTTGCAGCAGGTGAACATGCGCTGGTTTTTGAGCATCAATCTATCAAAATTGGTGTGCTGATTTGTGCCGATGTATGGGAAAGTGCACCCGCCCAAAGAGCAAAAGCTGCCGGCGCACAATTACTGATTGCGCTCAACGCCTCGCCATTCCATATTGAAAAGCATCGCACGCGTTTAGAGGTACTGCGCGAGCGCGTAGCTGAAACCACCTTACCGATTTTTTATGTCAATATGGTGGGCGGTCAGGATGAGCTTGTTTTTGATGGCGGCTCGTTTGTGTTGAGTGATACGGGCACGATTACGCATCATTTAAATACCTTTGAACATGAAATTGCTATCGTGGATATTCAGGCAGCCAAACCGCTCGCGGGGAGAATCGCACCGCATTTAAGTGTAGAGGCTTCCGTTTATCAGGCGCTTACCTTAGGCCTACGGGATTACGTGCGTAAAAATGGTTTTCCTGGGGTGGTATTGGGTTTGTCTGGCGGTATTGATTCAGCCTTAACGCTTGCCATTGCGGTAGATGCGCTAGGTGCCGAGCATGTGCATGCTGTGTTGATGTCGTCGGAATTTACTGCCAATATGAGTGTTGAAGATGCCGTTGAAATGGCCAATATGCTTGGGGTTAAACACAGTTTGATTCCCATCGCGACACTTTTTGAGCAGTTTAGAACTGCGCTTTCAACTGAGTTTGCAGGATTACCGTTTGATACAACAGAGGAAAATCTGCAGGCGCGTATACGCGGCATGCTGCTGATGGCACTATCCAACAAATTTGGCAGTATTGTCGTCACCACTGGCAACAAAAGTGAAATGGCCGTAGGCTACTGTACGCTTTATGGGGATATGGCTGGCGGCTTTGCCTTGTTGAAGGATGTGCCTAAAACCTTAGTGTATAAACTGAGCCAATACCGAAATAGCCTGTCGCAAGTGATTCCGCAGCGTATTATTACGCGCCCACCATCGGCTGAATTACGAGAAAATCAGCTTGATCAGGACAGTTTGCCGCCTTACGAAATATTAGATGGTATTATCGAAGCCTACGTAGAAGATGATTTAAGCCGGGCAGAAATTATTGCGCTAGGCTATCAGGCAGCAGATGTGAGTCGCGTGATGAAACTGATAGACCGTAATGAATATAAACGCCGCCAAGCACCGGTAGGGGTGCGTATTACCGACCGTGGTTTTGGTAAAGACCGACGTTATCCGATTACTGTTAAATTGGATTTTGATACACTTTTTACTGAATAATCTTTTTTAGTACGAATCAGGCAATCAATCATCATTTTTGAGGATAACTAATATGAAAAAAATTGAAGCAATCATTAAACCCTTTAAGTTGGATGAAGTCAGAGAGGCCTTGTCACTTATAGGCGTGAATGGCCTGACTGCGACTGAGGTGAAAGGGTTTGGGCGCCAAAAAGGCCATACCGAACTTTATCGCGGTGCTGAATACGTGGTTGATTTTTTACCTAAAATTAAACTTGAGCTCGTGTTACCTGACAATCTGGTCGATTCTGCCATTGAAGCCATCATTAAAGCGGCACACACCGGCAAAATTGGTGATGGCAAAATCTTTGTCAGCGCAGTCGAGCAAGTCATCCGCATTCGTACGGGTGAAACGGGAGAATCTGCGGTATAAGCATTATTTTACTGAGGGTTGTGTTGGAAAAGTTCTGATGAGCGCGGGTAAAATGATATGCCAATTATTTTAAAAACGGTACTCTTACTCACGATTTCAAACGTATTTATGACGTTTGCCTGGTACGCACACCTTAAAAACCTCAATAACAAACCTTGGATAGTCGCAGCGCTTGTGAGCTGGGGCGTAGCGCTACTGGAATATTTGTTTCAGGTGCCAGCTAACCGTATTGGTTTTACAGTGATGACTTTAGCACAGCTAAAAATTCTGCAAGAAGTCATTACGTTGTCGGTATTTGTTCCTTTTGCCATTTTTTATATGCAACAACCGCTCAAGCTGGATTTTTTGTGGGCAGGGCTGTGTTTGATGGGCGCGGTTTATTTTATGTTTAGAACATAGTTGTGGCATGATTAAGCTGGCATAATTAAAAAGGGTGGATTTTATCCACCCTTTTTATCGGCAACCGCACAATTAGCGTACAGATATCCGCTTACCTGCCACCGTTATTTTTTTTGGCAGTGTTAACGCTAATACACCGTTTTCATAGGTCGCTTCGGCGTGTTCCTGATCAACATCTACCGGCAATTGGAAACTTCTGGAAACCGCCCCAAAATAGCGCTCGCTACGCACTACCTGACCCTCTTCAGTTTTCTGGTCGTGTTGTTTGATTTCAGCCGCAATGGTGACTGTGCTGCCATCCACCGTTAAATTCAGGTCTTCTTTTTTTACGCCAGGAATTTCAGCATGAAAAACATAGGCTTTATCGGTATCTTTGATGTCCACTTTAAATGAACTCGTAATGCCTTCTCCATGAAGTGGGCTGACAAAATAGCCTTGCGCGCGACGGTCACCAAAAAAATCATTCAATAATGCGTTATTGAGTCTTGCAAGTTGAGACATAATTTACTCCTTCAAAAAAAATAAATCGTGATGAAAAAATCTACAATATCCCCTAACGCCTAAATTGGGTGTGGTTGTTATTTTTCAAGTGAAAAATAGGTTTTTTTGTAGAAAATAACTGCGAGAAAAAAACGCTGCCCTGCGAGCCTTATAAATAAAGGCTTGCAGGGCAGCTTAAAAGGTTTGATATTAAAGTGTGCTTAAATTGGGTGCGTTTTTTGTAGCCAAGTGTAAACGCCATTGCCCGCAACACGCCCACTGGCAAAGCAGGCGGTGAGTAAGTAACCGCCGGTTGGCGCTTCCCAATCCAGCATTTCACCGGCGCAGAATACGCCTGGTAATTTGGCCAGCATTAAATCCTCATTCAAGTCTGCAAATGATACGCCGCCCGCACTGCTGATGGCTTCATCCAAAGGGCGTGTGGCGTTGAGCTTTAGCGGCAAGGCTTTGATGGCATTGCCAAGTTGCACCGGGTCGTTAAACGCTTCGGCCGCGAGCACCTCTCGGAGCAGGGCCACTTTCACGCCCTTTAAATTCAGCCGGCTCTGAAGGTGACTCGCCAGCGAGCGTGAGCCACGTGGACGTGCAATTTCTTGAATAACAGCATCAATATTTTTATGCGGAAGCAAATCTAAATGTATCCGCACATGACCATCGGCCTCGATAGCATCGCGCAGTATTGCTGAAATTGCATAAATCAGGCTGCCTTCAACGCCGTTTGCTGTCACCATCATTTCGCCTGATTTTTCATATGTGACATGCTGTTTGTCTGCATATTTGACGGTAATGGTTTTTAGCGGCGTGCCAGCAAAATGTGTTTGAAAATAGTCACTCCAACCTACGTTGAAGCCGCAATTGGCAGGCCTGAGGGGTTCCACCTTGATGTCCTGCTGCACAAGGAGTGGCAGCCATTTTCCATCAGAACCCAGTTTGGCCCAGCTGCCACCGCCCAGTGCCAGAATGACGGCATCAGGTTGGGTAGAATAGGGGCCTAGTGGCGTGTGAAAGCATAGGTTTTTTTGTGCATCCCAACCTTGCCAATAGTGGCGCACGTGAAAATGCACCCCAGCATGACGTAATCGGTGTAACCATGCGCGCAGTAAAGGTGCGGCTTTCATCTCTGTCGGGAATACGCGTCCAGATGATCCGACAAATGTTTCAATGCCAAGATGATGCAGCCAGTCTCGCAGGTCGGTAGCGCCAAATTGTTGGAGCATGGGGGCGATTTGATCTTGCCTAGCACCATAACGCGTGATGAATTGTGTTGCAGGTTCTGCATGGGTAATATTCATACCGCCTTTGCCAGCCATCAAAAATTTACGGCCAACGCTGGGCATGGCGTCATACACATGCACATCAACCGCGTGCGCACTGAGTGTTTCTGCCGCCATAAGCCCGGCGGGGCCAGCGCCGATAATGGCGACTGTGTAAGGAGCGGGATTTTTCAACGCAGTTTTTGTAGTTGTGTGGTGTCAGGCTCGCCTGCTAAAGGCGCTGGCTTATTATATCGCCAAATAGTACACAGTATAAAATTACAGGCAGCTAAAGTGGCTAAAATCCTAGCGGCTTAAAACCCCAGCGCGCGCGCGCCTTGATAAAACACAAAGCTGACCACCCAAGCAAGGCAGAGTGACCACACAATGGACAGCCACATAAAAGCACTGCTCTTAGATTCACTTCTCAAGGTTGCCACGGTAGATAAACAAGGCGTATAAATTAAGGTAAACAGCATAAAACTCATGGCTTGCACCCAATCGACTTGCGTTGCCATTTGCGCCATAAGTGCATCGCCCTGCATGCCGTAAATCACAGCGAGCGAACCCACCACGATTTCTTTAGCCACAAAGCCAAAAATCAGAGCAATGGCCAATTGACTGTTAATGCCGATGGGGTCGAGTATTGGTGCAAACAATGCGCCGATTTGCCCTGCATAGGTGCCGCTGCTGGCGGGCGCTACGTCACTTGGAAAGTTCGTCAACAGCCAAACCAGCACCACACCAATGATGATAAAATTGGTTGCGCGGTTAAGAAAGTGTTTGACCTCATGCCAGCCACGCAACACGATTTGCCGCAAGGTAGGAAAACGATACGGCGGCAATTCTAATATAAAAGGCTCTGCATTTTTATACTGGCCCTGAAACAGCAACGCTGTTAAAAACATGGTAGCAAAACTCATCACATACAGCGTAAACAATACAAATGGTGCTTGCTTGGCGGTAAAGAGCGCCGTAATCATAAAGATAAATACTTGTAATCGCGCAGAACAAAGCGAGAGCGGGATCACCAGCATCGTGAGGAGGCGCATTGGGCGTGAGCGCATGATGCGTGTCCCCATCAGTGCAGGCACGTTGCAGCCAAAGCCCATCAGCATCATCACAAAACCGCGGCCGTCCAAGCCCATTTTTGCCATGAGTGCATCCATGAGAAAAGCCGCGCGTGATAAATAGCCACTGTCTTCCACCATCGACATCACCAGAAAAAACAGAATGATAATCGGCACAAATGCGGCTACCGTGGCTACACCATTAAAAACGCCATCGAGCATGAGTCCGCTTAGCCAAGCCGGGCTGCTGGCAAAAAGCGGCTCAAGGGCTGCGGTGCGAAATAAATCAAGCGCCCAGGCGAGGCCATCTTGTAGCGGTTTGCCAGCGGTGAAAATAAACTGAAATAGTAAGAACATCGCCGCAAAAAAAATGGGCAGCCCAAACCATTTGTGCAGCAAGATGCGGTCAATTTTATCGGTGGTGTTATCACTCAGTGTTGCCGGAATCTGCACATGATGCGCAATCAATTGCTCCATCTCGCGCTCGATTTGATTATCCTCTTGCAACAGTTGGCTAATTTGCTGCGGGTCAGTAGCGATTTTGTTTTGATTGATAATCGTGGTTGCTGCTTGCAAGGCTTTTGGCAGGCCATCGCCAAACTTCGCGCTGATGGAAATGACGGGCATGTTGAGTTCGCGCGTCAAACTTTCGGTATCAATGCTGATGCCAGCCCGTTTGGCTTCATCGGCCATGTTGAGCGCCAGCACGGCAGGCAAGTTAAGCTTTTTGATTTGTAACACTAAAGACAGCTGGCGGTCAATCTGCGAACTATTGAGTAAAATAATGACTAAATCTACTGCATTGTGGGCTAAAAAATGGCGAACGACTTGCTCATCTTCAGAAAAGCCGTGCAAGTCATAAATGCCAGGTAAATCAATGAGTTCCGCAATATGTCCGCCCATTAAAATTTTGGCGCTCATTAAATCTACCGTAATGCCAGGCCAATTGCCAACGCGTGCCGATGCGCCGCTGATGCGATTGAACAGGGTGGATTTCCCCGTGTTGGGCATGCCTAATAATGCGATACGTTTCATATTAGTGCGTGTTGATATGAATGCGTGCGGCCTCAGCAGCACGTAAAATTACATCCGTCGTACCTAGGCGTACTTGAAGTGGCCCCTTAAAGTTGGCCCGTCGAATAATGCTGAGCGGTTTGCCTACTCTAAACCCAAGTGCAGATAGGCGATGAAACAATGATTCATCGGCCTCGATAGCCGCGATTACCGCAGTGGTGCCAATGCTGAGTTGTGATAATAATTGCATCTTTACAAACTAACTTTTAGTAAATGATAATAATTCTTATTATTGCACACAATAAATAAAAAATGAAAGCCTGTGGCGGTAATATTTGAGTGTCGACATCGTAAAGCCGAACTTGAGTATGGCATTGTCGCCCTGCATCTATTTTGACCTAGCGCATATTGAAGTCATTTTTTTAGGTTTGCTCCATGTAGATTTTGGCGGTGTTTAAGCACTTAAAAGTAAGTCTGAGCTATCATTTAATTTGGATAAACTGCTCTCGAGGAATTTTAACTGCTCCGCGAGCCTTTATTTATAAGGCTTCCAGAGGCATCAAAAAGGTTGGGGGTAAAAACGCCCTGTTTTAGCGGGTGTTTTACTGCAACACGCTGTTTTGCGCTTGTGCTTGTTTCAGTGAATATCGGCCAAAAAAAAGGACTCGAATACGAGTCCTTTTGGTTTGCTATGACGAAGTTAAAACTTATTTAGCAATATCAATTTTAGCTTTGCTACGTAAGTCAGCCATCATTTTTTCTAAATTACGTTGTTGCAGATTTTTTTGCAGGCCATCTTTTACTTTGTCGTAAGCCAGTGGCTGTGCCGCACGTGAGTCAATGGATTTAATCACATGCCAGCCAAATTGCGTTTGCACTGGCTCGGCAGTTGTTTTGCCTTTAGGTAGCGCAGCCACGGCATCGCTGAATGGTTTTACCATGGTAGCCGGTGAGAACCAGCCTAAATCGCCGCCTTTATCTTTAGAGCCTGGGTCTAAAGATTTTTCTTTCGCGACTTTTGCAAAATCGCCACCTTTTTGTAATTTGGCGATAATTTCTTTGGCTTCCGCTTCTGTTTTTACCAAAATATGGCGTGCGCTGTATTCTTTGTCGCCATAGGCTTTTTTGTATTCTTCATAAGCGGCTTTGGTGTCTGCTTCAGAAATAGGATTTTTCTTCACAAAATCCTGCA
>ENA-UPXM01005266-UPXM01005266.1-activated-sludge-metagenome-genome-assembly--contig:-NODE-5266-length-12653-cov-20.528258_pt1 | contig 12653 bp, 10 predicted proteins | sample MGYA00238178_ERZ772708 | MGnify/ENA primary metagenome ERZ772708 (study PRJEB29002, sample SAMN05720212) | activated sludge metagenome | isolation source: anaerobic digester from wastewater... | reverse complement strand
CTTTATGGGAATTAAGGTGGTACCACTGAAAACTTCAAAGCAAGTAATCAGTCCTTAGAAGCCCTAGCTTCTAGGGACTTTTCTTATTATCATGAGGTGAGAAGAATGAAATTAAAAGATTTATCAACAAAATACGATTTTAAAGCAGTAGAATCGGGAAAGTATCAAAAGTGGATTAAGGAAGGTTATTTTACTGCGGGAGATATCAGTAAAAAACCTTATACTATTGTGATTCCACCACCAAATATTACTGGAAAACTCCATTTAGGTCATGCCTTAGACACCACACAACAAGATGTCATCATTCGTCGAAAAAGAATGCAAGGGTATGATGCGCTATATTTACCTGGTATGGACCACGCTTCAATTGCGACGCAAGCAAAAGTTGAAGCGCGTTTACGGGAAAAAGGCATTTCTCGTTATGATTTAGGCAGAGAAAAGTTCCTTGAAGTATCTTGGCAATGGAAAGAAGAATATGCTAGCATTATCCGTAAACAATGGGAAGCTATTGGATTGAGTTTAGACTATACGAGGGAACGTTTTACCTTGGATGAAGGGCTAAACCAAGCGGTTAATGAAGTGTTTATAAGAATGTATAATGATGGAATTATATATCGTGGAGAAAAGATTATTAACTGGGATATTCAAAGTAAAACAGCATTGTCGAATATCGAAGTGGAATATAAGAATATTGAAGGTGCTTTTTATAATATTATTTATCCTTTTGTTGATGGAGAAGGCGGCTTAGAGATTTCAACAACTCGTCCGGAAACGATGTTTGGTGATACTGCCTTAATGGTTCATCCAGAGGATAAACGTTATCAAAAGTACATTGGCAGGGAGGTATATATTCCAGGGACAAAGACTAAAATTCCTGTTATCAGCGATGAATACGTCGACAGGAGTTTTGGAACAGGTGTTGTTAAGGTGACACCGGCACATGACCCTAATGATTTTGAAGTAGGACTTCGCCATCAATTAGCTCGTCCTTTGTGTATGGAAGAAGATGGTACGATGAATGCACTGGCTGGAAAATACCGAGGAATGGACCGCTTCAGTTGTCGTAAGGCGGTTGTTGAAGACTTGAAAGAGTCGGGATTATGTGTCAAGATTAAAAAAATGACCCATTCTGTTGGGCATAGTGAACGTACGGGAGTGATTGTTGAACCGAGGTTATCAAAGCAATGGTTCGTTGCGATGGATAAACTGGCAAAAGACTTATTAGCTATGCAAGAAGATCCAGAAAGAAAGATTACCTTTGTTCCTGCTCGTTTTGAAAAGACATTTGTGAACTGGCTAAATAATATTCAAGATTGGTGTATTTCTCGTCAATTATGGTGGGGACATAGAATTCCCGCATGGTATAAAGATGACCAGGTTTATGTGGGTAAAACTGCTCCAAAAGAAGAAGGATGGGTTCAAGATGAGGATGCATTGGATACTTGGTTTTCAAGTGGATTATGGCCTTTTTCTACGCTTGGTTGGCCAAATGACACCTTTGATTTTAAGCGATACTTTCCTACTGATACCTTAGTAACAGGTTATGATATTATCTTTTTCTGGGTAGCAAGAATGGCGTTTATGTCTCAGTATTTATTGGGAGAAAGACCATTTAAAAAAGTTTTAATTCATGGGCTGATTCGCGATGAACTTGGACGCAAAATCAGTAAATCACTGGGAAATGGTGTTGATATGTTAGATGCCATTAATAAATGTGGAGCGGATAGCCTTCGTTACTTTATCACTACTTCATCAGCTCCTGGACTTGATTTCCGTTATTCAGAAGAAAAGATTGAAGCTGCTTGGAATTTCATCAATAAAATATGGAATATTTCGCGGTTTATCGGCTTGAATTTTGCCAGCAATAACTATCAAAAAGAACCGATTGATCCAAAGTTACTGAATACTGTCGACAAATGGATGTTAAGCCGTTTAAATAAAACAATCAAAGCTGCAGATGAAAACTATGAACGATTTGATTTTGGTGAAGCTGCAAAAGCGATCTATAAATTCACTTGGAATGATTTTGCTAGTTGGTATTTGGAAATGACAAAGGTTACTTTCCAGACCGGAACTGAAAAAGAAAAAATCAATACTTGTGCTGTTTTAGCGTATGGTTTAACGGCTATTTTGAAATTGCTTCATCCATTCATGCCATTCGTTACTGAAGAAATCTATCAAAAGTATCATGAAGGTAGTATTACTGTTAGTCCTTGGCCTTTGGTAAATAAGGACTATACATACCGAGATGCCAATAAGATTGAAGTTATTTATGATATCATAACTGCAGTAAGAACGATAAGAACTAGTAAGAATGTTCCAAATAGTAAGAAAATAGAATTATATTTAGAAACTCATGATCAGAAATTAGCAAACTTCATCAAGAAGAATATCAACTATTTAAGCAAATTCACAAACTTTGCTTCAATTACCATCGAAGCCAAAGAATTAGATAAGAAACAAGCGATTGTTAGTGTATTACCTAAGGTAACAGTAATTGTTCCTTTAAAAACATTGATTAATATTGAAGAAGAAAAACAAAAACTAACAAATGATAAAGAAAAAGTATTGTTAGAAATCAGAAGAGCAGAACAGATGTTACAAAATCCTGGTTTTGCTTTAAAAGCTCCAAAAGAAAAAGTAGAAGCAGAAAAAACAAAACTTGAAAATTATCAACAACAATTGTTAGAACTAGAAAAATTATTACAAGAGTTAGGATAGAAAGGCTGAAAAGAGTTGATATTGTGTTTAATGATGTTAGAGAATTAATATCATGGATTGAATCGCAAAAAAGAATTGTTCCCAAGACTTCCTTACAAAAAATGATTTCGTTATGTGATGTCTTTGGTTCACCTCAAAACAAAATAAAATATGTTCATGTAGGAGGAACAAATGGTAAAGGTTCTACCGTTTCTTTTATAAAAACGGTGTTGATGAAAGCAGGTTATCAGGTAGGAACCTATGTTTCTCCTTATGTGATTTCCTTTAATGAAAGAATTCAGTTTAATGACAATTATATTTCTGATGAAGATATCCTAAGAATTGGGAATAGAATTATTTCAGAATATGATGAAATTGAACGAAGAGGAATTGTTCATCCTACTTTCTTTGAATTCATTACCTTGATGGCCTTTATTTATTTTAGTGAATTAAAGAATTTAGATATTGTTATTTTAGAGGTTGGTTTAGGTGGATTATTAGATAGTACTAATATTGTAACTCCTTTGGTATCTGTTATTACCAATGTGGCATTTGATCATATGAAGATTTTAGGTAATACTTTAGAAGAAATTGCTATGAATAAACTGGGAATTGTAAAGCCGAATATTCCTTTAGTAACTTTAGAAAATGAAAAATTGACAGAACTGTTTGAAACAAGGTGTGAGGAAACAAATTCTAAATTGATTTTAGTGAAGAAGAGGGATATTCAAAATATTCAAGTATCAAAGACAGAAACTGTCTTTGATTACAAAGAATATAAAAGAATAAAAACCAATAAACTAGGATATTACCAAACAGAGAATGCTTCTGTGGCATTAGAAGCTTTAGAGTACTTACGTTCTTGTTGTGGTTTTAAAATTACCAACGATGATATTTATCGAGGATTTAGAGATGTTTATTGGCCAGGAAGGTTACAAGTATTATCTTTAAAACCGTATATTATCGTTGATGGTGCTCATAATATCGATGGAATTACGCGGTTAGCTGAGTTTTTAACAACCATCAAAGAGAATAAGAAGTTGACAATTGTCTTTGCTGTTTCAAAAGATAAAGCCAAAGATGAAATGATTTCTGTTTTAGATCATTTGGCTGATGAGATTATCTTTACAATGTTTCACTATAAAAGAAGTGATACTCCTGATTATTTGTTTAGTATTTCTTCGAATCCTAATAAAAAACTTTCATTTGACTTAGATGAATTATTACTAGAAGCGTTTAACAAGCCAAAAGATGAAATTGTTGTTTTTTGTGGGTCTTTATACTTTGTTAGTGAGATATTGAATAAAATTAATAATAAAAAAATGTAAAGGAGACAAAAATGATTGCTTTAAGCACATTAGATTTAATCAAGGAAAATGAGAGAAAATTGGAAGATAAACATATTATCATTTTTATCTTTGTAAAGCCATCTGATGAAATAAGTCAAGAAATTATTGGTAACTTTAATTATTTGCATCATCTTTCTGATAAACATTGTAATATTTATCCTATTGGTTATTCAGCAACTCCTTGGAGCAAATCACAGTATAACGATGTGACAAAGGTTAAGGGAGTTGGCAATGTAAATTGGTATTATAGTGATAAAGCATTTTTGGAAATGGTTTACCAAATTCAAATGAGAACTAAATGGAAGTATTCTGGAGAACCAGAAATGATGATTTTACAGAATAATGTTGATGCTCATGATTTCTTATCGTTTAAAAATTATATTTGTATACGTATTTTGGAAGGATTGCGGAAACAGTATTTTCAGTCGTTTGCATTATTAATCCAAAGTATTTTAAATAGTGCAAAGAAATATGTGACAAGTAAAGAAGTAATTCAAGATGTTTCAAAAAAAAATATTAAAGACCATATTAAATTGAAAGAAATCATCGTAGATACTTTTTTAACGTTTAGGAGAGTGCCAAAATTTGTAAAGGTACTTTTAAAGGATGCTCAATTTTATTTTACTGCCAATTCTCGCAAATAATTTTCAACGTTTTTTTAAAAAAATAGTTTTGATTTAAATAAAAAAATTTAGAAAAAGGGTTATTAAAAATGACATTTCAACATACGCCTTATATGTATGTCTATGTACAAATAGAATACCTAGTTGAATATAGAAAACAAGAAACAATCTATGATAATTAGTATTAAGAGAAAATCTTAATACTTTTTAATTAACAAAACAAGAAAAATAAGTTGTTCGAAAAAATAACAAAACATCTTGCTTTTGTCATAATTTCGTTGTATAATAGGATTGTTAAGAAAACGAACAATAGAAGGTGAATGATTTGAACGAAAATCAATTTTTTAAACCAACAGTTTTGTATAAAGAGTATATGATTCTGGATATGATTGAAAAAAATGCCAACACTACGCAAAGAGAAATAAGTAAAGCTATTGGGATTGCTGTTTCTATGGTTAATGATTATTTAGATAAATATGAGAAAAATGGATTAATTAAGCGTAACTATCTTTCAACAAAGAATGTTGAATACATTATTACGGAAAAGGGGATAGAAAGAAGAAAGGTTCTTAACATTGGATATTTGAAAGCAACCCATATTTTGTATCGATCAGCAAAAGATAATATTTTAAACTTTTTAAATCAAATAATTGAAAAAGGTTTTAAAAAGATATTATTATATGGAGCAGGAGAAGTAGCAGAAATTATACTTCAAGTTATAAATGATAACAACGTCGTATCTCTTGATGTAATTGCTGTTGTTGATGATGATGAAATGAAACAAAATAGTATTTTTTCCGGTAAAAGAATTATTTCGCTTGATGAAATAAAAAATATGAACTATGATGGTATACTCATTTCTGCCTATACACAAGCCAAGATAATGTACGATAAACTAATGAAAAAAAATATCGATAAAAATAAAATAATTACTTTTTTTTAAGTAAAAAAATGTAGAAAGAAAAAAATAAAACCATTCAAGAAAAAAATTATTTATCATCACCAACTATGCATGGAGAAGAATTAAAATATATGACTGAAGCATATAAGACTAACTAGATGTCTATGGTAGGAGAAAACATTAATGAATTTGAAAGACTTGCTACTGAACAGCGAGTGTTAAATATGCAGTAGCATTATGTAATTGTACATCTGCATTACATTTATGTGTTAAATTTGCTGGGGACGCTTATATGGTAAACCACAAATAAGTTGTGATACTCTTGGAAGCAAAGGAGTGTTCTGTTCCGATATGACATTTAACGCGATAGTAAATCCAGTCGCACTTGAAAAAGCATTTTAAATATATCTAGATGTAAGACTCGTTATTTATGCTGAGCTTTATGGTCCCTTGGAAGAATAGATTTAATTAAAGAAATCTGTTTAAACATAAGGCTCTTTTAATAGAAGATGCCGCAGAAGCAACGGGAGTTACTCCAAACGGTAAACCATGTGGTAGTTTCGGCGATGATGCTGCAATCTCATACAATGGAAATAAAATCATCACTGGTTGGTGGTGATTGTTTGCTTACAAACGATTTAGAAGTTGCAAATAAAGCAAGAAAATGATCTACTCAATTGGGTGAGAATGTTCCTTGGTATCAACATGAAGAACTTCGATACCTATCATTGTAATTCATGTAACGTGGTACGTTACATTACAGACTTATTTCACATGGTAAATCCGAATTATCGTAAAGGGCTTGGATTTAAAACGTTGTGATTGCGAATAAAAAGCGTATAAATCGACTCGCTTGAACACAAAGCTTGAAATGAATATTTGAAACCCTCATGAGAATACAAACAGGGCGAGACAACAATTAGGATGGTACTCATATGAAACTTTTGATATTAGGTGCCGGTGAATATGGGCAGTTAGTCAAAGAACTGGCACGAAATAAATATGCGACAATAGATTTCCTTGATGACAACTCTCCAGCTGCTATCGGGAAGATATCAGACCTTGAAAAATACAAAGGCGAATATCATGCGATAGTGGCGATTGGAAATCCTGAGAAGAGGAAAGAATTGTTCGATAAATTAGTCGTGCTTGGAATTAACATCCCAACAATTGTTAGCGATAAGGCTTACATCTCACCCTCAGCAGAAATCGAGCAAGGCTGTGTTATTGAGCCAATGGCGATCATTAATACCGGTGCAAAGATTACATGATGACAAGTTTTATACAGGGCATTATAGGGCGAAAACGGCATAAAAACGGCTGATATAAGGTTCTTTTAGCTTATCAATTTGGTGTGATTACTACACAAATAGAAAGAACATACCGATGAGAATTTTATTTGGATAAGTTCCTAACAGAAATCGATTGCCGTTATGTAATTATCTTATTTACATCAGGGTGTTTATAGAGATAGATTCAATGGGGGGGTGAAGAATAGCACGGGTAATTTCGGTAAGAATATGCAGAAATCAGCGTAAAACGGGCGATTTATGCGCATTATTATACAATAAATCGAATACGGGCAAGACGTTACAAACTTATTACCGACAAACATATACAAGCACAATAAGTGCGGCAGAGTGAGGCTGACATATTCGAGGTGCGGTAACGCGATGACTGGCTTGGCAATAAGCTATGGACGGCATGAATTATAAGGATGGCGACCAAACTATATTATGAACTTCACGGTAATACTACAACAGCATAAGAGAAAACTCATAATCCTTGTAGTGGCACTCTTGTTTCTCGTAGTCGCAATAATAGTATTCCTCTCAGGTCAGAAACCAATACCGTCCACAACGGTGAAAGCCTTTCTCGAAGACCCCAACGCGGTGGAAATCGATGCTGTGTTTTTGAAAGAGTTTCAGAATTATGATTGTAAGACGGTTGAACAAGGTTACTTCATTCACAACTGCTTTTCGCAGCTCTACTTTAAGTCAGACACAACGGCTCAGGAACTCGCCGTGTGGAACGACCCCGCAAATGATAAGGGTTTGATAGCTACGCTGTACTTGGGAAATGCAGAAGCAGTTGAGAATGCTGATGAAAGCATTGAACTTCTCTATAAATCGAGTGTCATCAAACCGGGGCGAATGTTGACAATTGTTGACATGGTAAGAGGTTTAAAGGCAGGCGATTATGACGCCACAATAATTTATACGCCGGTTGACGATTTCGGCAATATCTACGGTTCGTTAATCACGCCCGTTAAGCTCCATGTTGCCAAGGACTGGACAAGGAAATCTGACGGTAAATGGGCACCCGTAGAATAATCACAGTAATCACAAGTTCAACAATAAACATTTCATAGAAAGGATGTGAGATACATGGATGGCAAACGATCCACAGCTAATCACTGCATCAATGCGTTCTTAACCGCATACATAGCCCTATGCTTTATCGCAGGCTTCATCCTGTTAGATTTGTCCGGAGCACTCGAAGCTTTGGGTATTCCAATATCAGCATCGGCAGCTGAGACGTCAAATAACGTCACGCTTTCATATACGCCAGCCTTTAACACACAGTATTTTGTTTCAGTGCCTACAGGCTTGACTATGAATTCCGACGGCTCAGCAACCAGTCTTGATATAAATATCGCGTCATGGTCGGATTTTCCGGTTAATCGGCAGTTGTATTGTAATCTTGCCGGTGTCACAGATTTGACGAACGGTGAGGAGACAATAGGGTTAACCATAAAATATGGTGATACTATTGTAGAAGCCGGAGATGAGATTGACAGATTCCAGCCGTCCGCAGTGTCCTCTGATACAAAGGCAGATTTCGTTGTTTTAACGGTTCAACCAGCGGCAAAACCGACTCAGTCCGGCACATATTCCGGCAACCTGAGCTTTACAATTGGATTAGTTGAGGAGTGAACTAGTTGAGAAAAGGGGAGGCTACAATATATTGTATGTTTATGCGTCGTGCACCACAACATGCAGTATGCCAAAAAAACACGAACATTATATGCAGAATATGGAATAATGTTCGCAATCCTTTTGAACGAATCTCGAAAATGAGGGGATCCTGTCCGGATTTTGAGTGATGTTGTTTCAGAAATGAAGAACCACAATATGTTGTGTATTTATGCGTCAGCCACCACAATATGTAGCAGCCTGATTGAGAGAGTATGAGTATACAAAATGCACATAACCGGGCATGTAGAAATGAGCAATATGCACATATAATGTCAGGTTGTTGCAGGTTAATGTCAGGTTGAGGTAGTGATGCTGCTGCATGATAGGAAGGCCACAATATATTGTATGCTTATACGTCACGCACCACAACATACAGCATGCCGAAAACACGAACATTATATGCATAATCCGGGATAACGTTCGTAACCCTTTTGAACGAATCTCGAAAATGAGGGGATCCTGTCCGGATTTTGAGTGATGCTGCTGCATGATAGGAAGGCCACAATATATTGTATGCTTATACGTCACGCACCACAACATACAGCATGCCGAAAACACGAACATTATATGCATAATCCGGGATAACGTTCGTAACCCTTTTGAACGAATCTCGAAAATGAGGGGATCCTGTCCGGATTTTGAGTGATGTTGTTAGTGGATAGGGAGAGGGGTAATTATGCAGTTCCAACCGTCAATTATGCAGGAAATGCGGCTTTTAGTGCATAAAACAGTCCAAATTTGTATAATCTCTGCATAATCGAAAATCACAGTTTAGCATAGGAAGTCCGACAGTATGTTAATGACCACGAGAGCAGGTATGCCGGGATAGGTTAGAATAGGCACTTTTTGACATTTTTCTTCCTCTCCCTATCCCATAACAACATCAGTCCTACATCGGCAATATCACATGGTAAGGTGTTAGCCACAGCGTGGGAAGGGTGAAATGGAAAGTTAGGCTGTAGGGGTTGCCAAGAGTAGCACGGCAGGGTGCATAAAACATGAGTAATAATGCAAAAATGGCATGTTAGGCGAATAATAATACAAAATAAGTTCCTCTCCCTTTCTGCCTACAACATCAGTCCTACATTAGCAATATCACGAGGATGGGCTGAGGGGTTGATAGGCTGTCAGAGATGTAGTTTTGATAGCAAAATAGCCGAGTTTTTCTTCTCTCCCTTTTGCCTATCAACATCAGTCGGAGGGCAGCAATATCATTTGGGAGGCTGCTGAGGGTGGTTGAGAGAGCCTTGAGAGAACCTGAAAAGGCTTCTCCCTATCCACATACAACATCATCGGTATGTCAGCAATATCACATGTGACTATGTTAGAGCGGTTAAGAGGGCTTGAAAAGGCTTCTCCCTATTGCCTATCAACAACAGTATTAGAACGGCAATATCAAATCATCAAATACATAAAAGCCATAGATAACCACAGCCCAAATAAGGCTGTAGAAATACTAAATTCTTAAGCTGACCGGTAAAAACGGCAGCGAAACAAAGGAACGGTACACAAAGATGAATGACCTGTACGGAAAACTGGTAGAGAAGAAAGAATCATTGTCACTGGTGGGCTTGGGCTACGTCGGGATGCCAATCGCTGTGGCTTTCGCCAAGAAAATCAACGTCATCGGATACGATCTGAATGAAGCGAAAATCAACCTCTACAAAACTGGCATCGACCCGACGAATGAGGTTGGCGATGAGGCGATAAAGAGCACAACCGTTGAGTTCACCGCTGATGAGACAGCTCTTCGTCGCGCCAAGTTCCACATCGTTGCTGTACCGACGCCTGTGTATGATGACCACACGCCAGATTTGAGTCCGGTGGAAGGTGCATCAAGAATTCTCGGCAGAAACCTGACGAAAGGCTCTGTCGTAGTCTTTGAATCCACGGTCTACCCTGGCGTTACCGAAGACATCTGTGTACCGATTCTTGAAAAAGAATCCGGGTTGAAATGCGGTGTGGACTTCAAGATTGGCTACAGCCCTGAACGCATCAACCCCGGCGACAAAGTCCACAGGCTTGAAACCATTAAGAAGATTGTTTCCGGCTGCGACGCCGAAACGTTGGATACTGTGGCTAAGGTCTACGAGCTGGTTGTTGAAGCGGGCGTTCATCGTGCGCCGTGTATAAAGGTCGCCGAAGCCGCGAAGGTTATCGAGAACAGCCAGCGCGACATCAATATCGCGTTCATGAATGAGCTGTCGATTATCTTCAACAAGATGGGCATCGACACGAAATCTGTTCTGGAAGCGGCAGGAACAAAATGGAACTTCCTCAAATTCTTCCCCGGACTTGTTGGTGGTCATTGCATCGGTGTTGACCCGTATTACCTGACATACAAGGCTGAAATGCTGGGCTATCATTCTCAGGTCATTCTGTCCGGTCGCCGCATCAACGACGATATGGGTAAATACATAGCCGAGAACGTCGTTAAGAATTTAATTAAGGCCGAGAAGCCGGTTAAGGGCGCTAAAGTAGCTATCCTTGGCTTCACGTTTAAGGAGAACTGCCCAGACACTAGAAACTCTAAGGTATTCGACATCGTAAAAGAGCTGCGCGAATACGGCATCGAGCCACTCATTACCGACCCCACTGCTGACGCGGCTGAAGCTAAGAAGCTCTATGGCGTGGAGTTCTGCGGAATGGATGACGTTGTCGGTTGTGATGCTGTTATCCTCGCTGTGGCTCATACACAGTTTAGCGAGTTCAAGATGGAACAGATCGACGCGATGTTCGGCAAGGGTCAGAAGGTTCTGGTAGATGTGAAAGGTCTGCTGGATAGGGCTGAATATGAAGCCGCAGGCTACATCTACTGGAGGCTGTAAACAAGATGGGATACAAGACATTACAATTCCCGAAAGGGACGCAATTCTTAGTCACCGGCGGTGCCGGTTTTATCGGCTCGAATCTGTGCGAAGCCATTCTGAATCTCGGTTATCGTGTCCGCTGCCTTGATGACCTTTCCACGGGCAAGCAGGCGAATGTAGATATGTTTCTCGGACGCGATGGCTACGAGTTCGTGAAGGGTGATATAAAGGACTTCAATACGTGCATTCAAGCCACGGCTGGTATGGACTATGTGCTCCACCAAGCCGCGTGGGGTTCTGTTCCCCGCTCCATCGAAATGCCGCTCTTTTACAATGCTAATAACATTGGCGGCACATTGAACATGATGGAAGCCGCGCGGCAGAACGGCGTGAAGAAGTTCGTCTATGCTTCCAGTTCATCTGTCTACGGCGATGAGCCGAATCTGCCGAAAACGGAAGGACGAGAGGGTAATCTCTTGAGCCCCTACGCTTTGACGAAACGTTGTACTGAAGAATGGGGCAAGCAGTACACCAGACATTATGGCTTAGAGACAGTTGGTTTGAGGTACTTCAATGTCTTCGGTCGCCGCCAAGACCCGAATGGTGCGTATGCGGCTGTTATCCCGAAGTTTATTAAGCAGCTCATGAACGATGAACAGCCAACGATCAATGGTGATGGCAAGCAGAGCCGTGATTTCACATACATTGAGAATGTTATCGAGGCCAATCTGAAAGCGTGTCTGTCTGGCTCTGAAGCTGCTGGTCAGGCGTATAACATAGCTTTTGGCGGCAGAGAGTACCTTATTGATATATACCACGCCTTAACTGCCGCTCTCGGTAAAGACATAGAGCCTAAGTTTGGTCCTGATCGGAAGGGTGATATCAAGCACAGCAACGCCGATATATCTAAGGCTGAAAGATTGCTGGGTTACCATCCTGAGTATGATTTCAAGACAGGACTGGCTGAAGCCATTCAGTGGTACAGGGAGAATTTGTAACATAATCTGTATGCGACAACCGTTAATTTATATAAATACGAAAAGGAAATGATATGAGCATGAATATTCAGTTCTCGCCTCCTGACATTACAGATCTGGAGATAGCCGAGATAACAGCGGCATTGAAGTCCGGCTGGGGAATGAAGGATAATAGGGACAACCGCTAATCAAACCTTTTCTTTCTGTTATCATTCCAGCGCATAATGAGGAAAAAACAATTTGCAGAACTGTTGAGTCGCTTTTAAATCAAGATTATCCTTTTTTTGAAATCATTATTGTTGATGATGGCTCTGA
>ENA-UPXM01005265-UPXM01005265.1-activated-sludge-metagenome-genome-assembly--contig:-NODE-5265-length-12656-cov-4.971272_pt1 | contig 12656 bp, 10 predicted proteins | sample MGYA00238178_ERZ772708 | MGnify/ENA primary metagenome ERZ772708 (study PRJEB29002, sample SAMN05720212) | activated sludge metagenome | isolation source: anaerobic digester from wastewater... | reverse complement strand
GCAATCAGGGCAAGGCACAGTTATCTTGTCAACAATGTGTTTGTGCAAATCGGTAACTTCTTGGCCACTGGCCTCGGCTAATTCTTGAGCTGAGCCGAAAACTTTTTGCCAGCCGCAAGAACATTGCCAAACTGGCATCACTGAAGCCCAAAAACGCTGACGACTGATTGACCAATCACGAGCGCCCTCAAGCCAATTGCCAAAACGGCCGTTTTTAATATAGTCAGGCGACCAATTAATTTTTTCAGCTTCTTTCAGTAGTTCCGGCTTAATTTTATTGATATCAACAAACCAAGAAGAAGTGGCATAGTTAAGTAGCGGTGTATCGCAGCGCCAGCAATGAGGATAGCTATGTTCATATTTAGCCTTATCAAATAATAGACCAGCAGCGGCTAAATATTTAATTACCTCAACATCGGTCGCACTATGATCTTCCTTGGGTTTAACATTGAGTCCAACTAAATCAATGGCTTCAGCTTTGATAGTGCCGTCCATGCCAACATGTTGGACAAATGGTAGATTGTTGGCTTTGCCTAATTGTAAATCGTCTTCACCAAAAGCTGGAGCAATGTGGACAATACCAGTACCATCTTCGGTATTAACAAAATCACCGCCATAAACTTGCCAGCCATTATCATGGTTAGCTAAATCAACTTTATTGTAATAAGCCTTAAATGGTGGTAAATATTTTTGACCAATTAGCTCAGCGCCCTGGTGCTGACTGATGATTTCATAGGTTTTATCTTTAAAAACTTCAGCAATTCTTTCGGTAGCCACAAAGTAATATTCGTATTCAGCAAAAGGTGCGTCCATTTTGTTGTCTAAACACTCACCTTCTTTGTTTAATTTTTTAAGTTTAACTTTAGAATATTTTATTTCTGCGCCAATGGCTAAAGCAACATTACCAATTAAGGTCCAAGGAGTGGTAGTCCAAGCTAGAAAGTAAGTATTTTCTTGGCCAACTATTGGAAACTTGGCAATACAGGATAGGTCTTTAACATCTTTGTAACCCTCAGTAACCTCAGATTGAGACAAAGTCGTTTCACAGCGCGGGCAGACATGCATTGAACGGTAACCTTGATAAATCAAGCCCCTGTCCCAAAGCTGCTTAAAAACCCACCAGACTGATTCCATAAAAGGCAGATCCATAGTCTGGTAGGGATTATCCATATCAACAAAACGGCCTAAGCGATGGATTATTTTTTTCCAGTCATCAACGTAGCTTAAAACCTTGGAACGGCAAAGCTCGTTAAACTTATCAACACCTAGAGTTTCGATATCTTTTTTATGTTGATAGCCCAATTCTTTTTCAACAATATTTTCCACTGGTAGTCCATGGCAATCCCAACCCCAGCGGCGATCAACATGGTAGCCCTTCATAGTCCAGAAGCGCGGCACCATATCTTTCATAACGCTAGCCACGATATGGCCATAATGAGGAGTGCCGGTAGCGAAAGGCGGGCCGTCATAAAAATGATACTCACCTTCTGGAGCTGGTTTAGCTAAAGTTTGTTGGAAAATATTAGCTCGATCCCAAAATACTAAAACTTCAAGCTCACTTTGAGCAAAAAAAGACAATTGATTATCCATAAAAAAACTAGCGCTAATTTTACTGTTAACTTAAATTAAGTCTACGAAAAATCAGGCTTTTTGTCAAAGAAAAAGCTTGAATTATTAGTCTATTAGCGCTAGGCTAAAGATACTTAATAACAACTCTATGAAATTTAAATTAGCGGCTAATTTCAAACCAACCGGCGATCAACCCCAAGCAATTAAGCAATTGGTGACTGGCTTAAAACAGGGTTATCGCGATCAAACTTTACTAGGAGTAACTGGCAGTGGCAAAACTTTTACGATTGCTAATGTTATCGAACAGATACAAAAACCAACTTTAATCATCTCGCCTAATAAAACTTTAGCCGCTCAGCTATATAAAGAATTCAAGGCTTTCTTTCCGGAAAATGCTGTTCATTATTTTGTTTCTTATTATGATTACTATCAGCCGGAAGCTTATTTGCCGCCGACTGATACCTATATTGAAAAAGAAGCTACCATTAATGAAGATATTGATCGTTTGCGCCATGCTGCCACACAAGCTTTAATGACTAGAAATGATGTGATTATTGTTGCTAGTGTTTCTTGTATTTATGGTTTAGGTGAAAAACTAGATTATCAATCCCTTAGTCAGAAATTTGAACAGGGTCAAGTTATTAATCGACAAGAAATAATCCGTAAATTATTAGAAATGCAATATCAGCGCCAAGATATTGCTTGCCGTCGCGGTCAATTCAGAGTATCGGGAGATATTATTGACATTTATCTAGCGACTGGTGAAGCAATAATTCGTTTGGATTTATTTGACGATATTATTAATTCAATTTATCTTTGGCCGATAAATCCCGACAAAGAAAAAGGTCGGCCAGCCAATCTTCATGATCTTTTACCGAGCCAGGCAAAAAAAATGATCGAATTGACAATTTTACCCGCTAAGCATTTTATGACTCAGCCCGATCGTTTAGCTGTGGCCATGGAAGATATCCGAGCTGAACTTAAAGAGCAGGTCGATAAATTTAAAGAAGCTGGTCGTTTACTAGAGGCTGAAAGATTAGAGCGCAAAACCAATTATGACTTAGAAATGTTGGAGCAAGTCGGTTATTGCAATGGGATTGAAAATTATTCACGGCATTTATCAGGTCGTGAACCTGGTTCGCCACCAGCCACTTTGATCGATTTTTTTCCTAATGATTTTTTAACCGTAATTGATGAATCCCATGTGGCAGTGCCACAAATTAATGGCATGTTTGCTGGTGATCACGCGCGCAAAGAAGTTTTGATTGAATTTGGCTTTAGACTACCAAGCGCCATGGATAACCGACCGCTTAATTTGCAAGAATTTAACCAAAAAGTTAATCAAGTATTATATACCACTGCTACTCCTGGTCGTTACGAAATGGAGCATTCAAAGCAAATTGTTGAACAAATTATTCGACCGACTGGACTCCTAGATCCAATTATTGAAGTTCGGCCAACTCATGGCCAGGTTGCTGATTTGATAAATGAGTGTCAGCTGAGAGCTGCTCAAGGTGAAAGAGTTTTGATCACTACTTTAACTAAAAGAATGGCTGAAGAACTGGCTGATTATTTGACTGAATCCGGTCTTAAAACCAGTTATTTACATAGCGACATTGATACTTTGGAACGGATTGAAATTTTAGACGATCTACGCAGCGGTAAATACGACGTTTTGGTTGGTGTCAATCTTTTGCGTGAGGGCTTGGATTTGCCAGAAGTTTCTTTAATTATTATTTTGGATGCTGATATTTCTGGCTTTTTACGCAACGAAACTTCACTAGTCCAGACTATCGGCCGAGCGGCTCGTCATATTAAAGGGAAGGTTATTATGTATGCTGATAAAAAAACACCGGCCATGGAATACGCTATTCGCGAAACCGAACGCCGGCGTCAGATTCAAGCTGATTACAATAAAGCCAATGGGATTACCCCTAAAGGAATTGTTAATGCTAACTGGTCTAATCTGAAATAGTGGTTTGAGTCAAATAACAAATGCGGCGCAAACCTTGATCTTCAACTAAAGTATAAATAGTTGGTTTTTGCTGATTTTGGCTATCTGGATTAATAGTCAGCAAACTACTAGTCGGCGTAAAGCTCCAACCGCTTGCTTCCAAATCATCATTAGAACCAAAAGCAATCAGTTGACCATTATTAGTATTAATAATAGCGCCTTTTTGACAGTTTTGGCCGCAAGACCAGCTAGCAAAATGAAAATGGCCGGCCAAATTAATAGTCTTATTTTTATAAGAGTTAATGATAGCTTGTTTATCAGCTAGAGTTAGTACTTGATCCCCTAAGTCTAAAGCAGCTGGTTCGTTTGAACTTACTTCGACCAACCAATCATTAGCTGATAGCGGCTTGGGGCAGCTAATTCTAGCTATAGTCTCTTTAGTAACTGGGGCAATTTGCGGCCCATTGTCAGGTAAAATAAACTCACCTTCAGCCATTGGCGGAACAATGACCGGATCTTCAATAATGGCTGTTACTCGTCTTTCCTCGATAGTTTTAATGGCAGCTAAAATACTAGCCAAAAAAAGTGAACCAAGCAGTAACCAGAGTAAACGTTTTTTCATAAAAATTAATTACTACCCTCTTTGCGGAAAGTTACAGTAAAAACTGGTTCGTATTTTTCTTGATACTCATCAACCACTACTACTGGTTCTCCTTTAGTTAGCTGACTAATGACAGCGTCAGCCAAAAGAGCTTTATCATTATTGATTTCATCTTTAATTTCATCGAGACGATCTAATTCGCTGCGCAAATCAGCTTCAACAGCTTGAATAATCATCTTGCGTTTTTCGCGCATAGTTTTGATTTCATCGGTTAATCGTTTATATTCCCCGGTACTAGCTAAAGCGTCACGATAGACAGCCTGCAATGATTTACGCTCGTGTTTTAATTCCTGTAATTGATTGAACATTTCTTGTGGTGTACGCATAATAATATTGACAAAAAGATTTAATTATGATATAAAGATAAGTTTTTTTAAAAGTTTTATCCGCCCAATGGCTAGAATAATTCGTTACAGTCAAATAGTTACAGCCTATACCTGCCTACTACTAGGTTTGGCTGGTTTGATTTTACCAATTATACCGGGCTGGATTTTAATTTTTATCGGCCTGGAACTGCTAGTTCGCTATCAACCTAGTAATCTCTGGGCTCTCAGATTAGAAGGTAAACGACAATTAATCGGTCAGCGCTTGAAAAATTGGCGTCAACCAATCCTGTAAATAACGAAGTTATTATAACATAAAAAAATAAGGCTTAATACCCGAATGGATTTAAGCCTTATTTTTTTAGTACTTACTGACGATTAGTTACTTTATCTTGAAGCATTTTAAGGAAATCGACTCGATTTAATTTAATCAAATCAGCTGAACCTCTTTGACGGATTGCTAACTCACTAGAAGCAATTTCTTGATCGCCAACCACTAAGACATAAGGTATCTTTTCGGCGGCTGCTTTACGAATTTTATTACCAACAGTTTCATCATTATTATCAACTTCAGCGCGGATATCGACTTGACGCAATTCATCAACCAGGGCTTGGCAATAGTCGTGATGTTTTTCACCAACTGCTAAAACTTTGACTTGAATTGGAGCTAACCACAGCGGGAAGGCGCCAGCATAATTTTCAATCAATAATGCGATAAAACGCTCAAATGAACCGAATAAAGCGCGATGAAGCACATAGGGGCGCTCAGCTTGGCCTTCAGAATTGGTATAGTTCATATCAAATCTTTCCGGCAAGTTAAAATCGAATTGTAAAGTTGAACATTGCCATTCGCGGCCTAGAGCATCTTTGAGTTTGAAATCAAGCTTGGGTCCATAAAAGGCGGCCTCACCTTTTTCTTCGGTAAAGTTAAGACCTTTTTCAATGGCGACTTTTTTCAAGACATTTTCGGTAAAATCCCAACCTTCATCAGAGCCAGCATATTTGGTTTTATTTTCTGGATCGCGTAATGATAGGTAGACATTAATCAAGCTAGTATCAAAACCAAAAGAATTAAAAATAAAGAGAATAAAATCAACCACTCGTTTTAATTCGGTTTCAACTTGATCGGCACGACAAATAATGTGGGCATCATCCTGGGTAAAGCCGCGAACTCTAGTTAAACCAGAGAGCTCCCCCTTCTTTTCATAGCGATAGACAGTGCCGCATTCAGCATAGCGTAGTGGAAAATCACGATAAGAACGCGGCTTATTTTGATAAATCTCAATATGAAAAGGGCAATTCATTGGTTTGAGAAGATATTCTTCTGATTCTTTAGCCTTAATTCCCTGTTGTTTTTCTTCTAAGGTTTGGCCGGCATCTAGTGGTGGATACATACTGCTATTATAGAATCCCCAGTGACCGGAAGTTTCCCAAAGAATTTTATTGCCAATATGCGGACTGCGAACTAAATCATAACCGTTGCGCAAATGTTGAGTTTTCCAGAAATCTTCAATCAAATGCCAAAGGATAGCGCCTTTAGGATGCCACAAAGGCAAACCCAAGCCAACTTTATCATCAATATGAAAAAGGTCGAGCTCACGGCCGAGTTTGCGATGGTCACGCTGCTCTGCTTCAGCTAACATTTTAAGATGATTGTCTAATTCAGTCTGACTAGCAAAAGCTAAGACATAAATCCGAGTTAGCATCTTATTTTTTTCATCACCGCGCCAATAAGCACCAGCTAAACGATGAATCAAAAAACCAGCTGAAGCCAAATCAGCTGTTGAAGCAACATGCGGCCCACGGCAAAGATCAGTAAATTGGCCAACTGTATAATAAGTCACAGTAGTTTCACCTTGCTTTTTTAAGTCAGCAATAATTTCGGCCTTATAGGTTTGATTAGCAGCTTGTTCAGTAACTAAGGCTTCGTCAATGTTTTTAGTAACTTGGCTAAAAGATAGATTCTGAGCGATTAAGGCCGTCATTTTTTGACCAAGAACAGCTAATTGATCTTCAGTTAATTTATCATCAACAAAATCAAAGTCATAATAAAAACCATTATCAATCGCTGGACCAATGGCTGGCTTGGCTTGAGGATAAAGCTCCACAACCGCTGAGGCCAATATGTGAGCGAGCGAGTGACGAATAACCTCAATTGGATACTCGGACATAAAATTTGATTAATAAATAAAAAACCTCATTCCAACAATAAACTCAAGGTTTATTGCTAGAACGAGGCTTATTACTCGCGGTTCCATCTAGCTTCCTGTTGGACAGGCGCTTAATTTAATAACTAGAACTTAGGGCCTCAGGCCGACTATTTAATCCTGTGTTTGGTAGACACAGCAATCATTCTTGATTATTTAATGTTTTAATAATAGTTCTTTGCTAAAAAAAGGTCAAGCTGAATTATTGTAGCTATTGACTTCTATTCAAAATATGTCATTATAATAAGCAACTAGCCACTAGTAATGTTGTCATAACTACCTCCGACAACATATTAATTTAAGTCGATTTGATTTTTTTGTGGCTGGTTATAACTACTAGGAGACGGATAAGATAAAGAAAACTAACAAACCTCCTTTGCAGCTCGTCTCCACCTCTATCGCTCTTTCTCTAACAACAATACAATCCTTCCAATCCCCTGACGGAGTCTCCTTGTGAGACTCCTTTTTATTTGCGCTTAGCGCGAGATCGTTCAATTTCAGTTAAAAACTGCTTGCGTAAACGAATGCTTTTAGGGGTGACCTCTAAGTATTCGTCGTCATTCATAATGCTTAAAGCAATCTCAAGATTGAGTTCCAAGGGTGGAGTCAATAAGATCGCATCATCAGCGCCAGAAGAGCGCATATTGGTTAGTTGCTTACCTTTGATCGGATTGACGACCAAGTCGTTACCTTTGGAAACATTACCAATAACCATGCCTTCATAAACTTCAATATTCGGACCAATATAAAGAACGCCGCGATCTTGGAGATTCCACAAAGAAAATGCTAAAGCTTTACCAGTAAGCATCGAAATCATTGACCCGACTTGGCGGCTATCAATATCGCCAACATACGGTTTAAAGCCCAAAACATGGCTGCATAAAATACCTTCACCGCGAGTGTCTACCACAAATTCAGTGCGATAGCCCAAAAGTCCACGAGTTGGAATTTCAAAGCTTAAGCGAGTTTGGCCATTATGTTGTTTTAAAGCAGTCATTTGTCCGCGGCGGCGAGATAATTTTTCAATCACCACACCGGCAAAACTATCGGGTAAATCAATGGTTAATTCTTCAAAAGGTTCCATTTTTTGACCATCAATTTCTTTAATAATAACCTGTGGCTGAGAAACTTGTAATTCATAACCTTCACGGCGTAAATTTTCCAATAAAATAGCAATGTGCAGTTCACCGCGGCCAGCTACCTTAAAACAAGCAGCATCACTAAAATCAACCTTAAGGCCAACATTAGTTTCTAGTTCTTTTTCTAAGCGTTCACGAATTTGGCGACTAGTAACATATTTACCTTCACGACCGGCAAAAGGTGAATTATTGACTAAAAAATTTAAAGTAATTGTTGGCTCATCAACATGGATAGCCGGTAGAGCCACCTGATCGGCACTGGCAGCAATAGTTTCACCAATATAAATATCCGTTAATCCGGCTACTAAAACAATATCACCAGCCACGGCTTCAGCTACTTCCTTACTTTGCAAACCTTGATAAGTAAACAGCTTAGTAATTTTGGCGCGACGCTGAACTCCTTCCAAGTTAGTAATCACCACTTCTTGAGCTGCTTTAATTGAGCCATTATAAATACGGCAAATAGCGCAGCGACCCAAATAATTATCGTAAGATAAATTAAAAGGTTGAGCGGTTAAGGGTTGCTCAGCTTGTTCTTCAGTTGAAGCTGGCGCCACATGCTTTAGGATAACATCCAATAGTGCATTGAGATTGTCAGGTACTTCGGTTAAAGACAGCGAAGCCCAGCCTTGCTTACTAGAAGCATAGACAATTGGAAAATCAAGCTGTTCATCACTCGCCCCTAAATCAAAGAAAAGCTCATAAACCGCGTCAACAACTTGCTGGGGCTGAGCAGCTGGCTTATCGACTTTATTAATAACCACAATTGGTTTCAGGCCTAATTCTAAAGATTTTTTTAAAACGAATTTAGTCTGTGGCATCGGACCTTCTTGAGCGTCAACCAAAAGTAAGACACAGTCAATCGAACGCAAGATACGTTCCACTTCAGAGCTAAAATCAGCATGTCCCGGAGTGTCGACAATATTAATTTTAGTATCTTGATAAAAAATCGAAGTATTTTTGGAGTAAATCGTAATCCCCCGTTCTTTTTCTAGTGAATTACTATCCATACTGACATCGCTATCAGCTAGACCGGCTTGACGCATCAAAGTATCGGTTAAAGTAGTTTTGCCATGATCAACGTGAGCAATAATGGCGATATTACGAATTTCCATAGAATTATAAGCAAAAAAATACGCCCCAAAGGCGTAATCCTGAGTAAAAAGATTATTATTAATATAATGGTTTTTTGATAATTAGTCAATAGTTTAATTGCCCTAACAAATATGATATAGTAACAATAATATTTAAATTTTTCTTTATGTTCAAACGTTTAATTATTTTAGGTGGATTATTTATAGCTATTACTGGTTTTTCTTTTTATGCTCTAGCCACCCACGATCAACATAGTCAGGCCAGTAGCCAAACAACTAAAGAACCAGCTCTAATCCTTTACTACGGAGAAACTTGTCCTCATTGCAAGATTGTTGAGAAATATATTGCCGACAATCAGTTAGAACAAAAACTTAATATCGGACAAAAAGAAGTCTATAATAATCAAACTAATTCTCAAGAGTTATTAACCAGAGCCGAAAGCTGCCAACTAGATTTAAAAAATGTTGGCGTTCCTTTTCTCTGGACTGGTTCTAATTGCTTAATTGGCAACCAACCGATTATTGATTTCTTAAAAGAACAAACTCAATAATCCTATGAATAAAAAAATTACCTTAGCCTCAATCTTGGCAGTTAGCTCAGCTTTAATTGCTAAGCCAGCCTTAGCAGTTTGTCCGGTCTGCACCATTGCTGTTGCCTCGGGCGTTGGTTTTTCCCGTTACTTAGGTATTGACGATACGATTTCTGGCCTATGGATTGGCGGACTGACAGTTTCCATGATTGCTTGGACGATTAATTGGTTTGATAAAAAGAAATTCAATTTCCGCGGTCGTAATATTTTAACAATTATCGCCTATATTGCTTTAATTATTGTGCCGCTATATTTTTATGGGCTACTAGATAATAGCGCCAGTTGTGTTTGCGGTGTTAATAAATTATTACTGGGCATTACTAATGGTTCGATTGGTTTCTGGTTTGGCGCCGACCTTTATTCTTATTTAAAGAAAAAAAATAACGGTCGAGCCCACTTTCCTTTTGAAAAAGTTGTTATGCCTTTAGCACCATTGATTATTTTAAGTTTAGTTTTTAATTTCTTAATCAAATAGACGCTATGGAACAGTCTCAATTTAAAGATTTGAATGAATTTATCGCCAAGATTGATGAAATGAAGAAGCAGGAAAAAATGGATCTATCCTCTGACCAAGACCTGACGATCGCCATCATGAATCTAGTTGGCATTGAAGAACATTTCTTTTTTTCCGGTGCCAAAACTGGCAAGACTGAATATTATGACCTAATCAATGAGGTTAGAGAAATGCGCAAAAGCTTACTGAAAGAAATAATCAAAGAATACGAAGGTGAAGTCTGGTGTATTTCCAAGCATTTGCTAGCCGCCAGCTACCGCCTAATGGAAGTTGGAACCAAACAGCTATCAGCCGGTAAAAAAGAAGCTGCTTATGGCTTTTTCAATAAAGCCTATGAACTCTACTCTTTATTTTGGGGTCTTAACATGAAATTAATCGGCGCTGATAATATCAAAAAGATTGACGACGGTGCTATCAATAAACATGATGAAAGCAAAAAAAGCCTAGCCGGCAAGCTCGGTGATATGGTTAAAAAAGCAATTGACTGCTGTATTGAATAATTAGTCAAAATAAAAAAACAGCCCGCTATTTCACGAGCTGTTTTTTTATTGGGATTTTTTATTTAACTTCGTAAACTAAAGTAACTTCAACTTTAACTTCATTTTGGCCAGACTGGATGGTTGGAGTAGCTAGTCCGCCAGCTGCTTGATCAGCTACTGCTAAAGTCATTTTAGCATTAGAATAACGCATCATTTCCGGTTCAGTGACAGCATTTTCATAAACACTTTTGATTTTACCAAGTTTCATACCAGATTGCTTAGCAATTAATTCGGCTTTTTCCTTGGCTTTTTCAATTGCCATTTCTCGGGCTTGGTTTTTTAACTCATATTCATCATCAATAGTAAAACTGACGTTACCGACCTGGTTAGCGCCTTGCTCAGTAGTGCGAGCAATGACATCGCCAATTTTATCCAAATCGCGAACCTTTAAGGTTAGATTTTGATAAACTTCATAGCCAGTCAATTCCTGACCTCTGGCTTCAGTCCATTTATAGCTAGGATTAAGGTTATAGTCACTAGTCTTGATATCTTTATCTTCAATACCTAGTTTTTTTAAGGCTTTAATAATTTCATTCATCTTGGTTGTAGCATCGGTTGTTGCCTCGGCAGCAGTTTTTTTAACACCGCTTCTGAAACCAACTTGAATATTAGCAATATCGGCTTTAGCATAAACCGAGCCTGAGCCAATAACCGAAAAACGATCTTCATTATTGGACCGGTTAGTTGTCCAAAGCGACATCATAACAATGCCGGAAACCGCTAGAATACCGACAATCGTTAAAAAAAGAGTTCCTTTTTTCATAGAAAAAATTTAATTTGTTATACAAGTTATAACGAAAGTATAGCACAAAAGTAACAAAAAAACGCCCCCTAATTTAGGAAGCGTTTTTATGAGCACGGTAACTTGGTCGACGACTAGTCCATTTACCAGGTCGTCCATTTTGATTAGAGCGCCCGCCTTGGTTAGAGCGTTCGCCTTGGCTAGGACGACGATTTGATCGTGACTCAGGTCGAGATTGAGGCCGACGACCTTGATTTGAACCATAAGGTCGTTCAGGTCGATCATTAAAACTATCGCTAATTACTGTTTTTAATCTAGCAAACTCAGTTTTTTTAATAGTTTTATTAATCAAACGTTCAATAGCATAAACCATCCGCTGCTCAGCGGCAGTAGCTAAGCTAATAGCTTTACCAGATTTACCAGCGCGAGCTGTGCGACCGATGCGATGAACATAATCATCGCGACTATCTGGTAGATTATAGTTAACTACTAATTCAATATTATTAATATCCAAACCGCGAGCTGCCACGTCAGTCGCTACTAAAATTCGTTCTCTTTTAGCCTTAAAATCATCTAAAGCTCGACGACGACGATTGAGAGTTAGATTGGAATGAATTTCAATGGCACGATGGCCGGCCGCCACTAATTTTTGGGTTAGCATTTTAACACCATGCTTAGTGCGGACAAAAACCAAGACTGAACCAGTATATTCCTGAAGAATTTTTTGCAAATAATCCAGGCGCTCATCATTTCTAATAATGAAAATTTCCTGATCAATCAAGGAGGCAGTGGTGCCCGGTGGAGCCACTTCAATACTGGTTGGCGTCTTGAGATAGTTGGTAGCAATTTTAACGATTTCGGCTGGCATAGTAGCCGAGAATAACATTGTTTGGCGTTCTTTAGGGGCGGCTTCTAGGATTTCTTTAATTTGCGGCGCAAAACCCATATCAAGCATCATATCGGCTTCATCTAAAATCAGAGTATTGATACCCTCAATTTTAAAAGTTCGACGCTTCATGTGATCGATTAAGCGACCAGGTGTTGCCACGATAATTTCTGGATTACGTCGTAATTGGAATAATTGTTTATCAAAAAATTCACCACCAATTAAAACGGCAACTTTTAAATTAAAGCTTTGACCAAATTTGCTTAAACTATCACCAACTTGCAAAGCTAGTTCACGGGTCGGTGCAATAATAACGGCTTGTTTTTTAGTGGCCAGGATTCTTTCAATCGCTGGAATACCAAAAGCCAATGTCTTGCCAGTACCAGTTTGAGCAATACCAATAACGTCGTGTCCAGCCAGAGCCACAGGAATGGCTTT
>ENA-UPXM01005261-UPXM01005261.1-activated-sludge-metagenome-genome-assembly--contig:-NODE-5261-length-12667-cov-6.105455_pt1 | contig 12667 bp, 2 predicted proteins | sample MGYA00238178_ERZ772708 | MGnify/ENA primary metagenome ERZ772708 (study PRJEB29002, sample SAMN05720212) | activated sludge metagenome | isolation source: anaerobic digester from wastewater... | reverse complement strand
TTGTCCGCGACAGTCAGCGTGATGGCGCTGCCGGTGTCGGCGAACTGATAGGTGAAGTCGCTGTCCGGGTTGCCGACCCGCAGCGCGTTAACGCTGCCGGTGAGCGCGCCGTAGGTGAAGAGCGTGAAGGTGCCGGGCGGCGCGTCTTCGCTCACGAGGATGGTCAATCGCGTTCCCACTGCGAGGGTGCCGGCGACAGCGAGGCGGTCGCTGCTGTCGGTCTCCGCGAGATCGACCGCCAAGACGGCGTTGTCCGCAAACGTTGCGGTTGTGACAGCGTCAGTCCGCACGCTGTTGAAACTGGGATTGAGCGTGGCGCCGCTGGCGACCAGCACCGCGTTGTTCGGCAGCGAAGTGAGCGCAAGCGTGCCGGACAGCACGTTGACCGGCGCATCGAAGGAGTGGGCTCCTGCAAGTGTCAGGCTGCCGACGCCGGCCTTGGTGAACCCTGCCGCCGTGGCGCTGCCGCTCTCCATGACGAGCGGTTGGGTGATGGTCACATCGTGGAGACGAGTGTCGATTGTGACGCCGTCCGCGCCGAGCAGCAGTTCATCGACGCCGAAAAGATAGTCGTCCAGCGAGGGCGTGGTCTGCGCATTGACAGAGGTCGATGTCGGCAGGCCGGCGCAGTCGAAGACGCCGCCGTCCAAGATGACGCGCGCGGTGCCGATGCTGCCCAAGGCGCGCGCGGTGACCGGCAGGATCAACCGGCCGCCGTCGAGCCGCAGGCTCGCGAGATTGTTCTGATTGTCGTTGATCCAGTTAACGTAATCGCGGACTTCAAAAACGCCGTCCGGGCCGACCGTCACTTCGGCGCTGCCTTTTCGGTTGCCGCCACCGATAAAATCGGCGTATCCGGCCATCGTCAGGAAACTGAGCGAGACGGTGCCGTTGGAGACAGTCAGGGTGCCGGGTCCGTTGACGCCGAGACTGAACCAGTTCTTGGCCGCATAGAGCGAGCCGCCGTTGTCAATCAAGAGGTCGGCGCTCCCGCCGACCGCGTTGACGATGGTGGATTCTGCGTCGAGCAGGTCGAGGCGGCCGCCCGCCACATGCACGGTCGATGTGCCGGGCTGCGAACCTTCCGCCATCAGCCGCATGCCGCCGGCGGTGAGCGTCGCGCCGGATTCGATGATTAATTTTGACGTCTGCCCGACCGCGTTGTACATGGTTTGCAGGACATCGCGGTTACCGCCGCGCAGGGTGTACGCCGCGCCGGCAGCGAGGCGCGTGACGCCTTGGCGGAAATTGAAGCGGTAGGCGCTGTTGTTTTCATCCGCGCCGCCGGCCAGGATCAATTCGCCGTTGCCCTGTTTGGTGAGCGTGCCGCTGCCCGTCCAGTCCAAGGGGCCGCTCAACGTCAGGTCCGTGCCGCCGAGATCGAGGACGCCGTTGGCCTGAACGTAGAGCGGGTTGGCATACGTCGCGCTGCCGCTGCCTGTCATGAGGGCGGTGCCGCCCGCGAGGGTCAGCGGGCCAGACCCCAAAACATCCGGCGAGGGGATCGTGACGGTGCCGCCGCCGATGCGCACGCCGCCGATGAACGTGTTCGCCGCGCCGAGATGCAGCGTGCCTGAGTTGCCTTTCACAATGCCGCCTGAACCGGAGAGGACGCCGGACAACGTCAGCGTGTGCGCGGCCGGCACGTTCATGGTGACGGGGGCGGCCAGTTCGAGTGCCAGCGCGACGGTGTGGCTGCCGGCATCGCTGGAAAGGGTGCCGCCGCCGAATGGGTCGCCGACGGTCAGCGTGCCGCTGCCGGAGAGGGTGTAGGGCTGACTGTTGTTGAAAGAGAGGCCACCGACCTGCGTGTCCGTGCTGAGCGTGACGGTGGCGGGTGCGGTGATGGCGCCCCAGAACCGGGCACGCGCTTCGGGCGCGTCGGCCGGCGCTGCGGGCGTCCAGTTGTCCGCAGTTTCCCACGCGCCGCCGGCGGGGTTGCTCCACGTGGTCTCTGCGTTGTTCGTCGTCAGGCGCAGCGTCACGGTTTTCGCGGCGCGGTCGACGAAGAACGAGGAGGTCACGCCGAACCCGCGGTTGGCGTGGGTCAAGAGGGCGAGGTCCGGCGGCTCGGTCGCGTAGGTGAAGAGCACGTAATCACCCGGCAGGTTGAAGTCGAGGTCGGTGGGGCCGCGCTGCTTGAGATGCAGGTTGAGCTTGCCGACATAGCCGCCGGCCGGGATGTGGATCGTGTCGCAGGTCAGGTCGGCGGTCGAGATGTCGAGGTCCAGACGGCTGGTTGTCACGGCGTCGCCCAGACAGAGACGCTGTGGCGCCAGATTCTGGCGGTGGCTGCCGCGGAAGCTCAGGGCTTTGCCGGGGGCGAGATAGATCTCTTCGAGATCCGAAAGCATGCCGGGCGAAATGCGCAGCGAACCGTCCTCGACGCGCAGGGGACCATTAAATTCATTGGTCGGTCCGGAAAAAACGAGCGTGCCGGTGCCGCGTTTGGTCAGGCCGCCGTCCCGCACATCCAAGCTGAGGGACGGATCGCGCACGATCTTTTCGGTGATGGTCACGCCGTTACTCAACGTGTTGATGATCACGCCGCCAGCCATCATGGTGACGTGGTTCAGGCCGCTCAAGAAGTTGGCGGAACCGTTGCGGCACTCCAAAATACCGCCGTTCAGGTTGAGGATCGCGGTGCCAGTGGCGGTGGCGCGCGACATGCCGACCGAACTGAGCGTGGCGCTGCCCAGCGTGCCGTTGCCGAGCGTGACGATGTTGGTACGCAGCGACCAGCTCGTGCTCATCCAGTGAAAGGCGTTGTTAACGACGAAGAGGCCTCGGTGGATATCGATGTCGGCGCGCCCAAACTGACGGTCGCCGGCACTGGATTCGCGTCCCAGCGAGAGCCGCTGCAGCCAGACGGTGCCGTCGTCGAGTTCGAGCGTGAAAGGAATGCGCGTGCCGGCGTGCACCCAGGCGTCGGGGGTGCCGTTCGTGAGGATACCGCCGTTGTTGATCACGAGTGTGGCGCGGTTGCCGGGCTGATCGCCGAAGGTGTTGTCCGTGCCGGTGAGCGCGAAGCGGCCGCCGTTGACGTGCAGGTTGAAGCTGCCGGTGCCGCCGGTCACGCCGCTCATCTGCAGGGTCAGGCCGCCGAGCGCCACGTCCGCGCCCGGTTCGACGATGATGGCCGACTGTTTGTTGGCGACGTTGCCGATACGGAAGATGTTGCGCTCGTTGCTGAAATCAACCAGATGGAATGTCGCGCCGGGGGCAAAGCGCAGCGTGCCTTCATCAAGCGCGAAACGGCTGTAGAGGTTGGTCACCCGGGTAGCCCCGGTGAAGGTCATTTCGTGGGTTCCGGTCTTCTTGTAGGAGCGGGCCGTGGTGCCGACATTGTAGTTCAACGAACCGGCCAGTGTCATCGGACCGTTTGCCGTGTTGAGCATGCGGTCCGCCGTCGCCGTGATCAGCAGCGGCAGCGCGACGGTCTGCGCGGCGGGCGACTGGTTGACAAGGTCGCCGTTAAGCGTGACGCGGTTGCCCGCGAGCGTGAAGCCGGCTGCGCCGGGCAGGAAGGTAAGGCCGGAAAACGCCGTGTCGACGGCGAAGTCATTGGTCGTGACGGGCTGCACGGCCCCGTCAAAGCGCAGCGTGTCAGAGGCTGCGGCTGCTCCCTCGTTCCAGTTTGCCGACGTGGTCCAACGGGCATCCGCGCCAGCACCGGTCCACGTTTTGTCTGCGGCAGAAACCTGCAACGCGAGCAGCGGGACAAGGCTGAAAGCAACATGCCGTCCAAAGATCTTGATTGTCATGTCGGAGACTCCTGTGGTTCAGCGGTTTCCATGGCCATTAATCCGAAGTATACGGATGGCACCTCGCTCGTTCAAGCTTCAATGCTTCATCGGTTGACGGCTGTCCGGTTTCATTTTTTTCGCCTCGACGTTCATCGTGGCGGTGTTTATAGTAAAGGGTATCCATGCTGGTCTGGACGGCGGTGTGCCGATCATTCAGCGAGGTGCCTATGAAAAAATGGTGGGTTGCTTGGTTGTTTTGTACGGTGTCCTGTTTTCAGGTGCTTCGGGCGCAATCGGGCGCCTGGGCGGTGGATGCCGACGGCATATGGTCGTCATCGGCCAATTGGCTGGCCGGCGCTGTGGCGAACGGCGCCGGCGCAACCGCGTTTTTCACAAACACGGTCACGTCGCGGCGCACGGTCGATGTGGATGGCCCGGTGAGCGTCGAAGCGTTGCGTTTCGGTTCGCCGGCTTACAACAACTGGCGCCTGATCGGAGACGGTCCGGTCATTTTGGACGGTGCGGCCAAGCCGCGCATCGGATCAGCCGTCAATCAGCGGGTCGAAATCTTGACGCCGCTCGCGGGCACGAACGGCGTGATCCAGGAGTCGCTGCCCGGCGACATCGAGTTGGCGGGCGACAATTCGGGCCTCGCTGGCTTGGCCGAGCTGCGAAGCTACACAGTGGCGCAAACGATGTCGAAGACCGCCGGGTCGATGGCGCCGCTGGTGCGCGATTATTTTCCGACCGGCGGCGTGATCATGGCCGGGGCGCGTTTCGAGTTGTTCGGACGTAAGAACGGCAGTGCCGCGGTCTCGCCGAATTGGACAATGGTTCAAAATTCGGCGCGTGCACAGGCGGCCATCACCAATGCAACGGTCAACCTGGCTCCGGGGCAGCGCGTCACGGGCAACGGGATCCCGGCCGACACCTATATTCGGCAGATTCTTGACGGGTCAAACCTTGTGCTCAGCGCGGCGGCGGAACTTTCCGACATCGAGACGTTGACGTTTGAAGCCGCGACCTTCCGCTCGGAACAACTCCTGCAGCGCGTACGCGTGGAAGGCGGGCAGGATTTCAGGGTTCACCGTAACGGCGGCAGTTCATTCACGGTCGAGGTCGAGCGTGTCTACGGACCGGCCAACTGGGCGCTGAAAAACGGCGACGCGGTGATCAAAGCGCCGGGGTTGCGCGAGCATCGCGCAACCCTCCAGTTGCACAGCGTGGATCTGACGCTGGCACCCAAGATCGTCACTCGGCAGCCGGCGGCAGGGCCTGCGTTTCATGTCGATGCGTCGCGCGCGGATACCTTAACGCTTGAGGGTAGCGCGGTCTCGGAGTGGCGCGACGTAAACGGCAACGGCCTTTACGCCAAAGCGCCGGGCTTGAAGCCGACGCTGCTGGCGGACGCGCTGAACGGCCGGCCGGTGGTGGATTTCGGCACCTTCGGCACCAGCCCCTACATGCACTGGTTCAACGCGCAGGGCCAGGTTGAACTGACGTCAATCCGCGCTGTCTTCTGGGTGCTGGGCAGTCAGAACGGCGGCGGCTTTTTGCTGGGCGGGCTGACCACGGCGCATTTCCACCGCGGCAATGCGCCGGACGGCGTGTTTTATCCGGTTCTTACGTCATCTCAGCTTTGGGGACACGATTGGGGTACCTATCCCGGCGGCGGGCGTGTCGAAACCTATATCGACGGCCTGCGCGCAGGGGCCTCCTCGGCGCTCAGCGGTGGCTATCAGGTGATCGCCTGTCAGATCGCCACGAACGTGACGGCGGGGGGCTTTGCCACCGACCGCAACACGTTTCCTGACCGGCGCGGCGGGCAGCGGCTGGCTGAGGTGATTATTTATGACCGCCCCTTGACCGAGATCGAGCGTATCGAGACCGAAGAGTACCTGATGGCGAAGTGGTTCGGCGACACGCGCTGGGATCTGGGCGGCCTGGCGCCGGTCGTTCATGACCTGAACGCGCTGGGCATGCGTACGGTGAACACGCCTGAGAGCGGCGTGACAACAATCGGTCGACTTTCAGGCGGCGGTAGGCTTTCCGTCGACGGTCCCGGCGAGCTTGCCCTCGCTGACGCGCAGGAGTATGCGGGAACGATCGCGCTGAACGGCAGCGGACTGCGCCTGACAGCCGCTGCCGTGCCGGACGCGCCGGCGGCGGATGCCTATTTCCATGTGGATGCCAGCGTTGCGGAGTCGCTGACCTTGGATGTGGACGGACGGGTGCTCGCTTGGCGCGATTGGCGCGGCAACGGACGCGCGGCGGCTGTGGCGCCGGGGTTCAACACGCCTGCGCTGCTGGCACATGCGCAAAACGGATATCCGGTGGTGGATTTCGGGGCGCTCGGTTCACTTCAAGCGCTCGCATGGAATCACACGAACAACACGATCCGCGCCGCGTTCATTGTTATTCAGAGCCTGTCGGGCGCCGCGCAGGTCCTGGGCGGGGTGTCGGGACAGCCGCAGGACTTTTTCCGTAACGGCAGCGGTCCGCTCTACTACGGCGGCGACACCACGGCCAGCCGCGCCGTGGTTTACGGCGCGAACTACGTGAACGGCTGGCGCGTCGAGCCGCTGGTCGCCGCGCTGCCTTCCACCTTCTGCGTGGTCAGCGTGATTCCGACCACGCCCGCGCGCGCCAGCGCCTTCGCGCAAGATCGCGGCACGGGAAGCCGTTCGGGCGGGCAGCGTCTGGCCGAAGTGATCCTCTACACGCGCGCGCTGACCGATACAGAGCGGCGCGATACCGAAGCCTACCTTATGCGCAAGTGGCTGAACCGCGCGGCACCGGGTTACGGCGCGCCTGAGTTGCCGCAGGTTCCTGCGGTCTCCTATGCGGCTCCCGCGTTTTCCGTTCGCGTAGAGGGGGACGGCACGGCGGCGCTGGGCCAGTTGACCGGCGGCGGCACAGTGGTCAAAAACGGCAGCGGGACGCTGGCGCTCAGCCGAGGACCTCTGGGCCTGGCCGGCACGATCGAGGTGGAAGAGGGGGCCGTTTCCGCTGTGGCCCCGTCCGACTCGGCACCCGCGCCGTTCCCGGTTTTCCACGTAGATGCCACGCAAACGAATGAAATGACATTCGTGCAGGAAAACGGCACGAATTTCATTGCGCGCTGGCCGTCCCGCGCGCCGGTCGCCAACGCTGCGGTCGAACGCGCGGGATATCGGCTGCCGTATCTGATGGCGAATGACCTGAACGGCCTGCCGGCGGTGGGCTTCGGTCCGTTCGGAACCGTAGGGTCGAGCCTGAAGTGGGAGACGGCCGTGACATCGGTCCGCTCCGCCTTTGTGGTGCTCGGCAGTCAGGAGGGGGGGGCGTTTGTGTTGGGCGGAACGGCCACGCCGCATTTCCATCGTGGCAATCGCGGCAACACGTTCCTGCCGATCACCAAGGACAATGTGCTCTACGGGTGGGATGTGTCGTCACATGTCGTCAACGGCACGACCTATCTGGATGGCACCCGCGTGGCGAGCCCGACCTCGCAGGCGCTGTCGGGCGGTTACCAGTTGATCGAAGTGCTGACGCTTGACGCGGTGACCGCCGACCTGTTCGGCGGCGACCGCGCGTTCGCCGATCGGGCGGGCGGCGTGCGCCTGGCCGAAGTGATCGTGTACGACCGTCTTCTCACCGAGTACGAGCGCGTGCAGACGGAAAACTACCTCATGGCGAAGTGGTTCGGCCGGCAGGCTGTCGGAGCAGGACTGGGCACGGTCAAGGTCGCGGATCAGACAGGTGTCCGAGCAGACGGCTCGCCGATGACCGTCCATCGTTTGATTGGCGAGGCTGCGGTCGTCAAGGTCGGAAGTGACACGCTGACGCTCCGCGACACCACCGCTTTCACGGGCACGGTGGAGGTGACAGCCGGCACGCTGAATCTGGCGGTGCCGGCCGCGCCGCTCGCGCCGCCTGCGGGTACGCTCTTCTGGGTGGATGCCTCCCGGCCCGGCACGATCGATACCGATATGGCAGGGGGCGTGACCGAGTGGCGCGATGTGACCGGCAACGGTCGCTACGCGCGTCCGATTGCGGGACGCAGCGCGCCGACACTGCGCGGCAATGATTTCGCGGGGTTGCCGGCGGTTGACATGGGCCCCTACGGCATCGCAGGCAGCGCTGGCATGTTGTGGAACCAACGGCTCACCGGCATGCGGACCGTCGCGTGGGTGCTCGGCAGCCAGGCGAGCGGCGGCTACCTGCTGGGCGCGACGAACGCCACGACCTTCCACCGCGGGCCGCCTCCGGAAGGTGGACAGATCGCGGTTACAAATTTCACCTGCCGTAACTACATGCTGTCCAGTTCGTGGGGTGCCGCCACGCCGATCGCCGCTTATACGAACGGGGTGCCGGTCAACACGACGGTGACCTCGCTGTCCGGCGGCTATCAGATCATCGTGATGACGTGGAACGGCGGCACCTATGCGGACGGGTTCGCGTTTGACCGTCTGATGGGCGACCGTTACGGCGGCCAGCGGCTGGCGGAGTTCTTGGTGTATGACCGCGTCATCACCGAGCAGGAGCGTTGGGATCTGGAGGCTTACTTGAATCAGAAATGGTTTCGTGTGCCGACACCAGGTTATGCGTGTCCAGTGACGCATACCGGTGTGATCCTGCACGAGGGGGCGGCGTTGACGATGAATGGCGGCGAGCAATCGGTCACCTCCCTCGCCGGGTCGGGTGCGGTGTCGAACGGTACGCTGGTCGTCACACAACACCTGAGTCCGGGGCTCGCCGAAGGCGATTGTGCCACGCTCGCAGTTGACGGTAACCTGACGCTGGGCGCGGACATCGCGTGTGTGTTCGATGTGGTTGCACCGAGTGCGGATGCGCTCTCCGTGAGCGGCGAACTCTCTGTGGCAGGCACAGGTACGGTCACCGTGCGGTTGCCGGCTCAGGCGGGTGCTCTGTCGGCCATTGGCCCTGTTCCCGTGTTCACATTCGGCACGCTGAGCGGTGCTCAGCATCTGTCCGCGTGGCCTGTCGCGGGGCTGCCGTCAGGCTACAGCGCCCGGCTGTTTGTGGCCGGGCAGACCGTTTATCTGACTGTCACGGTGGACGGCACGTTGTTGATGGTTCGGTAAGGATGCGGGCTCTGGTTATCATGCTAAAGATAAAGATTATCATGGGACTTTGGATCGCGGCGCTGGCGTTGCGGGGGGCGACGGAAGAGTACGGTTCGCACTGGCAGCGCGTGTCGGACACGCTGGGACAGAACGATCTGAAAGCTGCGACCGAGGCGCTGTCCGCTCTGGAGCAGGCCGCCTTGCGCGATGAGGCCTGGGATCACGCAGCACGTGCCATGGCTTGGCAGGCTGATCTTGCCGCGCGGACGGAGCAAGAGGGGGTCGGGGTCGTGGCGCAACGGTTGTGCGCCGCAGCAGCCGCTGCGCCTGACCCCGTGAAGCCTGCGCTGGAGGTGATGGCGGCACGACGCTATCGTGCCGAAGCCGAGCGTCGTGTGGGCGTGCCCGATGCGACCGCCCCCCTGCGCACGGTCTCGGACGGTGAATCCGCCGGCCCGGCCGCATGGCGCATGGACAGGTTGTTGACCGAGATCGAACGCTGTTACCGGCGGGCGTTGGCGTTTGAGGAGGTTCTCAAACGAATCCCCGTCGGCATGTATGGCGCGTTGTTTGATGCAGGCACGGTGCCGGAGACGTTGCGTCCGACGCTGTTCGATGCCATCGCTCATGATCTGTTGGACTTCTACGGCTGGTGTTGGAAAGAGGGGCTCGACGACACAGAATCAGTCACGTTGGAACCTGACGGGCCCGCCCTTCAGGATGTAAGCGGCTTCACCTTTATGATCCCGGATGAGGCGGCACGCCGCTCTCGCGTGTTGCGGGCATTGCGTCTTTGGCAAGTGGTGCTTGTTTTTCACGAGAACGATGATGATCCTGCCGCGTATGCGGATGCCGATTTGAGTCGGCTGCAGTTCTGTTACCCGCTCGTCACGGGGGAAAAGCGGGAGGAACGGTACGTGGCGGCGCTGGATCGGTTCGCTCACAAATGGCGGGCGCATCCTCTTTCCTCGCGCGCGCTCGCGCTTCGCGCGCAGCTTGCTTTTGATGCGGGCGATGCCGCGTTGGCGCGCGTCGTCGCGCAGAAGGGCGCGGCCGCGTATCCGGCGAGCATCGGCGCCGCGCAATGCCGCAATCTGATCGCCCGGATCGAGACGCCTTCGCTGGCGCTGAGGACGGAGCGGGTCTGGTGCGCGCCTTGGCCGCAGTTTGAAGTCGTTTACAAAAATCTGACTCAGCTCCATTTCCGCGCGGTACGCGTGCCGTTCGATGAGGCCTTCGTGCCGCGCGACACGCAACCGGCCGAGGTTGTAGAGGGGGGGCGCTGGTTGACGCGCAAGCCGCTAAAGCAATGGTCGGTCGTGCTGCCGCCGGCGGGGGACTACCGAACCCGCAGCCATCGTGTGTCGGTGCCGCAGGATCTCCCGACCGGTCTTTACGCGCTGTATGCGTCGCCGGATGCGGCCTTTGCTGACGGGGGGGCGCCGATCCTGTGGGCGTTGTTCAGGGTGTCACGGCTGGCGCTGGTGATTGATCAGAAACCCGACCGGGTTCACGGGTATGTGCTGTCGGCGCGCGAAGGTGAGCCGGTCTCTGGGGCTCGTGTCACGGTGTGGCGCAGGCAAGCCGAAGGCGGCTTCAAGCGCGAGCAGGTGATGATGTCCGGTGAGGATGGCGGATTCGCCGTTCTGGGCGATCACGCGGGCGACATCATGATCCTTGCCGAGCGGCAGGGAGACGCCGCGCAAACGTGGACACCGGTCTGGAAAGGGAATGCGCGCACACGGTTTGAAGCGCCTGTCCCCCGCGCCACATTCATGACCGACCGGAACGTGTACCGTCCCGGACAAACGCTGCGCTACAAGGGATTCTTCTGGATGGATGACCCGGTGTCGCGCAGCGTGTATGCGGCGTCCGGCTTACGCGTCAATGTTGCGGGGGTGGATGCTTCAGGCCGACGTCTGGCCAGTCAGGACGTAACATGCACACCGTTCGGTTCTTGTTCGGGCGAGATGGTTATTCCCGGCGACACGCCGTCCGGAACCTTGACGCTCACCGCCGAAGGAGCGGGGTCAACGGACATCCAGATCGCGGCGGAAGATCGTTCAGCGCTTGATGTTGTACTGGACGCGCCCGTCCCGGGCGTGCGGCTCGGCGATGTGCTGACGGTGAACGGGCGGGTCGCTCGGGACGGCGCGGCTGTGCCGGACGCCCGCATTGCGTGGCGGGTCGCGCGGCAACCGCAAGGGGACGCTCCAGGCGCGGCGGTGCCGTTGACCGCCGGTTCCGCCGTGAGCGACGCGCAGGGTGCTTTCGCGTTGACATTCTTTGCCAAGGCGCCGCAGCAGCCGGGTGAGGAAACGGAGCCTGAGGCGTTTGTGTTTACAGTGACGGCTGAGGTGTCGGACGTTGGGGGGCGGAGCGGGCGCGCGCACCTGCCGGTGGCAATGGGTGAGGCGGCATGGCAGGCGTCGCTGGTGACGGACGCATGGCAGGCCTCACCGCAGCCGGTCAGATTTGACGTGTGCGTGCAGACGCAAGACGGCTCGCCCGTCGCCGTACCCGGCGAGCTGCAGGTTCTCCTGCTCAAGCCGCCGGAATGGGTGAAGCGCCCCGCCTTGCCGCTGGCGGACCGTACGGACGCTGGGGGCTGTCGTGACAACGGCGATGTGGACGCCGTCGACACTTGGGAGGTGTCTCGCGTGTTGGTCGGAGAACACGTAAGAACCGGCACAAACGGGGTCGCCTCCGGTTCGGTCCCGTTGCGCGCCGGCGCATATCGGCTGGTTTATGAAACGCGCGATCCGGCCGGACGGCGCGTGACCGCTCGGCGTAACGTGCGGGTGATCGACCCGGACGCGCGGCGCCTGCCTTTCACGGTGCCTGTCCATATCGAAGCCGAAACGTGGCGCGTCCCGGCGGGTGGTGTCTTCCGCGCGGTGTGGGGCAGCGGCTACGCGCGCGCCTCGGCGCTGGTGCTGGCTGAGTCGGACGGACTTGAATGGCTGCGGGTGCGTACCGATCCCGAGGTGACGCAACAGCGCTTTGAACTGCCGGCCGATACAGTGGCGCACGGCGGGTTCTGGTTCCGTTCGTTGTGTGTCAAAGAAAACCGAGCTTATGCGTGTGAGCGGTGGGTGGAGGTCGTACGCCGCGATCAGAGGCTGACGGTGACCGTGGCGGGGGTGCCCCCGACGATGCGTTCGGGCGACCGGATCGCCTGCACGGTCAAGGTGACGGATCCGGTCGGCGCCGGATGTGAGGCCGAGCTGATCGCGCTGTTGACGACGGACGATGCCGCCGACGCGCTGGCATGGCAGGGAGCGGGGCTCGGGGGCCAGGCAGGCGCAAGCACACGGCACGTCGGTTTTCAGTTTCAGAACCACGGCGTCGAGTTGGCGCTGCTGTGCGGCGGTTGGCGCCATGAACGCGAACCGGACGCATGGCGCTACCGCACGTGGCGCGCATGCGGCGTGAGCCCGCAAAACGCCGGCACTCCGTCTGGACCGGGCCGATCCGGCGAGCCGGTTCCGCAGATTCGCGAAACCGGTGCGTCTGGCACGTTCAGCGCGCAAGCGGGGGTTGCGATGCCGGCCCCCAGTCTTTTTCTGCCGCATGTGAGGTGCGACAGCGAAGGGACTGCCCGCCTTTCGTTCACTGTGCCGGAGTCTCCCGCACGCTGGCGGCTGCTGATTTTTGCGCACGATGTGCGCCTGCGCTGCGGACGTGCGGTGATCGCGTTGCCAGTGGGTTTTTAGCTCGTTCTCCTAACTCCTTCCTCCCTTCTCCGTTCTCCTTTTTCCCTCGGGCGCATGGCAGTTCTGTTGGTGGATACCCTGCTTAATCGTAATCCTAATCGTAATCCTAATCCGCTAACCGCCGGTCGTCGGCCTC
>ENA-UPXM01005257-UPXM01005257.1-activated-sludge-metagenome-genome-assembly--contig:-NODE-5257-length-12675-cov-5.987401_pt1 | contig 12675 bp, 10 predicted proteins | sample MGYA00238178_ERZ772708 | MGnify/ENA primary metagenome ERZ772708 (study PRJEB29002, sample SAMN05720212) | activated sludge metagenome | isolation source: anaerobic digester from wastewater... | reverse complement strand
ATATTTTCTTATATACCTGGTTTATTTTCTTGATTATTTCTTTTTTTGTTTTTGTTGACCCACTCTTATTTTTTGTTGTTCCTGATCAGAAGATTTTGAAATATGTGTAGCTAATGGACAATTACCAATTCTCCATATTGTTTCAGGAGAATAATACGAAAAACAAAAATCATCTTCTTGTACTTTTGTACAACCAATGCATTTTTCAACTATTTTTTTCTTCGGAATATTCAGTTTTGAATACATATATTTCCTTTCTCTATAATTCATTAACCAATTCAGCTACTTGCGATCTCTCACCTTTTATTAATTTCACATGACCACTAATTTCTGATTTTTTTATTCTTTCTACTAAAAATGACAAACCATTTGAATTCTCATCCAAGTAATTATTATCAATTTGTTGAGGGTCACCAGTAAAAATTATTTTTGAATCGACACCTACCCTGGAAATCATTGTTTTTATTTCATGGGGAGTCATATTCTGAGCATCATCAACAATTATAAATTGTTTTGGAATACTTCTTCCTCGAATATAAGTCATAACTTCGAATTCTATTTGTCCATTTTCAATAAAATAATCAGCACTATAAAAATTCTGGTTTATTTTCTTCTTATATAAAATAAAATCCAGATTATCATAGATTGGTTGAACCCAGGGCCGTATTTTTTCTGTTTTGTCACCAGGAAGAGACCCAAGATCATTTCCTATCGAAACAACTGGTCTAGTCACGAGAATTTTAGAAAAGGTACCTCTATCTAATTTTTCTAGACCAGAACTCAGTGCTAATAGGGTTTTTCCCGTGCCTGCTTTTCCTACTAAAGTCACAACATGAATAGAATCGTCCAAAAGAAGATCAACAGCAAACTTTTGTTCCATATTCAAAGGACGGATTCCACAACATTCTTTATTCAAATTTTGAAGTTTCATGAGTCTGTTTGTTTTTTTATCGAATCTCGACAAACCAAATCCATTTTCAGAATGGGTTTTTAGTACAACATATTGATTTGGAAAAAAATTTGAAATTTCTGGAATCAAAAAACCGTTTTCATAAAATTCTGAAATTTCGGAGTCTAAAACAGTCAATGTTCCAATTCCGGAATAAAGTGTTTTAAAATCTATTTTGTCATTGAAATAATCTTCAGAATGAACACCAAGGACATCTGCCATAATTCTAAGATTTAAATCTTTTGTGACAAGAATTACTGTTTCATGGGTTTTACATAAATTATATGCCACGTTTAAAATACGGTTATCTTTTTTGTTTGTATCGGAAAATGGAAAATTCTCCTCTATTTTAAAATTATTTAATTCTATTTTAATAATACCACCATTTTTAATAGGAATTCCTTCAGATAAACACCCCTGTTTTCTCAATGAATCTAATATTCTGGATGTTTCTCTGGCATTTCTTCCAACACTATCCATTCGTCTTTTTTGCGAATCCAATTCTTCAATGACAGAAAATGGAATAACAATAAGATTATCTCCAAAATTAAAAATACTTTCTGGATCGTATAGAAGAACATTTGTATCTATTACAAATACTTTCAATAGATATCATCCCTTCTGAATTGAAAATTTCAATTCTGTTTTGATAATTTTGAATTGTTTATTTTTTTGATATTTCAAGTATTCTCTATTTGCGAATTCCGAATGGGTTTGATAATACGATAATTTAAAAAAAATAGCGAAAAATATAATTAATTTTCTATTTTAGAAAATAATTATGATTTAAAAAAAAATCATTTCTTTTCCTAAAAAATTCTTTGATTCCTTCTTCTATCATTTCGGCAACATCTTCTTTTTTATCAGAAAAATTTAAAATTTCAGAGTTTTTAATAGTCTTATAAATTTCTGGCATTACCATTAACTGTATTTTTGAAACTTCGGATATCCACTGAAAAGAGGAATGTTCTTCAGAAAGAATGACTGGTTGTTCTGGATTTATTACTCTACAAAGAAAATTATATTGTTTAGATTGCCTTTCCCCCCCATCTGCCAAATAAAAAAATGAATTAATGAATTTTTCTATTTTGATATCCAATCCACATTCTTCTTTCACTTCTCGACGCAAACAAATTCTAATATTTTCATTTTTTATTCTATCACATTTTCCTCTTGGAATTTCCCACATTAGAGGAAAATGATCATCCTTTGATCTCTGAATCAAAAGAATTTCATTTTCTCCATATTCGTTTTTTCTATAAATTATTGCACCAGAAACATTAATTCTTTTTTTTATATTATTTAAATCAGACATAATTGTTGTCATTCCGTATCACTCCTCCAATGAATATGTATAAATTTCAAATAATTGTCCTACATCGAGTTTTACATATTTTCTTTTTATTGTTATTTTCGATTGAAAATCTGAAATTTTTTCGTATGTATAATGATCACCATAATCCAAAGAACCAAAAGTCGAATTCACTATCATTCGTTCTTCTGGTAGATTAATAGCCTCATCTATAATTATTTCCAAATCAGATGTACTATCATCATATTCTTCTTGTGTGACAAAATGAAAATACCTGGAAGCAACATTCAATCGTTTTTTACCAGAACATTCTACAGAAAATTTAAAAGGATCTAATTCTGTCAAATCAACTTCATTAAAATTTATACTTTTTTCGTCTTCTATATTTTCGAAATCTATTTTCGCTTCTTGAATATATCTTATTTCAGGTGGTTTATATAAAGGAAAGTCGGAATATGTTGAAGCATATCCGATATTGAAAGTAATATTATCTACAAGATAATCTGTCTGAAGAATAATATAGGACGGTAATTCTACCTGAAACTCAATATTTGCGGTGAATCTCCAATCTGGTAATTTATCATTTCCTCCATATTTAGTACTGGCTTCAGAAATGGATTTTAGTGAATACCATGGTCTTATTCTACACGGATATACATATTCGTTTTTATTTGTGGTTTTTACTAGTTTTGTTTCGACCCCAGCAGATTCCCAATCCAATTTATATTTTTTTCCTGTCACATCATTTTCATATTCATATTCGTATAATTCCTTTGGAATAATAATAAAACTATTAAACCATACTGGATATATGACACGATCATATCCACCGAAAATCTGAAGGAAGAGAAGTCTCAAATCACAATATTCATAAAAACTACTTGCAAGAGCAATTAATTCAATTTCTCCCTGAATTCTTGAAAATGAAGAAATGATAATAACATCTTCGTCTAAATATATTGGTTGAAAAAGCTTTGAAGCAATACCAGGAGAAAGATTTGGAAATCTGAAAAATTGTCTTCCTGTATCAGCAATTTGGAAATCTCCCATCGGATTCAAAATAAGAGCAGGTAGATTTGGTTTATCGACTTCTCTTCCAGATAGTTTTTCTTTTTGGAATATCATTTCAACCGATTTTTCATATGTTCCCATAACACTGTATCGAAATCTGGGATACAGATATTTCGTAAAATATTCTAATGAATCTTTATAAAAATTTCCCAATACATTATGAATAAAATCATAATGATAACGAGTTGTTATTTTATTCTCATCTGACATTTTTTTTGCCTTTACAATTTTAATACTTTTTCTGGATTTCCAATAATTGGTGTTAATCCTTCTTTGCCGCGTTTAGAGTCCAGAGAAAATTCCTCTAATACCTCTAAAGTTTTTGTGGTTGCGATTTGAATTCCTGTGGATCTTACTACTTTTTTATTTAGACGAGGGATTATATTTTGTCTTTCTGCAATCATGAAAAAAAATTCTTTTTCATATGCCAAAAAGGTAAAACCATATAAAATCAGGCAATCAAATATATTTTTTTCATTTATTATAAATTTTGATAACGTAACACTTTCATTAAATTTATAATCCACAAAATAAGAATAATGACCTTTTATGGAATGATATTGATCTATAATATCCAGATTTTCACCATTATACGAATTCAAATTTAAAAATGTCTCACAAAATTTTGATGCTTTTAAATTTTTAAACATTAAAATCTTTATTCCAGATGCAAATTTTTGATTTGGATTTTTCATAAAAACAGAATCCACCCCAAAAAGCAGAAATGTAGATTTTTTATTAAAAAAAGTATTAATATCATAAAACCCATCCAAAAAAGGAATACGCATACTATAACATCTATTCAGACTCTTTCCTAAAGATAACGGCATATACTCTATTTTCCTTTCTTCAAAATCCTCTAATAGTCCTTTTTAAACTGATTCAAACCAGGATGTTTCTTCATCGTCATCAACTGAAATGTTTTCTTTTTCCGAATATTTTATTTTGGAGATAATCATTGTCCTATCAAAAGGAATAGAATCTATTTCCGAATAGAAATCTTTATATGATTTAAAAATTTCCTCATTTCTCATAAAATTCCAAACATAAATTCCTTTCAAAATATTATCTCCAATCTCTTCAAGTTTTATAGGGAAAGTTTTAAATTCTATGGGATCGTTTTCGGTTTCATTCAAATATTCTATATATTCTATTTGTTTGTTTTTAGGAATTTCATGAATAAATTTTTTAGAAAACTTTATAATATATGATTCGTTCTCATCCACGGCCGTTTTTCTTTTTAAATTTTTTTGGTACAGTTTAAGAACTTCTTTAGAAATTTCTAAATTCGAATTCTGATCCATATTAAAAATCGTTTTTATAACAGATTCATCTTTCAGATCAAAACCCAGAATTCTATGAATTTCCAACGGAATTATCTCTTTTTCAATTTGTTCTGCGGAAAATGTATTTTTTATGGGAAGTTTAAAATTCTGATTTTCGAACAATGAATTATGTATAATTTCAATATTATTTTTTTCGAAACTATCATCAGAGTATATGAATGAAAATAATTTCTTCAACATATTCTTAAATTCAGAAAAAATAGAAACTTCCGAGATATTATACCATTCCAATTCTCGATAAAGACTCTTAAAAAAACCATTTTCATGAAAATAATTAAATCTTTCAAAAATTACATTTATTACAGAATCTAAATTCTTTTCATGAAAATAGGGAAAAATAAAGGGATCAAAAAATAATCTCAGTGCCATATATAGAATAGATTTATTTTTTTCAGGATGATTTTCCCTATGACGAAAAGCCGAATTTGCCAATTTTACAACTATCATTAAAACGCAAAAATCATACGCCAATTCTAAATTTACAGTAGAAATTTCATTTTTATTTGGAATTTTATATGTCATCAATTCAAAATTTTCGGGTATTTCTTTTTTAGATTTTAAATATGACCTGAGAATACTTTGGAAATTGGTAGTAGAAACATAAATATATGTTTTAAAAATGTCTTCATCCATTCCCACTAAAAATTTTTCTCTTAGAGAAAGATTTTCATTTTTATCGAAATTAATTACACTATCAAGAGAATTTAAAATATGACTTATAGGAGATGAAGAAATCATCAAATTACCAAAAAATGTATCTACAAAAGAAAAATCTCCATGGAAAAAATCGTCGAATAACTTGCTTTTAATTTCTGTTTTTATTGGTTCTTTTTTAATAATATTAAAATTCGATTCTTCAATCTGTTTCAATTCCGGAATTTCAATATTTTCTATTTCATTATCAATAAACATATTAAAATCTTTCATTACAACAGAGGCATCTTCAGTATTAAAAGATTCTAAATTGGCTACTGGAGCGGGTTTAGTAGAGGGGGCGTCCGCCGGGGGCTCCCGCCCAATAAACTCGTTGAAATTCAATCCATAAAAATTATCATCCAAATTTCCTATATTAATAGGGGTATTAGAATTGGTTTTTAAATCAGTGATAAATGACGGGAGACTTCGAATGGAAGTGTTAAGTGTTTTTATTTCCTCCAAAATACAGGTATTTAAAATCCTATTCACAAAATTAAAATTCAAATCAATATATTTTTCCGAGAAATTTTCAATTATTTTAAAAACGGAAATAAAAACAGGAAATGGAATTATTATAAAATTGTGATCACTATTGGAATAAATAATCTGAATAATCACACATCTTTCACCAGTGTTCGAAGAATACCTAAAACCAATTTTCAATGATCGATTAAAATTATAATTTCTAAAAATTTCAAATGTTTTTTTCCTTGACTCTTCATAAATTTGATCCACATTTAAAAATATTTCTTTACATGAAAGAGATAGATCGAACACATCTTGAAATGAGAGTTTTAAACTGTGGGTTTTTATTTCGCCTTGAATCAGAATATTTAATGAGGGGGATGAAAAATCTTTAAAATTTATTGTATTTGTCGATACTGTGACAGAGATAGAATTGGTCGTATTATATTTTTCGTCTCTGTAAAATAATAACTGATGATTAAACCAGAATTTGTCTTTTTCTTGAAATCTAAAACTCATAATCATTCTCCTTTGAAATTAAAAACTACTGTCCTCTATTATTATTGTTGTTCAAACCAGACTGAAAATATTATTTTAAAAAATAATATTCAAACATCCACTGCTTCGTTGAAATGAGTACTTATGCTCGAAACTAAAAGTATTCCAAATTTTACTAAAATTCCAACAATTCAAACCGCTTATATATAATACGGTAATGAAAATCATTTAATAATAAGAGAAAATTTTTTTTATTAAAAATATTTTTTAAATCAATATAACAAATTGATGAAGTTAAGGAAGAACTTCAGCAACTATATGTCGGAAAAATTTGAATTGAAATTCCTCTATTAAATAATTGGTTTTGAAAAAATAAATAGTTCAATGGTTTAGCTGGAAAGAGCAAAAATTACACTAATCTATTTTCAAAAAGAAATATTTCAATTCCAAAATTCAAATTCTACTAGCCCTTACCAACAATTGAAATAATTCTCTATAAATGATTCAACTCCAAATTCTAAATCCATATATAAATATTCCGATTAAAATTGGAATTTAAAGAACAAATATAAGAAATCAAAAATTTGGATTTAAAAAATCTATCTACCAGAAATAAAAATAATTTCAGAAGAAATAAAATCCCACCATTAAATTCCCCATAATTTTCCTACCATTTATTTCCCTCGAAAAAAAAAGAATTATAATTCTTCTTCAGATTTAAAACATATGTGTTCTAAATATATTAATTTCTGATTAGAAGATTTGATTTTTTCATTTTCAAAAAAATCCAAATATCAATTTCAAAATCTAAAAACCGGAGTTTAGAAAATGAAAACTTTAACATTTTTTATAATTTTTAATTTTTTTGGAATTATTTTTTTACCTGGATTTATATATACAGAGAAAATTCCAGAATACTTTGAAAATATTCAAAAGCAATTAATAGAAACAGAAAAAAAATATAGTAAAAAAAACGAAGAATTGGATTTGAAAAAGAAAAAATTAAAAACAAAATTTCCAAAAGTCAAACTGATGAAGAAAAAAGTTATAGCAACTGCATATAACGCAGTACGATCTCAATGCAATGAAAACCCAAATATTAATGCGTTTGGAAGGCCAGTAAAAAAAGGAACAATTGCGATTTCTAGAGATTTAGAAAAAATTGGTTTGACTGAAGGCACATCAGTATTTATAAAAAATGATAGTATTGAGGCATTTAAAATTGTGGACGATAGGATGCATGTCAGAAAAAAAAATCAGATAGATATACTCATGACAAAAGTAAAAGACGCAAAAGAATTTGGAGTACAGGAAGTTACAATATATTGGTTGAAAGAAATTCACAATGCATCATGACAACTCAAAAATTCTATATAATATTTTTTTCAAGAAATTAATATATTTAAAAGAATTATTTTTTAGAACAAAAAAATCAATTGAAGGAATGGAGAAAAGATGAAAAAAATTGAGGAAATGTTTCAGGAACACAACACTGTCATAGAAAATACATACAAACTTTTCAAACAAGAAATATTTGAAATTTCAGATGTAATTTTCCAAGCATTCACTAGAAATAGTAAACTTTTTATTTTTGGAAATGGAGGAAGTGCAGCAGATTCTCAACATATTGCTGCGGAATTTATAAACAAATTTAAATATAGAAGAAAAGCATTGCCTGCTCTGGCTCTCACGACAGACACTTCTATATTAACATCAATCACTAACGATGTTGATTATTCAAAAATATTTGTACGGCAATTAGAAGCACTTTCATCTCCTGGTGATGTCGCGCTTGGGATTTCAACCAGTGGCCAGAGTTTGAATGTTTTTTTTGGGTTGAAATATGCAAAAGAAAAAAATATTCATACAATTGGATTGTTTGGGGAAACAACCTCATCAATTCAAAAATATTGTGATCATTCCATAAAAATACCATCTTCAAATACACCAAGAATTCAAGAATGTCATATGTTTATCTATCATGTTATTTGCGAATTGGTCGAAGAAAAATTTAAATAAATTTTTCAATAATAATATTAATTTTTTATGATATGGTTTTTAGAAATTAAAGAATCATATCATAAAAAAACCAAATATAGGAGGAAGACAATTTGGACGAACTTCAGATTTTGAAAACCAGTCAGGAATGGTATTCTGAATATGAGGATATAGAAATTATAGATCCCCTTGGGTGGCTTATGGAAAATCTTGATTTTTCGTTTAACGAAGAATTAATTTCAAAAGAAGAATTTGAAAAAAGACTAAATAATTCCATAATTTTTCAATTTTCTGACGAAAATACTGTTTTGAAAAAAGCGTCAAAAAAATATGGAACATTCAAACAATTAATGACAACACAAGAGGAATTATCAGAATTGATTCGAGCAATTTCTAGATATTTGGCTGAAAGAGATGTCGATGAAACGGAAATTATTGATGAAATTGCAGATTCTGTTATTATGATTGAACAAGTTGTATATATGTTTGGATTGAAAGACAGAGTACGAGAAAGAATCAAATACAAATTAAAACGAGTTGAAAAGAAAATTGAACTCGAAGAAAATGATCAGATTTTTAATTTTTAAAAAATATAATATAAAAAAGAAAGAAGAATATGCCATTCAAAACTTTTTATTCGTGGCTTTTCGATCAAAATCCAAATAGTAAAATTGATGAAAATATTTTGAAATATAATAGTCCAATAACACATATTTTTTTATTAAAAATTTTTTTGAGAAATTATAAATTGAATTTATATTTGGATGAATTTTTAAATAATATGAGTTTGAGATATATCGAAAAAGAAGATTTATTGAAATTTATAAAAAAATGTGTTGTAGATTATAGAATTTCAAAAAAAGATATTTTTTATTTCAAATTTAGAAAAACTACAAAAATATTTAATGTTTTTCGAAACAAATTTCCAGAATTAAAAAATTACGATATTGAAAATCTTTTAGAGATTCTTGAAAAAAATCCAGAAGAAAAAATAATTATTTTCAGAACTCTTGGTTTGGAAACGGATTTTACAAAAAATAAAATAAGAACCAAAACACAGAAAAACTCCATCGACAAAAATCCGAAAACAAATTCAGAAGAAATTATTTCTGCAATAAAATTCATTGAAAAAAATTTTAATATTTTAAAAACATAAAAGGATTTTTATGTTCAGTATAAAAAAATCATTTGCGGATTGTTCTTCGTGTGAATTATTATCTGCTCCTTCCTGTATTTTTGAAACAAATTCTGAGGATAATCTAAAAAACGTAGAAATTGTTTTTGTAGCTGAAAATCCAGGAAAAACAGAAATAGAAAGAGAAATTCCCCTCATAGGAAAAGCGGGTTCTCTTTTCAGAATCTATTTTGATAAGTACATTCTTAGGAATAACTTCAAATATCTTCTTACGAATTGTGTTTTATGTGCTACTATTGATCCAATATCAAATAAAACTATGAATCCAACTGATTCGACAATAGAAAGATGTAAAATTAATTGTTTTGAAATTATAAAAACTTGTAATCCAAAATTGATTGTTTTGATGGGGAATTCTCCACTTAAAGCATTTGGAATTTCGAATGGGGGAATAAAAGAGAAAAGAGGAAATATTTTCAAATGGAATAATTTTTCTGTTCTTGTTACATATCATCCATCATATATTATTCGAAATAGAAATACAAAAGAAGAAAAAGATTTTGAATTGGATTTAAAAAAATCTGCTGAAATATTGGGATTTAATTTTGATAATAATTCTGATATAGAAAAAATAGAAAATAAAACAAACAATAATACTGGAAAAGGAAAACTTTCATATAAAATACCAAAAAAATATTATTCAGAGGATTATTCTCTTGTTGATATCCAATATATAAATAAAACAAAAGAAGTTGTTTATATTTTTCGAAATAAAAAAAGAAAAAAAAGTTTCTATAAAACCAACGACAATTATTACTATTATATTTGTGAAGACAAATATAAAGCAGAAAAAATTATACCATATGAAAAACTAAATTATGTGATAGGTAAATATTCAAACAAAGAAAATCTCGATCCAGAAATTACATATGAAGGAGATTTGAGAATATGTACAAAACACGCTATTGATTATTATCTGAATAGAGAAATAGATGAATTGCCATATGAATTAAAAACAATGTTTGTGGATATTGAGATTTATACCGGAGATGCAAGAGAGTTTCCAGATGCGGTCCAAGTAAAATATCCAATATGTTCAATAACTTATTGGGAAAATGGAAATTTAATAACATTTATTACGAATATTAATAATCAGAAAATCGATACTCTGAATGGAGAAGTCGTTATTTTTTCTTCTGAAAAAGAAATGCTTTCGAGATTTATTGATGTCGTTAGAGAATCTGATATTGATTGTATGACCGGATGGTCATTTATTGATTTTGATCTTTCGTATATTTACAACCGTGCTAATAAGATCGGTTTAGATCCGAATAAAATGAGTCGTTTAAATAATGTTTTCGTGAATAGGGAATGGGATATTGCAGATATTAATGGTATAAATGTTTTTGACATGCTTTTTTTATATAAAAATTTTACGTTTGAGAAAAAAGAGAGTTATAAATTGGGGGCAATATCTCAAATCGAATTGGGACATACGAAATTAGAATTAAATCTAGACATTGAAACATTTTCAGATGTCTATGAAGAAAATATAAATAGATTCATTGAATATAATAGAAAAGACGTCTCTCTTCTTGTAGAACTCGAAAAAAAATTAGGTCATATCAAACTCTTAACAGAATTAAGAAAAATATGTAAGAATTCATTCAAAGGTGTACATAAATCGATGGGACAAGTGGATTCTATTTTATGTGCATATTTGAAAGAAAAAAATCTTTCGTTTAAAAATGCGGCGAAAGAAGAATTCGATGGTAAAATACCAGGTGCGTATGTAAAAGAACCAGATCCAGGAATTTACGATTATTTTGTAGATTTTGATTATTCATCACTATATCCAAGTATTATTCTGACATATAATATTGGTGTGAATACCTTTATTAGGAGATTTGAAGATTTTTCTCTTGGATATGATTTTATTTATGATCCAAAAAATCTTCCAGAAAAAATAGAAGTAGTCGAATATCCGACATTTAAAAATGAAAAAAAGATTTACGAAAAAGAAGAATTTCTAAATTTGGTGAAAAGTGAAAATCTAATTTGTACAATTAATGGTTGTTTTTATAAATCTCACTATGATGAAAAATCTATTTTTTCTGAAGTGTTGGAATTATTATTGGATTCTAGAAAAATTTATAAAACAAAAATGTTCGAAGCAAAAAAAGAAAACAACGAAATACTCGAAAATGTTTATAGTACAAAACAATTAGTGTACAAAGTTCTTGCGAATGCAATTTATGGTGTTCTTTTGAATAAACATTTTAGATTTTTTAATCCACATTTGGGGACTAGTATTACTCTCAGCGGAAGAGAAATTTCAAAAACTGCAATCGTTTGCTCGAATGAGTATATAAACAAACTAAAGACAAATAATTTCAACGATCCATTTCCATTATCAAAAAATGATATGTTCACGTCTGAAAATCTTTCCATTAAAACGCCTCATATCTTGGCGAGTGATACAGATTCTGTTTTTGTGTGCTACGAATCGCTCATTGATTACGAGCTGGAAGAAGATGTGATTATAAAAAATATAAAAAAATGGAATGATGAAATATTAAATTTTCTCAATAATGATATTATAAAATCGATTGTAAAAAAACACAATACGAATGATGAATTCAATCGTTTGACATTAAAAAACGAACTTCTTTGTAAACGTGGAAACTTTATGGCAAAAAAAAGATATACAATTTTTGTCATAGAGCAGGAAGGTCAGAAAGTTGAAGAAATAGTAAATCGTGGATTTGAAGTCAGAAGATCGGATTATCCAGCATTTACAAAAGAATCTTTGAATGAACTTGTCGAATTGGTTTTAAAATCTAAAAAGTTTTCTATAAAAGAAATACATGAATTTATTGAGAAAAAAAGAAAAGAATTTATTATAAGAATAGAAAACGGCGATAAAAGTATTGCGAGACCAATGACGTTCACAAAACCAGCGTCAGATTACAAAGTCATATCTGAACATGTTAAAGGAATGATGAACTGGAATTCATTAATATATAACGCGTTTTTTCCAGGAACAAGAGGGTATGTTTTTAAATTAAAAGGGTTTGATCCGTTTCTTGCACCACCAGAAATAGGAAAAAAATATCAAAAAGAATTTATAGAAAAAGGAAAATCTCTTGATGTAATTGCCATTCCATATGAGGAACAAAAATTTCCAAATTATTTTATTGTGGAT
>ENA-UPXM01005248-UPXM01005248.1-activated-sludge-metagenome-genome-assembly--contig:-NODE-5248-length-12685-cov-5.635867_pt1 | contig 12685 bp, 10 predicted proteins | sample MGYA00238178_ERZ772708 | MGnify/ENA primary metagenome ERZ772708 (study PRJEB29002, sample SAMN05720212) | activated sludge metagenome | isolation source: anaerobic digester from wastewater... | reverse complement strand
GATGGTTCCATCTCTCCTCAAAATGCTTTAACTGAAGCTTCTAAGATATTAATTTATCATTTCATGTTATTCTCCGATGAGAGAATTACCTTGGAAACTGAAGCCGTGAAAGCATCCATCCAATATGATGAAGAAACTTTACATACAAGACAACTTCTAAAATCTAAATTAACAGATATGGACTTGTCCGTAAGAGCACTCAACTGCTTAAAAGCTGCTGAAGTAGAAACTTTAGGAGAACTGGTTTCTTACACGAAGTCTGATTTGATGAAATTCCGAAATTTCGGTAAAAAATCATTAACAGAATTAGAAGAATTAGTGCATGCAAAAGGTCTTAACTTCGGTTTCGACGTTGCGAAATATAAATTAGACGCTGACAAATAACAAACAATGAGACACGGTAAAAAATTCAATCACTTATCTAGAACTGCTTCACACAGAAGTGCGATGCTTTCTAATATGGCTTGTTCTCTTATTGAGCATAAAAGAATCAACACTACTGTTGCCAAAGCAAAAGCTTTGAGAGTGTACGTAGAACCTATCCTTACAAAATCGAAAGAAGATACTACACACAACAGAAGAACAGTTTTCTCTTACTTGCAAAGCAAAGAAGCAGTTACTGAATTATTCAGAACAGTTGCTCCTAAAATCGCAGGAAGACCCGGTGGTTACACAAGAATCATCAAAACTGGATTCAGACAGGGCGATGCTGCCGATATGGCAATGATCGAACTTGTAGATTTCAATGAGCTTTACAATCCGAACGCTGAAGAGAAAAAAGTAACAAGAAGAAGCAGAAGAACAGCTCCAAAAGCTGAAGCAGCTGTTGCTGAAGTTAAAGAAGCTCCAAAAGCAGAAGCAAAAACTGAAGAACCAACTGCAGAAGCTGCAGATTCTAAAGAAGAAAACGCTGCTGAGTAAGCAACATTTTCACAATCATAAAAAATCATCCAAATCTTTTTGGGTGATTTTTTTTTGCAAAAAATACCCCTTTTGCGTTATTGATAGATTATAAATCATCTTTTATATTTGTCTTATTGTTAATGATCATACCAATACAATCTTATTTTCAATTTATTTTTAATTTAAATCTAAAAGCTATGAAAAAATTATTAATGTTTTTATCAGTTTTATTTCTGATGAGTTTTGTGGTTGTGAGTTGCGAGAGAGATGATGAAGACGACAATCCCGAAGTAGAAGAAGTTGTAAGGAATAACTCAAGCATTATTCCAGCACAATCCCTGGGACGCAACAATGTGAGATTAGGTGCGCTCAATGTTAATTCCAGAACGGTCGAACTTGGCGTTTATGACCACGGAACGATTGATGGCGATATTATTTCACTCTATGTGAACGGTCAATTGGTTCTAGACAAATACACTTTGAAAGGACCAGGTGAAATTAAAAAAGTAAATGTTACCCTTGATTATACGGGTTACAACTACATTCTGATGTTCGCACACAACGAGGGTTCTATTCCGCCAAATACTTGTACACTCACCGTAAAAGATGCATCGGCAACCAAAAGCTTCGTGTTAGAATCCAACCTTGCAACCAATGGAGCAGTTGATGTTGTAGTGGATTAAAGAATCAATTAATGCTAAAAAAAATGCCTTTCTTTGAACAGAAAGGCATTTTTTATTGGTTAAAGAATTAGCAGATGTTTTATTGAACTCTCGCTTTTTTCAAGACAATCACGTTGTTTCCCTGTGTAATCTTTATGGTATCAGTTTTTGATAAAATTTCAAAATCGTAATTGCCATAAATGATTCCTTCAGAAGTTTGCTTTTTCTGTTTTGCTGAGATCGTTTTATTATTGCTTCGAATACTGATCGATTTTTCGTTATCGGTGGTTTTAAAAGTGACCAATGCCGACGAACCATCATCTGCAACATAACGGTCTGTAAACTCATTAGTAGTGTTTTTTATGTCCTTTTCTACATTTCCCAAACTGTCTTTTGGAAGTTTTTCTGCAGATTCATACTCCTGTTTGATAATTCCGGGATTTCCCTCGGTATTTTTACTACAACTAAAAGTTATTGCAAGCACAGTACTCAATATAATTACAAAGGTCTTTTTCATGGATGATCTATTTGTCTTTAATCCAAATTTAATGATAAGTTTTGAAATTCTCAATATTGCAGTAGAATTAACTAAAATTTAACTCAAACCATACTAAAATCATGATAGAAATCCGAGGCAATCATTGAATTTTAACTAAATTTGTAACCACTAATAAAACTAAAAATATATACAATGAGTTACATTTCTTACATTGAAGCCAGACAGATTTTAGATTCCCGAGGAAACCCTACAATCGAAGTTGATGTGTTCACTGAAAGTGGAGCGATGGGTCGTGCAGCAGTACCTTCCGGAGCTTCTACTGGCGAACATGAAGCCATGGAACTGCGCGATGGTGAAAAAGAGTTTGGCGGTAAAGGAGTATTAAAAGCCGTAGAAAATGTAAGAGAAGTAATTTCTCCGGAATTAGTAGGATTACCTGTTTGGGATCAGAACTTTATCGATCAGATAATGATTGATTTGGATGGTACAGCGAATAAATCAAATCTTGGTGCAAATGCAATTTTAGGAGTTTCTCTTGCTGCTGCAAAAGCGGCGGCTACTGAACTAAGAATGCCATTGTACAAGTATATTGGAGGTGTTAATGCAAATACGCTTCCTGTTCCAATGATGAATGTAATTAATGGCGGTTCACATTCCGATGCGCCGATTGCGTTTCAGGAATTTATGATTATGCCGGTGAAAGCAGAATCCTTTTCTGATTCGTTAAGAAAAGGTACTGAAATTTTCCACAGTTTAAAATCAATTTTACACGGTAGAGGTCTATCTACAGCAGTTGGTGATGAAGGTGGTTTTGCCCCGAAATTTAAAGGAACTGAAGATGCTTTAGATACCCTTTCACAAGCAGTTGAAAAGGCAGGTTACAAAGTCGGAGACGATATCATGTTCGCTCTAGACTGTGCTGCTTCTGAATTTTATAAAGATGGCATTTACAATTATACCAAATTCGAAACACCAGATTCTGCTCAATTCAACAGAAGCGAACAAGTAAATTATTTAGCAGATTTAGCTGCGAAATATCCAATTATTTCCATTGAAGACGGTATGCACGAAGACGATTGGGAAGGTTGGAAAATGCTTACTGATAAAATTGGAGATCGCGTGCAGTTGGTAGGAGATGACTTATTTGTAACCAATGTAGAAAGACTTTCCAGAGGAATTAAGGAAGGTATTGCAAATTCAATTCTAGTAAAAGTAAACCAAATCGGTACGCTTTCTGAAACAATGGATGCCGTTCAAATGGCGCAACATAACCGTTACACCTCTGTAATGTCACACAGATCCGGAGAAACTGAAGATGCTACAATCGCAGATTTAGCAGTTGCCATGAATTGTGGACAAATCAAAACCGGTTCCGCTTCACGTTCAGACAGAATGGCAAAATACAACCAGCTTTTAAGAATCGAAGAAGCTTTAGGGGAGACCGCAATTTTCCCTGGGTTAGATGCATTCAAAATAAAACGATAATAGATAATATTTATCAAAAATCAAATAAAAACGTTTGTGGCTTTCTCTTAATATTCATAAATTAGTAAAAAAATAAATTAAAATGTCAGATAACAAAGTTATATTAAACTATGATGGTAAAGCCTTTGAGTATCCTATCATAGAAAGTACAATCGGTGACAGAGGAATCGATATATCAAAACTAAGAGACCAAACTGGATTAATTACTTTAGACTTAGGGTACAAAAATACAGGGGCAACATTAAGCGATATTACCTATTTAGATGGTGACAGTGGCGAATTATATTACAGAGGATATCCTATCGAGCAAATTGCTGAAAAATCTAACTTTACAGAGGTTATTTACCTTTTGTTGAATGGCAGCTTGCCAACTGCAGATCAATTTTCAGGGTTCGAAAAAGGAATCAAAAAATACAATTTCGTGGCCGACGAAATGAAAAGATTAGTCGACGTTTTCCCTCGCTCAGCGCATCCTATGGGAGTTTTGTCTTCGTTAACTTCTGCCTTAACTGCTTTTAACCCAAAAGCCGTTGATGTTTCCTCCAAAGAAGATATGGATCACGCTGCAGAAATGCTCGTTGCCAAATTTTCTCACCTTTGCGCGTGGACTTACCGCAAAAAAATGGGACTTTCCATCAATCATGGTGATGACAGTTTGAATTATGTAGAAAATTTCTACAAAATGTGTTTCCGTCGTCCAAACCAAGAATTTCATTTAGATCCAGTAGTTGTTGGAGCTTTAGATAAATTGTTAATCCTTCACGCAGATCACGAGCAAAACTGTTCTACATCAACAGTAAGAATGGTGGGTTCTGCTCATACTGGATTATTTGCTTCGGTGTCTGCAGGAATTTCGGCACTTTGGGGACCACTTCATGGTGGCGCTAATCAAGCAGTTATAGAGATGCTAGAAATGATTGAAAAAGATGGTGGAGACGTTGCTAAATATGTTGAAAAAGCTAAAAATAAAGACGATAACTTCCGTTTAATGGGATTCGGACACAGAGTTTACAAAAACTTCGACCCAAGAGCTCGTATCATTAAAAAAGCAGCCGATGATATTTTTGCAGCTTTAGGAATTGAAGACAAAGCTTTAGATATCGCATTACAACTAGAAAAAGTAGCTCTAGAAGATGAGTATTTCATCGAAAGAAAACTGTATCCAAACGTAGATTTCTATTCCGGAATTATTTACCGCGCTTTAGGAATCCCAACAGAAATGTTTACCGTAATGTTCGCTTTAGGACGTTTACCAGGATGGATTTCTCAATGGAAAGAAATGCGTTTGCATAACGATCCAATCGGAAGACCAAGACAAATTTATCAAGGCTCACCAAAACGTGATTACGTTGACATGAACCAAAGATAATTTCTAAAAATACCTACAAAATCCCTTTCAATTAAGTTTGAGAGGGATTTTTTATTTATTTGGACGCCTTTCCCGATAGTTATCGGGACCACCTTCCACTCCCGCTTTTTTGCCTTCAAAAATTCGTAAATAATTGGAATATTTAGTTTGGCAAAAAGAGCTCCGTTCAAGTTGGGGCGCAGATTCCGCATCAAAACAAAATTTTAGCAAAATTGAAAATTTCAGTATCTTAACCGCTAGAAAATAGAAAATTTTTCTAATCTAAATGAAGATGTTCTCAAATAGAAAAACCTTCAAATAAAATTTAGATGAATGTTAAAAAAATAAATTTTGCTCAATAATGAAACTAAAAAATTACATCTACGGAGAATGGATCGAAGGATCAGGAAATGAAGTTCCTCTTTATAACGCTGTAAATGGGGAACTTGTTGCAATTTCTGATACAGGTGGGATCAATTTTGAAGAAGTTTTAGATTTCGGAAGAACCGTTGGATATAAAAATTTAGCCTCCATGACTTTCTATGACCGAGGTGAAATGTTGAAAAAAGTAGCTTTGTATTTATTAGAAAGGAAAAAAAAATATTACGATTTATCCTACAAAACCGGTGCAACTCACGCAGATTCTTGGGTCGATATCGAAGGAGGTTTCGGAACTTTTTTTACGTATTCAGGTTTGGCAAAAAGAATGTTGCCCAATACACCTTTTTGGGTCGATGGTGATACTCAGAAACTTTCAGCGAATGGAACTTTTTTAGGAACTCATATTTTAACGCCAAGTGAAGGCGTTTCTGTACAAATTAATGCTTACAACTTTCCGGTTTGGGGAATGTTAGAGAAATTATCAACCTCGCTTTTGGCAGGAGTTCCTATTATTGTAAAGCCTGCAACACCGGGATCCTATTTAACCAACGCAGTTTTTCAGGATATGATCGAAAGTGGAATCCTTCCCGAAGGTGCGATACAATTGGTTTGTGGGGAACCAGGAAATATTCTTGATTATGTTCAAGATGGAGATTCTGTCCTTTTTACTGGGTCTGCTTCAACTGGAAAAAAATTGAAATCTTTGCCTCAAATTTCGAGCAATGCAGTCCGCTTTAATATGGAAGCCGATTCGCTTAACTGTTCAATCCTCGGTCTCGACGCAAAACCCGGAACACCAGAATTTGACTTGTTCATCAAAGAAGTCCGTACCGAAATGACCACTAAAGCCGGACAGAAATGTACCGCGATCCGAAGAATTATCGTTCCTGAAGATTTTGTAGGGGATGTTCAGAATGCATTAAGCAAAGCATTAGATAATACCAAAATCGGAAATCCTTTGAGCCGGGAAACCCGAATGGGATCCATTGTCGGTAAAAAAGAAATGGCTGTTTTACAGGATAAAATAGAATTACTGAAACAAGAAACAGAACTCATCTATGATGGAAAACAAGAATTGGTAGATGCTGATTATGAAAATGGCGCGTTTATCACGCCAAAAGTTTTCTATAACGACAAACCATTTGAAAAAAACAGTTCGCACGAAGTCGAAGCTTTTGGTCCAGTTTCTACGATTATGCCTTATAAAGATGCCGAAGAAGCGGCAGCTTTAGCAAAACGCGGAAAAGGAAGTTTGGTTGGCTCCATCATTTCTCACGATGAAAAATTTGTCGCAGAAACAGCCTGGAAAATGGCAACATCACACGGTAGAATTTTTGTTTTGAACCGCGATAATGCGAAAGAATCTACCGGTCACGGTTCGCCTTTACCAACTTTAATGCACGGTGGTCCCGGAAGAGCAGGAGGTGGCGAGGAAATGGGTGGTTTAAATGGGCTTCATTTCTTTTTGCAAAAAACAGCCATTCAAGGTTCACCCGATATTTTGACAGCGATCACGAAAATTTATCAGCAAGGAGCAACCCAAAATTATTCGGATAAACATCCTTTCAGAAAATATTTCGAAGAAGTGGAAATCGGTGATTCGCTAGAAACCGCCGGAAGAACCGTGACCGATGCAGATATCGTGAATTTTTCTAATGTTTCTTGGGATCACTTTTATGCACACACCGATTCAACTTCTTTGAATGGAACGATCTTCGATAAAACGGTTGCTCATGGATATTTCATCCTATCCGCGGCTGCAGGATTATTTGTTTCCGGAAAAAAAGGTCCTGTTATCGCCAATTATGGATTAGAAAATGCCAATTTTTTCAAACCCGTTTATGCAGGAGATACGATCACGGTTTATTTGACCGCAAAAGAAAGAATCAACAAAGGAGTAAAAGGAAGAAACATTCCGAGTGGTGTGGTAAAATGGTTGGTTGAAGTGGTGAATCAAAGAGAAGAAACCGTTTGTGTCGCCACAATTTTAACTTTAGTGGCAAAAAAATCTCCTTTTATTAAAATTGATTACAAAGATTTTGCAAAAAGATTAAACAATTTAACGGAGAAATCTGTACCAAATTGGGGAAGAATGAAAGCTCAGGAAATGTTGGAACATTTGGAAACGACCATGAAATACAGCACCGGAGAATTAGAAACGACGGAATGTAAAACTCCCGCTGAAAATTTAGAAATGTATCAGGATTCGCTTTACAACTTTAGAAAAATGCCAAAAGATTTTCCTGCTCCTTTTTTAGAAGAAGGAAAATTGCCGGAGTTGAAATATAAAAATTTAGAAGAAGCTAAAACTCATTTCATAGAATCGGTGAAGAATTATCAAATTTATTACCGAGAAAATCCAGAAGCTGAGCATTTGCATTTTGTCTTCGGAACTTTAAATAAAGAAATGATGGAATTGTTCCACCAAAAGCATGTGACGCATCATTTTGAGCAGTTTGGTTTAATAGAATGTATTTTACAGCGATAGAAAAGAAGATACAGCAATTTATTTGCAGAATAAAAAAATAATTATATTTTTGCAAACTTTTTTGACAAAGTTGTACGTTTTTTGTATAGATTTGTAGATGATAATTTATAGATATTATGTTAGATTATATTAAAGAGATTTTAACATCACCAGCAGGAAGTGTAACTCAAGTAATTCTTATATTCGTAGGTTTTTTCTTTTTAGTATGGAAAGTATCTCATTTTCACACTAAATATAGTGAGATTGATAAAACAAATAGTAAAATAGATGGATTAGAAGATAAATTTAAAAACAATCTAGATAGATTTGACAACAAAATGGATGATATGAAACAATCCATAATGACTTTGAATACATTATTTCAAGTTCATTTTAATTCAAATAATCCATTAGCTCAAAGACAAAGTCCTATAAGCTTAACTGAAATAGGAAAAACAGTGGTATCTGAGATTAGTGCAGAAAAAACTATTAATGAACATTGGAAAGAGATAAAGAAAAGGGTTGATAAAGAATTAAAAGAGGATTGTAATCCGTATGATATTCAAGTAGCAAGTTTTAAAATTGGAGATGTTTATTTAGAAATTTTAGATGAAAATGAAATTGAAAACGTTAAAAAAAGTGCTTTTGAAAGAGGATATGATTTAAAGACATATGAACTTCCTTTTGGAATTTTAATTAGAGATAAATATTTAAGAGAAAGAGGTTTTGCTATAGAAGATGTAGATAAACATGATCCAGAAAAAATAATCACAAACCAACCGCTTAAATAAGCGGTTTTTTTATAAATTTAAGTAAAAAATATTATTGATCTATCCCTCTAATAAATATTGATTTTTTCAAAATTATAATATAATATTCTGAAAATTAATAAATTAAAAAAATGATATTTTAAAGTGATACGTAAAATTCAAGTCGCCATCATTTTTTATAAAAAATAATATTGATAATCAGTAAGTTAATATTATTTCTAAAATGGATAGGTCAAAAATATTAATAACGAGTTTAAAAAATTTTATAGTAAATAAACAATGCAACCATTCGTAAACACAACAATCAAAAACAATATCGCCGAAATCACTTTCGGAACCCCGAAAAGCAATTCTCTACCCGGAGAAATTTTAGAAAAATTAGCGCAAACCATTTTAGATGAAGGGTCAAAAAAGGAAGTAAAAGCTATTCTTTTAAAATCAGAAGGCGACAAATCATTTTGTGCAGGTGCAAGTTTCGATGAGTTGTTGGAAATTGAAGAACTGGAAAAATCAAAAATATTCTTCGGTGGTTTTGCTAAAGTTTTAAACGCCATGAGATCTTGCGGAAAATTAGTCATCGTAAGAGTTCAGGGAAAAACAACAGGAGGTGGCGTTGGAATTGCGTGTGCAGCAGATTATTGCTTCGCGACAGAAGAGGCTGCAATGGCTTTAACAGAACTGAATTTAGGAATTGGACCTTTCGTAATCGGGCCTTTTGTTGAAAGAAAAGTCGGGAAATCGGCCTATTCAGCCATGTCTATTGATGCAGATTTTCGCAGTGCAGATTGGTGCGAAAAACACGATGTTTATCATTCCGTCTCAGAAAATATTGAAATAATGGATGTTGAAATTAATGCTTTCATGGAAAAATTATCCACCAGAAGTTCAGACGCTTTGGCTTTAATTAAAAAAGTTTCGTGGGAAGGAACCGAGCATTTTGAACAATTGATGCCGGAAAGAATTTTGATGAGCGCTTCTTTAATTTTAGAGGATTCTGCCAAAGAAAATATCGGAAAAATTAAAGAAAGACTTCGGGCAAAATAAGGAATCAATGGCAAATTTGAACAAAACCGTCTTAATTCTGGGAGCTAATTCAGATGTTGCCAAACAATGTATTTTGCAATATCTGGAAAAGGGATTTTCGATAATCGCGGCTTCCAGAGATCTCAATTCTTTAGCAGAATTTGTAAGTGAAAATAAGATTAATTCTTCGAAAATAACGCTTATAGCTTTCGATGCTGCGGATTTTTCTTCCCATCAAAATTTTTATGATGAACTTCCTGTAAAACCCAATATCGTGATTTACGCTGCTGGTTTTTTGGTCGAAAATAAGGATGCGCTTCAGAATTTCGAAAGTGCAAAAAGAATGATGGAGGTGAATTATATGGGCGCAGTTTCTATTCTGAATATTGTGGCGATGGATCAATCCAATAAAAATTTAGAGAGAATTGTTGGTTTATCGTCACTTTCTGGAGTTCGTGGTCGGAAAAGCAATTTCATTTACGGAAGTACGAAATCAGCTTTCACCCAATATTTAGCGGGACTTCGTCAGGAATTATCTTCAAGAAAAATTATCGTTAATGTTTTGGTGAGCGGTTATATTAACACTAAAATTAACGAAGGTTTGGAACTGAATAAAAACCTTTTGATGGAGCCGGATTATGTGGCAGAACACATTGTAAACGCAGGAAATTCTTTTTCAATCGTTCCCAATTTTAAGTGGAAAATCATTTACCACATTTTAAAATTATTACCGGAAAGTTTAGTTTCAAAATTACCTTAAAAAAAAGCGGAAAAATTAATCTTCCGCTTCTTTTTTTAGAACTCTTTTGCGATCACGATTTTCGATGTAATCCAAAACCGCATCTTTCGTAGTGAGCCAATTTCTGCCTTCTTTAAATGCATCTATTTTCCCTTTTCTGGCCAATAAACTCACGTATTCTTGCCCATAAGGAACATCGGGTTCACTCACGATATCTGTAATGCTTTGATATTGGTCGTAAGTGTTGTTAAGATTCCCTAAATAAATATCCAGGGTTCGCTCAACCGCCTGTAAAATCAGGAGCACCAATTTAGAATAATCCTGATTATTCGCTTGGTTCAATGCATCGTAATATTTCTTCCGGTCATTTTTTAAAATAATTGCAGGCGGAAAACCACTTTTCATTAAGATTAAATTTAAAAGCAACCTTGCTGTTCTTCCATTCCCATCAAAAAAGGGATGAATCCAAGCAAATCGATGATGAAAAATAGCTGATCTTATCAAAATATCCACTTCTGAATCGTTTGCAAAATCGATCAGTTCACTCACAAACTCATCAACTTTCAAAGCATTCGGCGGAACGAAATTCGCACCAGAGATCCGAACACCCGAAGTTCTGTATTTTCCTGCAAAATCCTTTTCAATTTTTTGTAGAACAAGATGATGAATACTCAAAATATCTAATTTATTCAGGACATATTCATTTGAAGCAAGGGATTCTACAAATTCGATGGCTTCTTGGTGATTCACGACTTCAAAATGCTCCCGAAGTGATTTTCCTTTAATAGTAAATCCATCTTTGATCACCATTTTTGTTTCTTGTAGTGTTAAAGTATTTCCTTCAATACTATTTGAATTATAAGTCCACTCTATACTCAAACTGTCTTTAATGCTTTTCAAAACATAGCTCGGAATTGGGCGTTTTTTATCCAGTTCACGTTTTTTTTCGTGAATTCTTTCGAGTTGTTTTTCTAAACCTTCAAAGTAATATGGATATACTTGCCATTTCATCCCACAAATGTACTACTTTTTTTCTAAGCTCGTATATACTAATAAATTTTTCTATCCGATATTAAGATTTTTAGCAGATTTATATTTTTTTAGTTTCTACTGTTTTCTTTTTGCTGCCATTTATAAAACGCAACTGCAATATTAATTTCAAAATAAGAATATTCCTCACCTAATTCTTCTTTGATCGCCTTTAATGATTGAATAGTTTGAGTTTTTGCAATCGCAATTACAGGATCAATTTTGTTTATATCGATTAACTCACTTGGTTTAATTGTTCCCACTTCTACAAAATTTACCAAATGATTTTGAATGGTATTCACAGAGAGATTTCTGATTTTGGCGATATCTTCTACACTGTTACCTTCTTTGAACAATTGAAAAGTTGTAGTGTAAGTTCCCGATTCGTGTTGATTAGCCTTTTTTGGGGCACTTTGTTTTTTAGGTGCTTTTTTGGAAATTTTACTGCTCAAATTATTTTGGTTGCAATAATCTGATATTACATTTACAAATGTTTCTCCGTATTTTTCAATTTTAAAAGCTCCGAAACCGCTTATTTGATTCAATTCTTCTTTTGTAACAGGAAGATAAGTTGCCAGTTCCATTAAAGTTGCATCTGAAAAAATAACATAAGGCGGTACATTTTCTTGCTCAGCTTGCTGTCTTCTCAAAACTCTTAATTCATCAAATAATTCCAGGTTTGCATCGATTTCATTATTGGGATATGAAGTTTCTATTTCTTCTACCGTTACAGCTTTGGCTAGTTCTTTTACTTTTTGAAGGTGTACTTTTTTCTTATTAAATAAAACTTCTTTACTTGCATCTGTCAGTTTTAATACAGAAAATTCTTCATTTGACTCACGTAGAAAATCATTAATGATTAACTGCTTTATAAGATGATGCCAATAAGTTTTATCCGCATTGTTTCCAATTCCATAAGTGGGTAAACTGCGCATATAATCGGTGATTTTCGCTCCTTTTGACCCTCGAAGAAAGTCGATAATCAGGTTTTTTCCGTAGCGTTCTTTCAGGCGAAAAACGGCGCTTAATAATTTTTGAGCATCAATTGTGGCGTCCCAGTTTTCAAAATCGCTGAGACAATAGTCACAGGAATTGCAATTCCCAGGATGAGATTCCCCAAAATATTCCATCAAATACTGTCGCCTACATTTTTGCATCTCTGCAAAGTCGGTCATGTGCTGCAGTTTTTTCAGCATTAAAGTTGATTGCTCCTCGTTGCCTTCGATCATCGCAAATTTTTTCAGTTTCATCACATCGGCATTGGAGTAAAACAAAATCGCCTCACTCGGTAAACCATCTCTTCCGGCTCTCCCAGTTTCCTGGTAATAACTTTCTATATTTTTCGGAAGATCTGCGTGGATCACAAAACGGACATTACT
>ENA-UPXM01005246-UPXM01005246.1-activated-sludge-metagenome-genome-assembly--contig:-NODE-5246-length-12690-cov-4.996518_pt1 | contig 12690 bp, 15 predicted proteins | sample MGYA00238178_ERZ772708 | MGnify/ENA primary metagenome ERZ772708 (study PRJEB29002, sample SAMN05720212) | activated sludge metagenome | isolation source: anaerobic digester from wastewater... | reverse complement strand
CCTCGGATTTGTCAACGACTTCCAGCGCCCTGGAACCGAAGCCCTCCCAGCCTGCGATGCCTGCGCCAACCAGAAAAATCTTCTGCTGTGTCATCCTGTCCGCCCCCATGTGACTGATAATCACGCCAGAACCGGAAAACTAAATGCTTCCAGCACGTCGTAAGGCAAAAATTCTAGCATCATGCCGTCCAAAAATCACCCTTTATCTACCGCTGTGCAAGGCACAGCTTGCTGTTTCAACAGCCTTACGCACGGCTAACCATATTGCGGCCCCAGCTTTTTGACTTATACAACGCCCGGTCAGCAGCCTGCAGGACCTGCTGCCTGGAGTCGTATTCTGCATTACGTTCTGCAGCACCGATACTGACCGTGACCGACACATACTCCGCATCCGGATTGCTTCCGCGCCGTTCTCTGCCCGCCTCTTCTTTACGGGGACGGCCACTGCCGCGCAACGCCATGCTGTAACCGGCAATTGCTGCGCGCAACTCCTCCAGATGAGGCATAACGTCATCAAGTCGTCCGCCGGGGAACAGGATCGCAAACTCCTCGCCGCCATAGCGATAGCCTCGCCCCCCGCCCCCAACTTCGCGAACTTTGCAGGCCACCAGCTTTAGCACCTGATCCCCCACATCATGACCGTAGGTGTCGTTAAACCGCTTGAAATGATCCACATCAACCATGGCAATCACATACTGACGGCCCAACCCGTTCATGGCCTCATTCATGGCACGCCGTGATGGAATGCCGGTCAGGTCATCCCTGAAGGCCATGTTATAGGAGTCGTGCAGCAGGCTCAGGGTAATCACCAGCGCAGCAGCAGCACAATATGCGGTGTGAATTGTGTTGTTCACGAACCAGTTACAGGCAATGTAGTATGCAAGCAACGCCCACAGCAAGCCGCTTTCAACCGGAGTACCACGGCGAAGCGCGATCAGCAGCATGATTGCCAGACTGAAAACCGCCAGAAGCAAGGCGGCGTTGGGAAACAGGCAGGTATCAAGGAACGGCAACAGCCCATACATGTGATTGATGCAGGGTGACGCATCATGCCGGCTGTCCGCCAGCAGCCAGTAAGCCGTACCGCCCTGTAGCAGCAAAAACAGGGCCCGCAGTCGCCCGGCAAAAGAAAAGACACCCTTTTCCCTCATAAGACTGAACAGCAGGAAATTGATCGGCAGCAGAAATATGAACGTTTGATAAAGCCCAAAAAAACCGGACTGAACGGGACCAGGCCTGAGAAATCTTACCGAGCACCAGTAGAACAGAACCAACAGCAGCAGAGCAAGAAACGGCCGGCCCCGGTGAAAATGTACCGCCAGGAACATACCCAGCGCCGCAGCCAAATAGGGAGAAACGGCAAACAACTCCCGATGGGCCGGACCGAGCGTCGCAGCCTGCGGCACGAGTAGCCAGACAACCACCAGCAATACGGCCGGCATTAAAAAAACAGACAGTTTTCTGATCGGTTGCAGAATCAAGCCATCCCCCTGCTTGCAGTTGTGGGATTATGTTGCGCCCCCCGGCAACTGTCAATCATTTTAAGGTTTAATATTTAGGTTTGCCGTATACGCAAAATATGCTATCTTCGCGCGAAAATCTGCCGGTTAACGCTGTTTTTATTCCGTAAGTCCGCCTTTCCTGCCGTTTTCTTCCTCATGATGTGGACATAGGCCGATCAACGCCGCGGACAGACAAGAAACATTGCCTGACCTGACTGCAGACACAGCCAAAGCATATGGGCATGCCAGCCAATCCTTGTTTACCGGCAAGGCAAGGCGCTGGCTCCGTAACAACTTTTCAACTGGAGGAACAGTGGCAAACAAGATCGAAATCCGCTGGCACGGACGTGGGGGACAGGGTACGGTTACCGCCTGCAAGGTTTTTGCAGATGCCTGTCTCAATGGAGGCCGTTATGTACAAGCCTTCCCCGAATACGGTCCCGAAAGGGCCGGAGCCCCCATCAGGGCCTACAACCGGGTCAGCGAGAAGGAACTGCGCGGCCACTATCCGGTCATCAACCCGGACATCGTTGTGGTCGTCGACGCCACTCTGCTTGACAGCATCGACGTAACCGAAGGTGCCAAGGATCATACCGCGTTCATCATCAACTGCCAGAAATCCGCCGGCAATATTCGAGAAAGATTGAAGGCCAGACCAACCCAACAGGTCTACACCCTGGACGCCACCCATATCGCAATTGAGGCCATTGGTCGCCCCATGCCCAATTCAGCCCTGATCGGCTGCGTAACCAGGGTCTCCGGCATGTTGAGCCTGGAGACCGCGCTGGAAGATGTGCAAAAGAGTTTCGGCAAGAAGTTCAGTCAGCAGATCATCGATGGCAACCTGGAGGCAACCCGCAGGGGTTTCGAGGAGGCGCTGCAGCAATGAAGACATGGCAAGAACTACCACCCGGCGCAATCATCACCGAACCGGGCAGCTCCAGAAACTTCAAGACCGGTTCCTGGCGTTCCTATCGTCCGGTATGGAACCCAGAGCATTGCAGCCAGTGCATGCTTTGCTGGATCTACTGCCCTGACTCGGCTGTCACGGTCCGCGACGGTAAAAGGGGAGAATTCGACTATGATTTCTGCAAGGGATGCGGCATCTGCGCCCTGGAGTGCCCAGGCAAGAAGGGGGTCAAGGCAATCACCATGACCGAGGAGGGGGCCTGATGACAAAAATGGTTGCAGCCACCGGCAACGAAGCCATTGCCAATGCCATGCGTCTGGCAGACCCTGATGTCTGCTCCGCCTATCCAATCACCCCTGCCACGGAGATCATGCATTACTTCTCCGGTTTCGCCGCCAACAGCCAGGTCAACACGGAGATGCTGCTGGCCGAAAGCGAGCACAGCGCCATGAGCGCCTGTATCGGAGCGGCCGCTGCCGGTGGACGCGTCGCCACGGCCACCTCTTCCCAGGGACTGGCCCTGATGTGGGAGCTGCTCTTCATCGCCTCCGGCATGCGGCTACCGATCGTCATGGCGGTCTGCAACCGGGCCCTTTCCGCGCCGATCAACATCGGCTGCGACCATTCCGACAGCATGGGCGCCCGCGACTGCGGCTGGATCCAGCTTTATTCGGAAAACGCGCAGGAGGCACATGACAACATGCTGCAGGCCTTCCGCATCGCCGAGCACATGGATGTGCGACTGCCGGCCATGGTCTGCCTGGACGGATTCATCACCAGTCACTCCATCGAGAGCATGCGCTGGTTGCCGGAATCAGCAGCTCGTGAATTCACGGGCCGCTACCAACAGACGACACCGCTGCTGGATATGGCGCAACCAGCCAGCTACGGGCCGCTGATCCTCTCCGACATGTACATGGAGTACCGCAAGGCCCATGAGCAGATCATGTGCCAGGTACCCCAGGTTGTTCAGGACGTGGCCGATGAATTCCGCCGCATCAGTGGCCGCAGTTACGGTCTGTTCGAGAGCTACCGTTTGGAAGACGCCGAGGTAGCGATCGTGGTCATGAGCTCGGCCGCCGGCACAACCAAGGATGTCATCGACCAGTACCGGGACAAGGGCATCCGGGCCGGCCTGCTCAAACCGCGTCTGTACAGACCCTTCCCCTACACGGAGATCGGCCTGGCACTCAAGCATGTCAAGGCCGTGGCCGTTTTGGACCGATCCGACAGTTTTGGCGGATCATGCGGCCCGCTTTTCCTGGACATAGCCGGGGCACTCTCCTGCCAGACGGAAAGACCGGTGCTGGTCAACAAAATCTTCGGACTGGGCGGGCGCGACTATATGCCGGAACAGGCCAGACAGGTGCTGGACGAGCTGCTGCAACTGACCCAGGGCGCACCGGTTACCTCTCTCAAGCAATACATCGGCGTAAGGGAGGCAGCATGCTGACACCACTCAACCTGAAAGCACTCTCACAACAACCGGAACTGTTTGCCCCCGGCCACCGCATGTGTACCGGCTGCGGCGCACCGATTGTGGTCAGAATGGTGATGATGGCTGCCCAGCACCCTGTGGTGGTGGCCAACGCCACCGGCTGCCTGGAGGTTTCCACCAGCATCGCTGAATACACCTCCTGGAAAACCCCCTGGATCCACAGCGCCTTTGAAAACGCCGCCGCCACCATCGCCGGCGTGGAAACCATGTACCGCTCACTGAAGAAACAGGGCAAGATCAGCGATGATATCAGGTTCATCGCCTTCGGCGGCGACGGCGGCACCGCCGACATCGGCTTCCAGAGCCTGTCCGGCGCCATGGAGCGCGGCCACGACATCACCTATATCTGCTATGACAACGGCGCCTACATGAACACCGGCATCCAGCGTTCATCCGCCACCCCTTTCGGCGCCGACACCACCACCTGCCCGGTCGGCAGCGACAACCCGGGCAAACTGCAGCAACGCAAGGATCTGACCAGAATCATGGCCGCCCACGACATCCCCTATGCGGCCCAGGCCTCACCCAGCCACTGGCAGGATCTGATGCGCAAGGTTCGCAAGGCGCTGGACATCCGCGGACCAAAGTTCATCAATATCATCTCCCCCTGCAACCGCGGCTGGCGCACCCAGACCAACGATGCCATCCAGCTTTCACGTTTGGCGGTGGAAACCTGCTACTGGCCGCTGTATGAAATCGAAAACGGAACCACAACCATCACTGTCACCCCCAGAGCCAAGCGACCACTGAGCGATTTTCTCAAGCCACAGGGACGTTTCAAACATATGTTTGCCCCTGAGAACGCCTGGATGCTGGAAGCCGCCCAGAAACATGTGGATGCCCAATGGGAGCGGCTACAGCGGGAACAGATGCTGTTTGTCAAGCCAGGCACATCCGAATAATGCACCCTCCGCACACAGGGGCGACAGAACACCTGTCGCCCCTGCCCCGACACCTTGACACAGCCACCGCATTTTCCTATACCTGATGCCATGAAAAAAGCACTGATACTGTTTGCCCATCCGCGCTATGAAAAGTCCAGGGCCAACCGGGCGCTGATATCGGCACTGTCCGATCTGGAGCAGGTCACGGTCCACGACCTGTACGAAACCTATCCCGACTTCAATATTGACACAAACCGCGAAAAGCAGCTGCTGCAGGAACATCAGATTATCGTCTGGCACTTCCCTTTGTACATGTACAGCGCCCCGGCCATGCTCAAACAATGGATGGACCTGGTGCTTGAACACGGCTGGGCCCATGGCGGCAACACCTACAGCCTGGAGAACCGGCTGGTATTCTGCGCCATCACCACCGGCGGCACCCGTGCGAGCTATGCCCCCGGGGCATTCAACAGCCACAGCATGGGCGAATTCCTCTACCCCTTTCAACAGACCGCCCGCCTCTGCCGGATGAACTGGCTGCCACCCTTCATGCTGCAGGGCACCTATCGTCTTTCAGAGCAGGCCCTCGCTGAATATGCGGCATATTACCGGCAGGCGCTGCACCTGCTCGGCCAGGCCTGTGTGGTGAGCGAGCTTCAGCGTTTTGAGTTTATCAACGACTGGCTGGATTTTAAGCAAGGGGCGGTAAAACATGACTGACGGCGTACTCGGTCAGGCTGCAGTCTTCCTTGCTGCCGCATTGGTCTGTGTGCCACTGGCCAAGCGGCTCGGCATGGGCTCTGTGCTGGGATACCTGCTGGCCGGCATCGTGATCGGGCCATTCTGCCTGGGCTTTGTCGGCAAGGAAGGCGAGGACATCATGCACTTCGCCGAGTTTGGCGTAGTGATGATGCTGTTCCTGATCGGGCTGGAGCTGGAACCATCCCATTTCTGGCGCATGCGCAAGACCATTGTCGGGCTCGGCTCTCTACAGCTGGCCGCGACCACACTGGCCTCGGCCCTGCTGCTGATGGCGCTTGGCTTCAGCTGGCAGGGGGCTGTGGCCTCCGGCCTGGCCCTGTCCATGTCCTCTACGGCCATTGTGCTGCAATCGTTGAAGGAAAAAGGGCTGGGCAGCAGTCAGGCCGGCGCGGGCTCCTTTGCCGTGCTGCTGTTCCAGGATATCGCCGTCATCCCCATTCTGGCATTGCTCCCGTTTCTGGCCATTCAGACGGCAACACAGTCAGCCCACACCCCCACCATGCTGGACGGCCTGCCGGGCTGGCTGCAGGCCGGGTGGGTATTGTTTGCCGTAACCATGGTCTTCATCATGGGGCGTTACATCATTGTCCCGTTCCTGCGCATCATCACCAGGACCAGTGTGCGCGAGCTCTGCTTCGCCGCTGCCCTGCTGATCATCATCGCCATCGCCTTGCTGATGAAGCTGGTCGGTCTCAGCCCGGCCCTGGGCGCCTTCATGGCCGGTGTGCTGCTGGCCAACAGCGAGTTCCGCCATGAACTGGAAAGCGATATCGAGCCGTTCAAGGGACTGCTGCTGGGGCTGTTCTTCATTGCCGTAGGCGCCTCCATCAACTTTCGGCTGCTGTCGGACGCACCTGTGAAGATCTTCACCCTGGTGCTGGCTGTCATCATCATCAAAACAGCCGTGCTGCTGGTCCTGGGGCGCTTGTTCCGGTTTTCCTTTGACCAGAACAGCATCTTTGCCATCGGCCTCTCCCAGGTGGGCGAGTTTGCCTTTGTGCTGTTCGCCTTTATCAGCCGGCTGGGTATCATCACCGCAGAGTGGACCGATACCCTGATGGCCGTTACAGCCATCAGCATGACCATGACCCCTCTGTTGATGCTGCTCAATGAACGCCTACTGCTGCGGCGTTTCGGTACACGGGAGCGGGAGGAAAAGGTGGCCGACACCATTGAAACCGAGCATCCGGTCATCATCGCCGGATTCAGTTCATTCGGCAGCACCCTAGGGCGTTTTCTGCGGGCCAACGGCGTGGAGGCCACCATCCTGGACAATAATTCCGATCAGGTTGATCTGCTACGCAGGATGGGCTTCAAGGTGTTTTACGGCGATGCCACCCGCATTGACATCCTGCGCTCAGCCGGGGCTGAACAGGCCCGGCTGCTGGTGATTGCCATCGATGACCCGGCCACGGGGCATCACATGGTGCAAACGGTTAACAAGCACTTCCCACAGCTGCGGGTTATTGCCCGAGCCGGCAACAATCTGGATGCCCATGAACTGATGGATCTGGATGTGCAGTATGTCTACAGGGATTTTCTGGATACGGCGGTACGCGCCGGTGTGGATGTGCTTTCTGCCCTTGGTCATCGCCGCTACAGCGCCACCAGGGCAGGGCAGGATTTTATCAGATACGACGAACAGGCGATGCAGCGTTTGACGCCGCACCGTCATGACGCATCAAACTACATCTCCAATACCAGGGAGCAGATCCGTATTCAGGAACAGCTGCTGGCCAGCGACCGGGCAGCCAGTCACTCGGAAAACGATCATGCCTGGGACAGTGCGGGGGGCAGGGAGTGATAAAGCCGTGTCCGTGCCGGTTGTCCGTGACCGCAGGGAACATGCATAAAAGTTGGGTGCCGGCAAATGGTTTTACCGATCCCTGGTCCCTGGTTCCCGATTACTACTAGGTATTGCTCATCTTCAAGGCCCACTCGGCCTTGTCGATCTGCGGCGCCCGGTAAAGGCTCATCTTCATCAGCAGGTCGGCCGGGTCCGCAGCCACCTGGACCATCTCGCGGCTCTCCTGCCTGATGAACCCTTCGGCCACCATGTGGTCCAGAAATTCCAGCAGCTTGTCGTAGTAGCCTTCCGTATTCAGCAGGCCGCAGGGCTTGTTATGGATGCCCAGCTGCAGCCAGGTCAAAACCTCAACAAATTCCTCAATGGTGCCGATGCCGCCCGGCATGGCCACAAAACCGTCGGACAACTCGGCCATCAGGGCCTTGCGTTCATGCATGGAGCCAACCACGTGCATCTCGTCCAGCCCGTCGTAGGCGACTTCCTTTTCCTTGAGGGCGACAGGAATCACGCCGGTCACCCGACCGCCGCACTCCATCACCGTTCTGGCGATGATGCCCATCAGGCCGACCTTGCCGCCGCCATAGACCAGCTCGATGCCTGTGGCTGCCAGTGTGCGCCCCATTTCCGCCGCCATATCGGCATAGGCCGGCCGCACACCGGGACTGGAACCGCAAAAAACGCAGATCTTGTCCATAATGCCCCGCTGCATTACTCTTCCGCGCCCAGAGATTCGACTTCCTGGCTGCCGATCTTGACCACCAGCTTCATCTTGCTCATGATGCGCTCATAGGAGCCCTTGGCATGCGGCACGGTGCAGTAGGTACAGTCCTTGATGCCGTTGTTGCGCTTGAAATTGCCGCCGCAGTGGTTCTTCAGCATGTACAGCGGGCAAAAACAGAACAGACAGTTGAACTCCTCCTTGGGTACCTTTTCGTGGCAGGGAAAATATTCGCACTCCAGGTTCTGCACAAATTTGTAGTTTTCGCTATCCATCCGCTTGACCTCCGGCTTTGAACTTGAATTTGAGCCATACTTGCACCGCGGGTTTTTAATGTCAAGCCAAGCCTTTGCAGAATGAAAATGAAAAGGCCGGGAATTCTCCCGGCCTGATTGTGTATAAAAAACATCACCAACGGTTATCAGTTTTTGGCGGCCCGCTTGCGCTTGGTCGGATCCAGCTCCTTCTTGCGCAGACGGATGGACACCGGCGTAACCTCCACCAGCTCGTCATCGTCAATAAATTCCAGCGCCTGTTCCAGTGTCAGCACGCGCGGCGGGGTCAGCTTGATGGCGTCATCGGAACCGGAAGCACGCACGTTGGTCAGTTTCTTGCCTTTGCTGGGATTGACTTCCAGGTCGTTGTCCTTGGCGTGCTGACCGATGATCATGCCGCCGTAAACCTCCACGCCCGCACCGATAAACAGCGTGCCGCGCGGTTGCAGGGCGTCCAGCGAATAGGCGGTTGTCTCGCCATGCTCCATGGCGATCAACACTCCATTCTTGCGGCCGGGAATCTCGCCGCGATAGGGGGCATACTCATGGAAGGTGTGGGTCATTACGGCAGTGCCGCGAGTATCGGTCAACACATCGCCACGCAGTCCGATCAGACCGCGGGCCGGCACGACAAACTCCAGTCGCACCATCTCGCCCATGGGCACCATGGCCACCATTTCACCCTTGCGCGGTCCCATCTTCTCGATAATCGCGCCCTGGTATTCGCTGGCCACGTCAACCACCAGATACTCCATCGGCTCCATCTTCTGGCCGTCCTTTTCGCGAACAATAACCTCCGGTTTGGAGACAGCCAGTTCAAACCCCTCACGGCGCATATTCTCGATCAAAATTGAGAGATGCAGCTCACCGCGACCGGAGATCTTGAAGGTATCCGGGGAATCGGTGTCTTCCACGCGCAGGGACACATTGGTGCGCAATTCCTTCTCCAGCCGTTCGCGGATATTGCGGGAGGTAACCCACTTGCCTTCACGTCCGGCAAAGGGGGAGGTGTTGACGATGAAGTTCATGGCGAGGGTCGGTTCGTCGATGCACACATACGGGACTGCCACCGGGTTTTCAGCCGAGGCCAGGGTCTCGCCGATGCTGATTTCGTCAAAACCGGCTACGGTGACGATATCGCCGGTGCCGGCCTCTTCGATCTCCACCTGTTTGAGCCCTTCATAGCCCAGCAGCTTGGTGATGCGTCCCTTGGTAACACTGCCATCTGCCTTGACCATGGCCACGGTCTCGCCGGAGCGGACCTTGCCATGGAATATGCGGCCGGTGGCGATACGGCCGATGTAATCGTTATAGTCGATGTTGGCGATCAGCATCTGGAAGGGGGCATTGGAGTCACCCTTGGGCGGGCGCACGTTGGCTTCCACCACGGCAAACAGCGGCTCCATGTTGTTGGATTCCACCGTCATATCCAGCTTGGCATAGCCCATCTTGGCGCTGGTATACACCACCGGAAAGTCCAGCTGCTCATCCGAGGCGTTCAGTTCGCAGAACAGGTCGAACACCATGTTCAGCACCTCGTCCGGACGGGCGCCAGGGCGGTCGATCTTGTTGATGACCACGATCGGCTTCAAGCCCAGGTCAAGAGACTTCTTCAACACGAAACGGGTCTGGGGCATGGGGCCATCCAGGGCATCCACCAGCAGCAGCACCGAATCGACCATCTTCAGCACGCGCTCCACCTCGCCGCCGAAGTCGGCATGGCCGGGGGTGTCAACGATGTTGATCTTGTACTGGCCATGGTGGATGGAGAGGTTCTTGGCCAGAATGGTGATGCCGCGTTCCTTCTCCAGGTCATTGCTGTCCATCACGCGCTCGGTGATGGCTTCATTTTCACGAAACACCCCCGAATGGCGCAGCATGGCATCCACCAAGGTGGTCTTGCCGTGGTCAACGTGGGCGATAATGGCGATATTGCGGATTCTTTCCTGCATTTGAGAAGCTCCTAACGGACAAAATAAAAGGACGGGCTAAAAGCCCGTCCGTAAGTGTTGGCAGTATGTCAGTTTTTTCCTGCCATGGCAAGTGAATATCTTGTTACGACACAGCTCTCAAGTCAGGTAAGCCTCCGGGCTCCCGCACATTTCCTCCAGCAGGCCGTAAAACCTTCCCAGATGAAATCCATCTACCACACCATGATGAACCTGAAGGCCAACCGGCAGCATCAATCTGTCCCCCTGTTGGAAGAACTTGCCGATCGTCACCACCGGGATGGTTCCATACTGCTGGCAATACGGGTGGACGATGGAAGTGAAGCTGAACCACGGCACACTGGTGATGAAAAACATGTGGTTCTTGTCGCCGACACTGTGATCAGGGCATGTTCGGGTTTCCTGGATCCTGGCGGCAGAGTAGGCGCGGTACTCCTGGAACGTGTCAAAGCATCTGGAGTCGCAAAATGAAAAGCTGTCATCAGGCATTAACACGGTAAAGGCGGGGTCCACCTTGCTGAATTCATACAATTCGCCAGCAATGATCCGGTGGCGCAATTCCGGCACAAGGTTGACGACCTTTGAAATCAGAAAGCTGACAGCGAGGAAAAAACCGTTTTTATGTTCCTCAACATGCCGCTTGAGATGGGTAATATCAACATTGCTGGTAGTTGCAATGAACGGGATGTCCCGATCCTTGAATGCCTCGAACATCCCCCGGCGTTTATATGTCGCCAAGTCTACCTTTTTCATAATGGAGTCCATAAAAGCCGCCTTGCCAGGTCGTGATTTTTCAACCTAATCACCATGCCGGATATTTACGGTGTCCGTCAAGCTAGTTCGGGTAAGGGGAAAACGGGTTGGAGAGCGATAACGGCTTTAGGCCGGCGCTCTGTCTTGCTGGATTTTGTTCAGCCTGTTGATTGATACCAATAAATATTATATGCTGGTGTTGCTGCAACACTGATGGAGGTAATATTATGTCAAAAAATACTAGCGTTACCCTTGGCTCACACTACGAAAAGTTTATTTCTCAGCAGATTGTCCAAGGCCGTTTTGGTTCTGCAAGCGAGACTATCCGTGCTGGCCTGCGACTTTTGGAAGAACGGGAAACCAAGCTATCCTTGTTGCGCCGTGCGCTTGTTGATGGTGAAGAAAGCGGCACAGCTGATTATTCACTAAAGAACCTAATATCAGAGCTTGACGGCGAAAGTCTTAACTGATGCCGGTTTTTACCCTCACAAACATGGCGAAGGCCGATTTAAAAGAGATCGCCAAGTTCACACATAACCGTTGGGGGCGTGAACAGCGCGACTTGTATCTGCAAATGCTGGATGTTTCATTTCAGCAGTTGGCTGCCAACCCGCTCAAAGGGAAGGATTGCAGTGATATTCGAATTGGCTACCGAAAATTGAATGCTGGTAGCCATGTGATTTTTTACCGCCAGACTCTTGCTGATACGATCGAGATTGTCCGTGTCCTCCACGGACATATGGATCTTGAAACGCGCCTTTCGGATTGAGCATATATATCCTATATATGCATACTGTCCCCCGAACTCCCCAAGATAGTAGGTGTGGCGAGGTAACAAGAGAGATTGGTTACGGGTATTTCATAGATGTATGCAGTACTCGGAGAATAACAAGCTCCTCACGCTGTACAGCATAAATGACGACGTACGGAAGACCGGCAACAACGAGTTCCCGCGTTCCGCGTTCTCGTCCTCGTTTCCCGATGGTCGGATAGTCTGCAAGCATCTGAGCAGAATCGATGATCTTATTTACCGCCGCAACCGCAGCCGGTGGATTGTCCTGAGCAATATACTCCTCAACTTGATCAAGATTGCCATCCGCTCCTTCAGTCCAGCGTATTCTCATTGCCGATCCGCCCAGCGTTTGACAACATCGGCGTGGTCAATTAGCTTTCCGGCTCTCATTTCCTCCAACCCCTTTTTGATCTCTTCTCTCTGCCAAGCTTCCAGTTCCTCATCCGGTACTTCAACCGTAAACGGCAACCCATGCCGCATCTTCACTTGCTTGTAAAAGAGCGTCACCGCCTCGGTTGTGGTCATCCCCAGCGCCCTGAAAATGCTCTCAACAGACTGTTTTAATTCCGGTTCCATCCGCGCATGAATCATTGCAGCTCGTGGCATATTGTTTCCTCCGCTGTTCATTTTCCAAGACTGTATCTCGTTTGACACACAGAATGCAAGCCAGAAATTTTAAGACAAAACGTGATGGTCTCGCAATTTCAGCCCCCAAATTACGGGGTTAATTCGTGCGTATTCCGACCGAATCCGGCCACGATTCCGGCGGAAACCGGATGAAAAAAATCTTGATTTGGTTCGTCTTGGTTCTCACAGTGAACTTGGGCTGTAAACTCTCT
>ENA-UPXM01005236-UPXM01005236.1-activated-sludge-metagenome-genome-assembly--contig:-NODE-5236-length-12703-cov-3.502688_pt1 | contig 12703 bp, 12 predicted proteins | sample MGYA00238178_ERZ772708 | MGnify/ENA primary metagenome ERZ772708 (study PRJEB29002, sample SAMN05720212) | activated sludge metagenome | isolation source: anaerobic digester from wastewater... | reverse complement strand
AGAGGGGGATTCGATTTTCCCCGATATATTATTTCAATAATGCCGTGCATATGATTGGGCATTATTATAAATTCGTGTAAAATGATGTTAGGGCGTATATGGGGTGTTTTTATCCATTCGTTATGAGCAATAATACCGTATTGATTATGTATCATTTTTTTGTTTTCAATGTGTCCGAACCTGCAAATTTTATCCTGACAGCAAATCGTTATAAAATACAATCCTTCCTGCGAATAATCGTATCCTTTTAAGCGAATGCTTCTGCGATGATATTTGTGTCGGCTTGTCATTTGCAATTAATTGTTTTTTATTGATGTTTAAAAAATCATTTTAATTTTAGGAATAAAAACAATTAGTCCGATAGTTAATGCTGTCATTGAACTTATTAGTACGGCAGCCGCCGATAAATCTTTGATTTTTTTTATCTTATCATTTTTTGCCGGTGAAACAAAGTCTGCCATATTTTCAATAACGGTGTTAATGATTTCAACGCTATTACAAATCCGATTGCAAAGGTAACCGCAATCCATTCGTAAAAATTTAATTTCAATAGCACAGCTGCTGTTATTACTAAAATTGTCGCAATTAGATGAATTCTTGCATTATGCTCTTCTTTAAATAATATAATCAGCCCATTAAATGCATAAACAAAACTCTTTAGTCTTTTTGATATTGAAAATTTCTTTTGTTCCATTTAATTTAGCGTTTTATTTTTTCGTTAATTTAAAATCAATGATTTTGGTAGCTTTCCCGACATACCATTTTCCCGAAGCACCTACAAATTCATTTTGTTCTATGCTGAATGCTATGGTGGTATCTTTAAAGTGTCCGTTATTAGCATCACCGTCAATGTCTTCTGCTTTAATGTCATAATCCGTAACAGCAGGATTGATAAAATAGGTTTTTTCGTATTCGCCTTTTTTATTGGTAAACAGGGTATCGTAAATATTTCCTTCTCCGTGTACGATAATTTGAATTTTATCAATGGGCTGTAGATTAGTATCGGTAACTATTCCTTGCACTTGCAATTCGCCATAAGGTTTATCCTCATCGGTAAGGGGTGAGTCGTCATTGCAGGCAATGAAAAGAAATCCGTTGAAAGTAAGTAGTAATACAACAATCTTTTTCATATATCTTATTTTTTAAAACATTTATTTATTAATGCAAGAAATTCTTTATCAATTACTTTATTTGAAGTTACTATTTCTCTGCCAAACAAATAATTATTGCCGCCGCTAAAATCGTAAACATTGCCTCCCGCTTGTCGAACAATAATACTGCCTCCCGCTACATCCCATGCATTGAGGTTGTATTCAAAAAAAGCGTCAAAACGTCCGCAAGCAACGTAGGCGATATCAACCGCAGCGGAACCTAAACGCCGAACGCCTTGTGTATTAAACATAACAGCTTTTAATACTTCCATATAGGCATCGAATTGAGAGTAATCCATAGAGGGGAAGCCCGTTACCAAAAAAGATTCTTTTAAACTTGTTTTATCGGATACTTTTATTTTTTTTCCATTTAAAAACGCCCCTGTGTTGATATGTGCATAAAAACATTCATCCATATTAACTTCATACACAATTCCAAGTATTTCTTTTAGATTGTCTGTTAATCCTATACTGACCGAATACAAAGGAAGACCGTGAATATAGTTGGTGGTGCCGTCTAAGGGATCAATAATCCAGTGGTAGCGATGTTGAGATGTAATTTTTTGTTGACTTTCTTCGGCTATAATACCTGCTTCGGGAAGAATTTTGCTTAATTCTTCAACAATAAACTTCTCGGCGGTTTTATCAACATAAGTTACAAAATCATTTTCTCCTTTAAGTTCAATGTCTTGACTTTTAATATTATTAATTTCTTTCTTTAAAAAACTGCCGGCTTCTTTTGCTACGGCAATGCTGTTGTGTAATATTTTTTCTAACTCTAATGCCATTTTTTTATATCCTTTATTATTTTACTACAAAAATAGTATTTTTTATCATACCTAAAAATACCTAAATGAAAAAAATGCTATTTAGTTGGATATTTTTGATTTTTTTACCAAATAGTAATAAAAAATGGTATACATTTGCAAAAAATAAGATATTATAAATAGAAATAAATACATATTTATTGTTTTATGATATACAAAGTAAATTATAACTAATGGTAGGACAGCAGGAATACCAAAAAAAATGCAACTAGAAAATGACAGTAAAAGAAGCGGTTTTAAAGAGCCTTGAAGAAATAAACGGATTGACAAACTATTGGGAAGTTTATAACCACATTGTAGAGAAAAACTATTATGATTTTGGGACAGCAAAAACACCAAGTTCAACAATTTCGGCTTTACTTGGTGATTTTATTCGTAACGGAGATACAAGAGTAAAAAGAATAAAACAAGGCGGAACATATTTTTACTACTTGACAAAAAATGAACAGAATATTGCATTTGATAGTTTGAGTGATGAAACGGAAACGCAAATAACCTTACCCAAAAAGTCAACTAAGACAAAGACTTACGAAGAGAGAGATTTGCATAAACTTTTGAGCACTTATCTTAAAAATTCCGATACTTACTCAAAGACTATTTTTCATGAACAATCAATTGGAAAAGACAACAATCAAATTTGGACACATCCCGATATGATTGGTGTTAAGTTCTTGAATTTGCAGACAAAAGCAAGTCAGAATTTTTTAAAATCTATCAATCGAGTTGACACTTTTAAATTGAGTTCATACGAATTAAAAAGAGAAATAAATAGCGATAGTGAGCTTAAAAAAGCATTTTTTCAAGCGGTTTCAAATTCAAGTTGGGCAAATTATGGATATTTAGTTGCTTTTGAGTTTAGCGACAGCTTAAACGAAGAAATGGCAAGACTAAGTCAATCATTTGGAATTGGAATAATAGAACTGAACGCAAATCCTTACCAAAGTAAAATACTTTTCCCTGCAACATATAGGAATTTGGATTTCAAGACAATTGATAAACTTTGCAAAATAAATAAAGAATTTGAAAAATTTATTGAGCAGATAGAAAAACTAATGACTGCGAGTGAAAAATATGTTACAGGAGCAGAAAAAGAATTGGACGAATTTTGTGACGATTATTTTGCAAATGATACAGAAGTTGAAAATTATTGCAAAGAAAAACATATACCAATAGACGAAGAGTGCCAATAAGTACTACTATAAAAAGTAAATTACTAAAAGAGGAGAGAACGACCATTGTATCGTTTTTTCTATGATTTTTTTGTTTACTTATCTATAATTGGAAAATTTAGTGTATTTTTGCAGACAATCGTAACATTAAAAAAAATAATATAAATATGAAAAGATTTATTTCGATTTTGAGTGTATTAGCAATAGTTATTTCATTGACTAACTGTGAGAAAGTAGTTTCCAATAAATATTCGGGAACTTATCAGGGTTCTTTATCTTCAAGCGTAGGAAGTTCTTCTGAGAAAAAAGATAATATAAAAATATTAATCACGAATAGTGCATTAGACGAAGAAGCGCTTTATATGAATGCAATGCCGTTGACCAAGAAATCGGATACGCAATATGAATTGTCAGGAACGCAATTAGTAACTATTATTCAATTGATTTTTCCCTCTGTCTCAGGTGAGCAAATTAAGAAAGCTACTTGTAAACTAACTTTTTCAACAGATCATTTGGATATGAACTTATCGTATGAATTATACGATATAATGGATGTAAAAGTAATTACGTTTTCGGGCGATAAGGTAAAGAAATAGAACAATAATCTACCAAACAGAGTCGAAATTTTCCTCGGCTAACACTTTAGGATCTCTATGATATTCTAATAGTTTGGCGTATTTAAGGTAGCTGTTAATAGAGATAGCAAGCGAGAGCGATAAGCCGTCAATGCCTCCGAAAATGCCTCCACGTAGAAAATAATTACTAATAAAAGCAACGCTTCCATGAAGAATAGGCGAGAAGCAGTTGGCTTTTTTCCCTTGTAGATACAGTATTTTAGCACCTCTTGTGCTGTAGTTGCGCGAAGGTTTTGAAAAAACTTCTCCAATATTGTTGTACCTATAATGGATAATAGCATTTTTCAGGTGTTTTTTGTTGTTCGAAGGTACTGAAGCATGTTGCTTTACGTCGGCAAAGCGGGTTTTATCTTTTCGATAAAGTCGTATTAAATAATCAGGATACCAACGGCATGCTTTTATCCAACGACTGCCGACATAGTTTTTTCTTTTTACGGCATAAGCCTCATAATTAGTTGTATCTAAGTCGAGAGCATTGATTTCTTCGGCTAATTCATGCGAAATACGCTCGTCGGCGTCTAAACTGAAAACCCATTGATTGGAAGCGTATTGTAAGGCGACATTTTTTTGTATTCCATCGCCGAGATAGGATTGCAAATATACTTTTGCACCAAGCGATTCGGCTATAGCAGTAGTTTTGTCGCTGCTTAACGAATCCACAACAATAATTTCATTGCATATTAATTGTAAAGAGGCAATGCAATCGGCTATGTTATGTTCTTCGTTTAATGTAGTGATAATACCTGTTATTGAATTCATAAATATTGTATTTCGTGAAAATGAAAATTCATCAATTCGCCTTTTTCCGTCTCGGTATGCAACACTCCCTCAGGGCTAACATTGACGATTTTCATTGTTTTTATTTCGGATGAAGCTATGATTTTATAATCACTGTAAATGTCTTTTCTGTATAAACGCTCAAGATAATGTTGATGAAGCGTAGTCGCATTTAATTTTATTTGTTTTCGAATGTGTTGTCTGATTTTTTTGATAACATATAGTATCTCGTATTCTTTTTGAGCTTCTATAACAATAGAAGTGGGATTGGGTATCCATTCGGGGAAATTTTTCTGATTGACATTCAAGCCGATACCTGCAATGCTATAAGAAATACGATTTCCTTGAATGGTGTTTTCTATCAAAATTCCCGCAATTTTTTTATCCCCGACATAAATGTCGTTGGGCCATTTGATAGCAACATTTTTAAGTCCGATTTCTTTTTCTAAGAAATGGGCGATTGCCAAAGAAACCCATTGAGTAATAATAAATTGTTTAGACGGTAAAATCGTAGGATATAGCACTATGCTCATCAAAACATTCTTTTCTTTTTCGCTTACCCATTCGTTTGTTTGTTGTCCTCGTCCTTTTGTTTGAAAAGACGTATAAACAATTGATAAATAAGGAAAATGTTTGGTCAGTTTGGTCGGATTGATAGCTGCAATGGCATCATTAAAGAATGAGTTGGTAGAGTTTAAACTTTCTTTAAAAATAATTTTAGGTCTGCTTTTAGTAAAAATAGAGTAGATAAAAATAAGCATAGCACCAACGGCTATACCTAACAAAGCGCCGGCAAGGATGTCGGTAGGGTAGTGTACGCCTAAATAAATGCGGGTTACACAGAAAATGATTGCCCACGAGGGAAATATCCACCACGCATTTTTAGTATAAGGAGCAAGGAAAAAAATAAGCAAAACGGTAATGCCAAAGCTATTGGCTGCATGGGACGACACAAAACCATAAGTCCCACCACGATACACCTTTCCTTCTTTAGAAGTGCGGAGGTGCAATTGATTTTCCAATTGTACATTATGGCTGGGTCGTAGTCGTTGTACACGATTTTTAATAGCTACCGAACCTTGGTCGGTTAAAGTTACTGAAATAGCACATAATAAGAATATAATCCATGCTTTTTTTTTGTATTTTTTGAAAATATAAACAATGAAAAATGCAAAAAGCGGAAGCCAGAACCACAATTTTGTCATAAAGAAGGCAAGCGTATCTAAAAAAGGAGAGTGTAATCCATTTATATATAGTAAAATACTAATGTCGAGATGTTTAATTATTTCTATCATAAAAAACTTATACTATCAATAAAATAACAGAATTAGTTAATTATTATTATTGATTGATTGGTTTATTTATTCAAAATCTCCATAAAGAAGGTATTTTTTTCTTATTTTTTTATATGCAATGATATCTTCTTCCCATGATTGCTGAATTTCTTCGGCAGTTTTTCCTTCGATGATTTGCTTTCTAAGTGCATCTGTTCCTGCTAATTTATCGAAAAAAGGAGTAAAAAAAGTATCTTTATCCGGAAAATTACGATACATTTCGATGAGAATATCAATGTTAATGAAATTCCTGTTTTTCATTATGATATTTCCTAAATCGGTTAAATCAAAGCCGTTGCATTTTTTATTTTGACAAGGCACATTGGTTGCTACATTGGGAATGCTCTTGGGTGTGAATTGATAAGTGCCTATCGGCAAATCGGGATAGCCTAATAAACAAAAAGGTTTGTCGGTACCGCGTCCAATGCTTAAAGGTGTCCCCTCGAATAAGCATAGTGTTGGATATAAGTAGATTGCCGTCATGCTCGAAAGGTTGGGCGACGGATTGATAGGCAATTGATAGCGAAAGCTATGATGATAACCTTGCATGGTAATAACTTGTAAAAGACATTTTTGAGCATTTGCCAACCATTTTTCGCCATTAATCATTTTAGCATATTCTCCTATTGTCATTCCGTGAACGATAGGGACGGGGTGCATGCCTACAAAAGAAGCAAATTCTTTTTTTAATACAGGTCCGTCTACCCAGTAGCCATTCGGATTGGGTCGGTCTAAAACGATGACTACTACTTTATTTTCGGCAGCAGCTTCCATAATGTAGTGCATAGTGGAAATGTAAGTGTAAAATCGAGCCCCTACATCTTGAATGTCGAATAAAATGACATCTACATTCGCTAAGTCGTTGCTATCGGGTTTCTTATGACTTCCATAAAGCGATACGATAGGAATGCCTGTTTTTTTATCAATGCTATTGTTCACTTTTTTTCCTGCTTCAGCTTCTCCTCTGAAACCGTGTTCGGGACAAAATATTTTCACTATGTTTATTTTCAGAGATAATAAACTGTCTACTAAATGTATATCGCCTATGGTAGTCGTGTGATTGGCACAGACGGCTACTCTTTTGTTTTGTATAAAAGGAAAGTAGACATCAATTTTATCGGCACCCATGCGTAGGTTTTTACGAGTAATATCTTGAAAAACATAATGCAATTCTTGCGGATAAGCATAGCTGACGAGGGCAAAAAAGAAAATTAAAACCGGAATTTTTTTCATGTATTCTTCATTTTAAGTTGATGGTCATACGAAACTTATATGCTTTATAATCATTAGATTGTGTATTAAAATTAGTCGGGCATGTTTGTTTCATATCGTCATTTTATTTATTTACAATAATAGGTGGTGTAAAAATATGATTACTTTCGTTACTATCGCGGTCAAACAACCAACATTCGAAGCGTATAGTATCGTAGGCTGAACGTGGATTATTGAAAAATATTTCCAATTCAATGATGCCTTCCAATGCTTGTTCTTTGTCGGAAGTATTAATGATGGGCAAGCGGAAATTAAAATTAGTAGAGAAATCCGTTTCAGTCCAAACACCTTCTTGGCATTCAAAATAATTCATGAAAAAATTATAAGAAGTATCTTTTTCGTTTTCTTTTAAGCCTATATTTCCGTCTCCGTCAGTGAAATAAATAGCTAAAATGCCTTTATCGTCTTTGCCTGTTCCATTATCAATTTTAGTAAAACTTCTAAATTCGATATAAGGTATAATCGGAAATGTTTTGGGTGGTTTGCACGCACATAATAGTATTGTTAAAATACAACTCCGGCAAATTATATGTAAATATTTTGTTCTCATTATTTATTCTTCGTATATTTCGTCAAATACACCACCTTGTTCGTGTCTCTTTGGACGATAGTTATTGATTTTATAGGATAGTGATAAGGATATTTGGCGACTGTCGCGTTGGCGGAAGCTGTATGCCTCGAAACTTAAAGATTCACTGCTTCCGTATGTATAGATATTGCTTTTTCGAGTAGCGAATATGTCGCTAACACGAAGGCTTACGGTCATATTTTTCTTGAAAAACAGCATTTTAAAACCAATGTCCATTGACCATTGCTGGTCTATACGTCCTTGTCCGCTACCGCCTCCCCAGCCGAAACCTCCCATGCTTCCCGTGGTTATCATTGGCGAATTATAGTTGGCTGTTAGCTGTATGTCAAAATCTTTAGGAAGTATAAAGGTAAACGTACCTCTTACGTTCCAACTCCAGTCGTTTAGTAAGTTAGGGTCTATCATTTCTAAACGGCTATCAATTAGTGTTTGATAAAAAGTACCGTTCAAATTTATTTTCCACCATTTGAATAAAGTGTGGGTATAATAGGCTTCTATTCCATAGGATTGTGCTTGGTCGAAATTTTGAAATGATGTAAGACTGACCGAATCGCTTAGCAATTTTGTATATCGGCTAATCATTTGGTATCTATGACGGTAAAAAATATTTGTCGTTACGCTAAGTTTGTCGTTGTAATATTGATAACCCAATTCGACCGAATTGGTTAGTTCGGGTTTAAGATGGGGATTTCCTACCGATAAATTAAATCGGTCGGAATTATTCACGTAGGGATTTAATTGAAAAATATTGGGTCTTCTTACTCTCATACTATAACTTAACGAAATAGTATTGTTTTTATTGATATCATAAGCTAAATGTAAGGTAGGAAAAATATTGGGATAAAAACTTCGGGTGTTAGTGTCCACATTACGAAGGAAGAACACATTGTTCGCTAATTCACCGCGTAGTCCGATTTGGTATTTAAATTTCTTTTTAACGGTATTGGAATAAATAAAATAGGCGGCATTGATGTATTCGTCGTAATTATAGTTGTTAGCGTCGGATATGTTTTCTTTTAAATTGTTAGTGTCGCTACCAATGTATTGATGATATTCTTGCATCGTATTACGCATGGAAAATTTATAACCGGTTTCAATACGACCTCCGTTTCCGACAGGTGTTACAAAATCTATTTGTCCTGTTATGAAGTTATTGTCAGTTGTAGTAACGGCTTTGTTATAGAAATCCATTCTATTAATCGGAATGCTATAATCTTCGATGGCAAACGATGTGTTGTCGCCCCACATGCGAGTGTAATACAAGTCAATGCTAAGTTCTTGATTGGGTTTGGTGAAGTTATGTTTGTAAAAAAGATTAGCACTCATATTTTGGTTGGCAAAGTTATTTTGATTGTTTAAGGTATATTTTTTATCAAATATATCTGAGGTGCTTATGGTAGATTCGCTATTAGTATTCGACATATTTCCCCTTTTAAAACTACCGTATGATACGTTGAATGAAAGAGTGTTTTGTTTGTTGATAAAATAATCTATCCCTGTACGTAAGTTATGGGAATTTCCTTTGCCTTCGCTATTGGAAAATTGGTCTATAGTAGAGGTATCGCTACTGTTAGCGACAGTGTCGCTATTGATAGTTTCTCTGTTTAATGAGCTACGATTATGAGAGTTCCTGTTGCGAAAATCATAATTGGCAAATACATTGATTTTGTTATATCTATAATTAATATTGGTCGAAATATTATTTCTTCCTAAATAAAATTTAGAATCTAAATTAGTTATGCTGCTACCTACACTTATCATTCCGTTGAAGCCGCTTTCTTTTTTCTTTTTCAATACAACATTGATAATTCCTGAAACACCGTCAGGTTCGTATCGTGCCGAAGGATTGGTAATTAGTTCAACGCTTTCTATCATACTGGAAGGAATTTGATCCATTGTCAGGTTGGTAGGACGTCCGTCAATCAGTATGGTAACACTCGAACTGCCTCTTAATGATACATTCCCTTCAATATCCACATTGACGGAAGGAATATTTTCTAATACTTCGAGTGCGGTAGCACCTTCGGCAGCAATACTTTTATCTATATTGAATACTTTTTTATCTAAATTACTTTGAAGCATTTCTTTATCCGCTTTGACGGTAACGCCTTCTATCATTTTTTGAGAAAGCTGCATTTTTTGTTTTTGCAAACTATGAATAGGCGAGGACTTAGAGAGTGTAAATGAAGAAGTAAAAACATTGCTATAACCGATAAAACTAATTTTAGCTATATAGGTTCCCCACGGTATCGGATGAATAATACATACACCTTTTTCGTTTGTAATTCCGCCGGTTACTAAGGAAGAGTCTTTTACTGTAAGTATGGTAATGGTTGCATATTCAAGCATATTTCCTGCTTCATCTACGACGGTACCATAAACAACACCGGTAGTAGGAGTTACCAATTTACGTGCTTGCTCGCTTAGTTTTTCTTGTGCATAAACGCTCATAAAAGTTCCTTTTACTATGAATAGAAACAGCAATGTATAAATAGTATATCGTCTGTTTGATAATTTCTTTTTAAATAATCTCATCAAAAATATTTTTAATTCTATTGATATATAGTTATTTATCGTTAAGAATGCCTTGTTCTATCATAAATACAAAGGTAAATAAAAATTAGAGATATTTACAATAAAATTGTAAGCACATCAACTAATAGGTGCAAGCAATACAAATATATTGCCAAAATTTTTGTGTAAAAGAAAATAAGGCAGTTTTGAGTCGTAAACGTCAATATATGTTAGTGTTAGATAAACTAAAAATTATGGAAAATGAGCAAGATTTAATGCATAAATTTAAAATTGTCGTTGACATTATTTTTCGAGAATCACAAAAACGGTACGTCTGTTTAAGGCTCTTCCTTCTTCCGTATCGTTTGTTGCGATGGGTTGGGTGTCGGCATAGCCTTTGTAGGTTAAACGCGAAGGCTCTATGTGACGTTCGATAATGTAATTATATACTTCTTTTGCTCTTTCGTTCGAAAGAATCATATTGTCTTTTCGTTGACCTATGTTGTCGGTATGTCCTTGAATTTCAATTGCGATGCTTGGATTATCGTTCATGAAATCAATTAAAATTTCAATAATATTTTTTGATTGCTCTGTTAATTCCGAGGAATTGGTAGCAAAATAAATATCATTAATTTGATAAGAGTGTCCAACTTCTATTGCTTCTAATTTCATATCTACATTTTTCAACTCTACGCTTCCTTCATCTATAAGATGTTTTGCTGCAATGTATTTTAGGTCATAAACCGCTCCTTCTTGTTTGGCTGATAAAAGATAATCACTTTCCGTTTCGGAAATGATAAAGGCATATTTTCCTGTATTTTCATCAACGTTAATATCTTGTATTTTTTTGCTATCAACATTTTGCAGTTGTATTTTAATGTCGGCGGCATTTTCTTTGTCAAAATCAAGATTTCCTTTCACAAGCACTACTTTATTAGGTTGTGCCTCTTTGTATAAATCAAATTCATAAATATCGTAATTTCCCGAATAACGATTGGTGGAAAAATAGGCTTTGTTTCCCAACGTATTGACAAATAATCCCACATCGTCATTTTCGGAATTAATCGGATGTCCTATATTGACGGGTTTGCTCCATTTGCCGTTTTCGCCTAAGCGAGAGATGAAAATATCGTAGCCGCCTAATCCGGGATGACCTGTAGACGAGAAATATAAAGTTTTTTTATCGCTATGAATATAAGGAGTTTTCTCGCTTTCTTCGGTATTAATAGGTTTGCCTATGTTTTGTGCTACTCTCCAATTTCCATTGGCATCGCGAGTTGAGTAGTAAATATCATACGTACGAATGGTATCGTATTCGCCGACGCCGATTCCTCCGGGTCGGTCGCTGACAAAAAATAAAACTTGCCCGTCGGGACTAATGCTGGCTTGTGATTCCCAGGTGTCATCTCGGTTGATGTTTTTTCCTAAATTGGTAATGGGACCCCAATAGCCGTCTACGTATTCCGAATAATACAAATCGCAATTGTAATACACTTGATCTATATTGATTAACGTATTAGCACATTTTGTGAAAACCATGTATTTGTTGTCAACGGTTATAGTAGGTCCGCCTTCGTTTTTACTTTGATTAAAAGGTTCGGGAAGAGGAGTCCCGTAAGTAAATTTTCCATTCTCTTGACGTTCGCTGATGGTAAATGTTTCTCTGTATTCATATTTTTCCTTTCCGCCAAATCGTTGAGGGACAGTGTCTAATTTGTTTCTTATAAATAAAAAATAATCGTTATCGGGGGTTATGGTAGCCATGTATTCATGGTGTTGGCTGGAAATGTATTCAACAGGCTGAGGGTCAAATGCTACGGGATTTTTGTAGAGTTTATCGTACAAATCGGCATAAGAGACTAATAATTCTATTTCTTCTTTGCGATGCGCAGGGACTTTGTCCAAATCTTCTAAATATTTTTCAAAATTGAGGGTAGCTTGATCATACAGTCCGGCATGATAGTACATTTTTCCCAAATGATAATAAACGTCTATATTGTATTCCGGACATAATTGAATAACTTTTTTAAAGTAATCAACAGCAAGAGGATAGTTTTTTTCAAATGACATAGGCTGTTTCTCTATTACAAGTACAAGGTCTAATCCTAAACGATAATAAGGTGCAGCCCAATCGTCCTGTATTTCAATAGCTTCTTTATAATAAGTCTTTGCTTTTGCCTTATCGCCTTTGCTATAGGCAGCTCTTGCTTTATCGTACAGTTTTTGAGCTTTTTTGTCTATTTCCAATTCGCAAGGATATTTTTTTTGTGTATATCCCGTAAAAAAAACGCTACTAAATAGAAGAATAAAAAATAAATGCTTGTTCATAATTATTTTTTTATATTTAAACAATAAGATAACGATTATTCTGTTATTTTGTTTTAAAATAATTTTCTATTGTTATAATGTCGAAAAAAAGTAAATCCGTACCGTAT
>ENA-UPXM01005210-UPXM01005210.1-activated-sludge-metagenome-genome-assembly--contig:-NODE-5210-length-12750-cov-4.149508_pt1 | contig 12750 bp, 8 predicted proteins | sample MGYA00238178_ERZ772708 | MGnify/ENA primary metagenome ERZ772708 (study PRJEB29002, sample SAMN05720212) | activated sludge metagenome | isolation source: anaerobic digester from wastewater... | reverse complement strand
CGGTTGAACCTTTGGGAGAATGTAACACCCGAAGATGATCAAGGTCGGCAATACCTGCACCGGTATGCGAGACGATACCAACCGGTATCTTACCAAGATGAATAACGACGGCATGAATATCGTTCCATGCATACCCTGTCCCGATATCCCCATACAGATCCGGAATAGTAAGGGCAACAAGATGACAGGAATTTTTCCGGAGTGCAAGGAGTGCCCGCGAAGAGAGGTCATCAAAGGTCTGCAGCATAACGGAATGGTTCGCAAGGGCATAGGCAAGCTGCCGGGTGCCAGGATTTTTTGCCCCGATACAAAGAAGAGTGCGCTCAATCTGGTGAGGAAGAGAGGTGCAATGGATGTCGACCCACGCACCAGCCTCCCATCCTTCACTGGCAAGGGGGATATGGAGATAGCCGTTCGCCCGGATCAGGTTCATCTGGAGACCTGAACCGCGGGGATGGGGAAAGATCCAGGACGTGCCGTTGACTGCTCCAGCCGATACCGGTACATACTCATCGAACCCGAGATCGGAGGGCATGTCCCGTGCGAGCCTTCCCCTGATAATCCATTCGTCGAGGGGGGCAAGCCCCCACGAGACGAGGAACGGAGCAACGATCTCGCGGAGCACGGTCTGGGAGCCCACAGGATATCCTGGTAACCCCACTACTGGCTTTCCCCTGATTGCTCCGAGCATTGCCGGTTTTCCTGGCAATATTGCGACTCCGTGAAAGAGAAGCCTGCCCAGCTGCATGATGGTCTCGGCCGAATAATCATGTCTTCCCGCCGAGGTCCCTGAGGATATGAGTACAAGATCGTTTTCAAAAACCGCTTTTTCCAGCGCCTGTGCGATCTGAAGAGGATTATCACGCACTAGCGGATAGGTTGTGCAGAGAGCGCCGAGGCGAGAGAGGAATGAGGCAGCAAAGAGACTGTTGGTCTCGATCACCTGGCCGGGTCCTGGTACCGTTCCAATCGGAACCAGCTCATTGCCAGTGGGGAGAATGCCGACACGCACGATTCTTACGGTAACGGTATCATATCCATAGGTCGCGAGGGCACTGATATCAGAGAATCGGATCTGGTGACCCCGTGGGATGATCAGGTCCCCTTTCGTGATATCCTGGCCGGGAGGACGGATATGCTGCCCCGGCCGGGCTGCTTTCCGGACAATACAGGAGGATTCCTCCAGGCTGACATCCTCAATCATGATGACTGCATCGTAGTCCGGAGGGATCATGTTCCCCGTATCTACCCTGACAAAGTCGGTGAGAGCGAGGGGACGCTGCTCTCCTGCCCCTATGGTGGTACTGCTCTTCACCGCTATACCATCCATCTCGGCAATAGAAGAATCCGGTACAGTATACCGGGCATAGACCGGTTCTGATGCAACCCTCCCTTCCGATTCGGCGATAGGGATGGTCATGGATCCTCCTGATGGAGGGAAGGTTGTCTTCATTATGGTGAGGGCATCACCGAGGGTCCGGAGGGTAAGGTAACGCTTCTTCATCATCTCCAACCTTCATGGTGGGATATGGATTCACAGGCATGGAACATCGTCCCGGATCCGTACTGAAAGGTATTCAATGTTTACTTGTTTGATATGTAAATTATTTAGTATTAACCTTCAGGGAGAATAAGCCACTGGCAGCTGCGGAATGTACGGAAGGAATATCGACGTATAACCATATCCTGGAATTCGAGCGATATTCCACGGTCTGATTGCCGGTAAACTGGTCTTTTCGGCCAGCCTTCAGGTATGATAACCCATCTGTTTCCAGACCTGGCCCCTGTGGCCCCCATAAGAGTGTCATTGATACAGGGATCAGGTCCTAGACTGCAGGTGATCTCATTTCCATCGAGAACACCTCCCAACAGTCGGGGAGCAGTTATCATCATCCTCACCGCACCTGCAGAGGTTGGACAATATTCTCCGTGGAATCCGAGTGCTTCCCAGATGAGATCCTCGCGCTACCGTTCCATTGATAGCTATCAATCTTCTCTCCAACGGTCAGGATTCCTTGCAGAGAAGATACTGTCCCTCCCGGGCTGGTAGGGATTCTGGTGGATCATAGGGGTATCATCGATGAGATCGAGGAACGAGACATCAAGTATACAATCTTCTCTTATTTTCGCGATTTTTACCATGGTGAGCGAAAGGGGATTTGGTCTTGAAGGAGATCGGAGTGAAATTACCCCCTTTACCGGAAGATCCGGTGAGATCTTTCTTGGGACGGCCAGTGGTATGGTACGGTCCGCCCGGTGCCTCCATCAGTAAACAATAAGAGGGGAATGTCCATCCATCCCTTCGAGGGGATCGGCATCGGGGGAAGAGTTCAATCTCCCTATCTACACCAAGTGATGGCATCTCTTTGGGGGAGCGGACCGGTGAGTGGCCCACCCACCATCTGGACCAGGTGCATCTCACTCATCCCAGATACTCCAGACTCTTCTGGGTTATTGCCGCTGTGGAGAGCTAAGATCTTTTTGATAATACGCATTCGGGCCACAGCCAATGCAGACCCCCTTATCCAACAGGTCAGAAGGAACCAACTCACCACAGACACGGCATGTTCCCGATTGCCACTTCTGCTTGGGAGTCACCTTCACACGGACTTTTTCAGGAGAGAGGATATCACGACCTGCCCTGAATATCTCATCGATCAGGGGTACTGCCTTTGCCCTCTGATTGAACGCAGGGTCGTTGGAAAACCAGGCCTTGATGAGGGGATACTTTTCCAATTTCCCGGGATCGATAAAGATTCTGAAACCATCCGTGAAGGGTTCTGTGGAGGGACGGTTCAGGGTCAATGCAAATCTTCCCATGGGAATGATCCGGAGCCGGTGGTTCCCTGAGGTGCAATGGAGGATGACCTGCAGGGGATCGGGGGCACATTTCTGAGTTTCGCAGACTGAATACAATTTTTCACCAGGAACAGCACCGAGAAGTTCCACCGCATAATCGACCATGAAGACTCCGATAAGGAGACCTGGTGCAGGATAGGTATGGAATTCGATGCAACGCTTGAAATAGTCCTGTAAACGCGGTGAGATGGCGTGAGAGTCCATCAGGGGTTGTATCTCGCTCTCAATCTTTGACATGATAACTTTATTATCTTATTATTATTGTCATATCAATCATATGATATGAACAAATTTGCGCGCTTTTCCAATTTAATATCACACACTGTAGTAGGGTTAAGAAATAATATTTAATTAAATTGGCCAATTGTTAATTATAATTGTTTATATTTTATATACCTTCAAGCCCTGCTTATTCTATTGTACAGCAATTTATCGAGGACCCCAGGAATCAAGATTTCCGGAACGATTTCTATGACTAATGCCAAACCAGAAACCCTGAAATATGTGCCCACAACATGCCCCTACTGTGGAGTAGGGTGCGGGCTGAACCTCATCGTTAAAGATGGGAAAGCAGTTGGCGTCGCCCCCTGGCAGAGGAGTCCTATCAACGAAGGAAAACTCTGCCCGAAAGGCATGACCTGCTGGGAGTTCATCCACAGCCCTGACCGGTTGACCAAACCATTGATCAAGAAGAACGGGAAGTTCGAAGAGGCGAGCTGGGACGAAGCACTCGACCTGGTTGCAAAGAAATTCGGGGAGATCTCGGACAAGCATGGTCCAAAATCTCTCGGGTTCCAGGTCTCGTGCCGGACACCGAACGAGGAATGCTACATCATGCAGAAACTCGCCCGGGTGGGGTTCCACACCAACAACGTGGACAACTGCGCCCGCATCTGCCATGGCCCTTCAGTCGCCGGGCTCTCGCTCTCGTTTGGGTCTGGTGCAGCCACGAACCCGTTCGAGGACGTCCTCAACTCCGATTTCATCCTTGTATGGGGTTCGAATGCGGTGGAAGCACACCCGCTGGCAGGCCGGCGGATTGCCCAGGCGAAGATGAAGGGTATCCCTATCATGGTCGTCGATCCCAGGTACAGCCCGACCGCACGGCTCGCGGATACATGGATCCGGTTCAACCCCTCGACCCATATCGCCCTGATCAACTCAATGATGTACTGGATCATCAAGGAGAACCTCCACGACAGGGAATTTATCGAGAAGCGGACGAAGGGATTCGAGGACCTGAAAAAGACCGTCGAGAACTACGCGGATGTTGAGAAGATCACCGGGGTTCCTGTAGAGACGGTGAAGGACATGGCACGGAAGTACGCTTCTGCAAAGAATGGCGTCATCATCTACTGCCTTGGCATCACCGAACTCACCACCGGGACCGACAACGTCCGGTCGCTCGGGAACCTCTCGATGCTCTGCGGGAACATCGGGCGCCCTGGTGTCGGTGTCAATCCACTCCGTGGCCAGAACAACGTGCAGGGTGCCTGCGACATGGGGGCCTACCCGAATGTCTACTCAGGATACCAGAAGTGCGAGCTCCCGGAGATGCGGAAGAAGATGGAGGATGCCTGGGGCATGCCGGCCGGATCGCTGCCGGAGTGGTACGGGTCGACCCTGACTGAGCAGATCTCCCAGTGTGGCGATCCAATCAAGGCAATGTATATCTTCGCCCTGAATCCGGTAGTCTCCTACCCGGACTCGAACCATGTAAAACGGTCTCTCGATAAGCTCGACTTCCTGGTCGTACAGGATATCTTTTTCACCGAGACCTGCGAGTATGCAGACGTAATCCTCCCCGGAGCATCCTTTGCAGAGAAGGATGGGACATTCACCAGCGGGGAGCGGAGGATCAACAGGGTGCGGAAAGCCGTCAATCCCCCTGGCGAGGCAAAGGAGGACTGGGAGATCTTCGTCCTGCTTGCAAAGAAACTCGGGCTGAAAGGATTCGACTTCAAATCTCCCCAGGAGATCTGGGATGACGTGCGGTCGGTCACTCCGTCCATGTTCGGTGCTACCAATGCACGGATCGACATCCCAGGATCTGTCCACTGGCCTTGCCCGACTGTTGAGCACCCCGGGACACCTATCCTGCACAAAGAAAAATTTGCTTCACCTGACGGCCTTGGCACCTTCTTTGGTATCGAATACCGCCCACCCGCTGAGGTAGCAGATGCGGAATACCCGTTTACCCTGATGACCGGACGGTTGATCTTCCATTACCACACGAGGACCCAGACCGACCGTGCAAAGGTGCTCCATTACGAGGTGCCAGAGAACTTCGTCCAGATCAATACCGAGGATGCGAAGAGACTCGGGATTAATGAGGGTGACCATATCAAGGTGCGCAGTCGCAGGGGAGAGACCACGCCACTTGCCCGGGTTACGGATGAGGTAGCCCCCGGTGTGCTCTATATGGCCATGCACTTCCCGAATGGTGCAAACAACCTCACCAACACGGCCCTTGATCCGATGTCCAAGATGCCCGAGCTGAAGCACTGTGCCGTTGCTGTTGAGAAGATTGCGGAGGCGAAGTAGGCATGTCAAAGAAAGGTGACATGTATTATGCATGGACCACCGATGCTGACCTCGCAAAGAAGGCGGAGTGCGGGGGAGCAGTGAGCGGCCTCCTGAAGTATGCGCTCGAGAAAAAGATCGTCGATGGAGTTTTCGCCGTCACACGGGGGCAGGATATCTACGATGCAGTCCCGGTGATCATCACCGATCCCAAAGATATCGATAAAACCGCCGGTTCACTCCATTGTGGAACACTCCTTCTGTCCAAGCTCGTCAAGAAGTACCTGGACGGTGCCACTAACCAGAAGATCGCAATGACGGTCAAGGGCTGCGATATGATGGGGCTCTACGAGCTGGCGAAGCGCCAGCAGGTTAACCTTGACAACATCATCATGATCGGGGTGAACTGCGGGGGCACGGTCTCCCCGGTCACGGCCCGGAAGATGATCGCCGAAAAGTTCGGAGTGGACCCGGACACGGTCCACAAGGAAGAGATCGACAAGGGCCAGTTCATCATCGAGTACGAGGGAGGCCACAAGGGCATCTCCATTGACGAACTCGAAGAGCAGGGTTACGGGCGGAGGAACAATTGCCGCCGGTGCAAGCTGAAGGTAACACGGCAGGCGGACCTGGCCTGTGGAAACTGGGGGGTCATCGGCGACAAGGCAGGCAAGGCAACGTTTGTCGAAGTCTGTAGTGCCAAGGGAGCTGACCTCCTTGACGGAGCCGTCAAGGCAGGGGTAATCAAGACCGAAGCCCCGAACCCGAAGGGGCTTGAGATCCGCGCCAAAGTCGAGAATGCAATGTACAAGCTGAGCGACAAGTGGCGGAAAAAGGACTTTGAAGGCCTGGGAGAAGGCAGGGAGCGGCTGAAGAAGATCGTGAAGGAGACGTCACGATGTATCAAGTGTTATGCCTGCATCGAGAACTGCCCGATCTGCTACTGCGTCGAATGCAGCACGAAAAAGCCGTACCTCGTGAAGCCAGGGGAAGTCCCACCGAATTTCATGTTCCATCTGATCAGGTTTGCACACATCGCCGACTCATGCGTGAACTGTGGCCAGTGCCAGGAACTCTGTGCGATGGATATCCCCAATGCCTTGTTCATGCATGCCCAGCAGGTCGAACTTGAGAAGATGTTTGGGCATGTCCCGGGCGTTGACATGTCGCTTCCCCTCCTTGCGCTTGTCGAAGAACGCGAGGAGCGTGACCGGCTTTCAGCAACCGGAAGCGACCAGATCTTTGATATCTTCAAATAATGGTACTCCATACAATCCTTTTTCTTGAAAATACCGGTTTAATCGTCTATATCACCTTATTCTTATTATTCAAGAAAGAGATCGTGAGATCTGGGATATTTTTAAAAAGTGGGGCGGTCTCGTTTATGTACGATCTCTCTCATGTTCACGAGAGGACATCATAATAGGACTGTGAACCGCACCCCTTGCAGTGATCCCCTTCCAGAGCAATATCCGGGACCATCTCTCCGCAGTCGTTGCACATGACTGACCTCCACGAACTCTTTGGGGGCACCCTGACAATAACGCGCTGGTACGAGAGGATATCACGGCCGGCTTTCAGAATTTCATCGATAAGCGGGTAGATCATCGTCCCACTGTCAAACCCGGGACTATGGATATACCATGCGTTGATAATCCGGTATTTTTTCAGCTTTTGAGCGTCAACAAAGACTCTTATGCCTTCGATCGCATCTTTATCGGAGGTTCGGTTCATCGTCAGGGCAAATTTTCCTATCGGGACCACCTGGAGGCGGTGATTTCCAAAGGTACAGCCCGCCACAACCTGAACAGGATCGGGAATGCACTTGTACGTCTCTGCAACAGCGTAGAGTTTCTCCCCGTGGCGGGCGCCAAGGAGCTCAAGTGCGTAATCCACCATGAAGACACCAATAAAGAGGCCCGGTGCCGTGACCGTGTGAAAACTGATGCACCGGGTAAATTGTTCCTGCAGGGCAGGACTGATTCCATAGGCCTCCATACTCTCCCGCATTTCGCTGGAAGCGCGGGAGTGGCTCGGAAACTGCATAAACAGCGAATGATGCCTGCTTTTATAAGGGTTGTGTAGGTCCCATTCCCTCGTTATAGGATGGTAAGTTAATTAATATATATTTACAAATAAACTGAATTTATTAATGTTTAAATAACATGAAGGTTGAGTCATTAACTATAAACACTAGTTAATCAGAAATCCGGTATTCCGCCGGATATCTCCGTTAGAGTGGGATGAATATGAGTAATGAAGCGTTAAAGTATGTACCCACAACCTGCCCGTATTGCGGGGTTGGTTGTGGATTGAACCTTGTTGTCAGCGACGGAAAGCTGGTAGGAGTAGAACCCTACAAGCGGTCCCCGATCAATGAAGGCAAGCTCTGTCCCAAGGGAATGACCTGTTGGGAACATGTCCAGAGCCCCGACCGGCTTACGACACCAAAGATCAAGAAGAATGGCAAGTTCGTGGATGCTTCCTGGGATGAAGCCATTGACCTGATCGTCAAGAAGTTCACGGAGATTCACAAACAGCACGGGCCTAAAGCGCTTGGTTTCCAGACGTCGTGCCGTACCGTCAACGAAGACTGTTATGCCCTTCAGAAGTTTGCACGGTGTGCATTCCTCACCAACAACGTTGACAACTGCGCACGTATCTGTCACGGACCTTCCGTTGCAGGGCTCTCGCTCTCCTTCGGCTCCGGTGCAGCTACGAACCCGTTCGAGGATGTCCTCAACTCCGACCTGATCGTGATGTGGGGGTCTAATGCAGTCGAGGCTCACCCGCTTGCCGGGCGCCGCGTCATGCAGGCCAAGAAGAAGGGCATCCCGATCATCGTGGTTGACCCGCGCTACAGTGCAACGGCACGCCTTGCCGACCAGTGGATCCGGTTCAACCCGTCAACCCACATAGCGCTCGCCAATAACATGATGTACTACATCATCAAGGAAGGCCTCGAGGATAAGGAGTTCATCGCAGAACGGACGAAAGGATTCGATGACCTGAAAGCGATGGTCCAGAAGTATGCTGATGCCACGAATATCCACGGTGTCCCGCAGGAGACGGTCAAGGAGTTTGCCCGCAAGTATGCCACCGCTAAGAACGCGGTCATCATCTACTGTCTCGGCATCACCGAACTCACTACCGGAACCGATAATGTCCGTTCCATGGGTAATCTCTCGCTGGTCACCGGTAACATCGGCCGCCCGGGTGTTGGTGTCAACCCGCTCCGGGGCCAGAACAACGTGCAGGGTGCCTGCGATATGGGCGCCTATCCGAACGTCTTCGCCGGATACCAGGCAGTTGCAGTCCCTGAGAACCGTGCCAAACATGAGAAGGCCTGGCACCTGAAGGAGGGTTCACTCCCTGACTGGTACGGTTCGACCCTTACCGAGCAGATCAACGATGCCGGCACCGTTGTCAAGGCAATGTATTTCATGGGCCTGAACCCGACGGTCTCCTACCCAGATTCGAACCATGTCAAGAGGCAGCTTGAGAAACTCGACTTCTGTGTCATGCAGGATATCTTCTGGAACGAGAGCTGCGACTATGCTGATGTTGTCCTGCCAGGCACCTGTTTTGCCGAGAAGGACGGAACGTTCACCAGTGGCGAGCGGCGTGTCAACCGTGTCAGGAAGGCCGTCGACGGACCCGGTCAGTCGAAATACGACTGGGAGATCATCTCCTTGCTCGCGAAAAAGATGGGCCTCAAGGGCTTTGACTGGAAGAGTGCCAAGGACGTCTGGGACGACATGCGTGCAACCACCCCGGGTCAGTTCGGTGTGACATACGAGAAGATGGAGAAGCCCGAGTCAGTCCACTGGCCCTGCCCGACCATCGAACACCCCGGGACCCCGATCCTTCACATCGGAAAGTTCTCGGCAGCAGATGGGAAGGGTACCATGTTCGGCCTCGAGTACCGACCACCTGCGGAAGTAGCAGACGCACAATACCCGTTCTCGCTGATGACCGGGCGTGTGATCTTCCACTACCACACGAGGACACAGACCGACCGTGCCAAACAACTGCACTATGAAGTGCCCGAGTCCTACATCCAGATCAACACACAGGATGCAAAGGAGCTGGGTATCAAGGAAGGAGACAAGGTTAAGGTGACGAGCCGACGTGGGGAAACCATCACCAAGGCAAGGGTTTCAGAAGACGTTGCGCCGAAAGTACTGTACATGGCAATGCACTTCAACCAGGGGGTAAACAACCTCACCAATACCGCCCTTGATCCTCTCTCAAAGATGCCGGAGCTGAAACACTGTGCCGTGAAGGTTGAAAAGTTTACGGAGGCGAAGTAAATGGCACTCTTTGGCGGAAAAGCCGATGCAAAGAAAGGCGATATGCTCTATGCATGGACCAATGATGCGGATCTCGCGAAGAAGGCAGAATGCGGCGGTGCAGTGACCGAGCTTCTCAAGTATGCACTCGAGAGCAAGACGGTGGATGCCGTCCTTGCCGTCAAGCGCGGTGTTGACCTGTACGATGCGGTACCGACCATCGTCACCAATCCCAAGGACCTTGATGCATGTGCCGGGTCTCTCCACTGCGGTACCCTCCTCCTCTCCAAGCTGGTGATGGAATACGTACCCAAGATGTCCGGGAAGAAGCTCGGGATGGTTGTCAAGGGCTGCGACCTGATGGGCCTCCTTGAGCTTTCGAAACGCAAACTGGTCAACCTGGACAACATCCTCATGGTCGGGGTCAATTGCGGTGGATCGGTCAGTCCTGTCACTGCCCGGAAGATGATAAAGGAAAAGTTTGGCGTTGATCCAAACACGGTCACCAAGGAAGAGATCGACAAGGGCCAGTTCATCATCGAATATGAGGGAGGCCACAAGGGCATCTCCATGGATGAGCTGGAAGAGGCCGGGTACGGGCGGAGGAGCAACTGCCGCCGCTGCAAGCTGAAGGTTCCCCGCCAGGCGGACATTGCATGTGGGAACTGGGGGGTCATCGGCGACAAGGCAGGCAAGGCAACGTTTGTCGAGGTATGCTCCGACAAGGGTGCCAAACTTCTCAATGCGGCCATCAAAGCCAACAAACTCGCCACCGAACCGGCAAACCCCAAGGGCGTCGAACTCCGGTCCAAGGTAGAAAATTCGATGTTCAAGCTCGGCGACAAGTGGCGGAAGAAAGATTTTGACGCCCTCGCTCCCACCCTCTGGGAGACCATTGCCAAGGAGACGGGACGTTGCATGAAGTGTTACGCCTGCATCGACCACTGCCCGGTCTGCGTCACCATTGCAGACAAGTGGAAACAGCCTGACCAGATGGTCCGCGCCGGTTTCATCCCGGCCGACCCAATGTTCCACCTGCGCCGCTTCGCGCACATCTCCGACTCCTGTATCAACTGTGGGCAGTGCGAAGAGGGTTGCCCGTCGGAGATACCGCTGGCGCTCTTCTCGCATGCGATCAGGACAGAGGCAGACAAGTTCTTTGAGCCGAAGCTCGGGAAGCCAGCCTATACCAATTAATTTTTCCTGGCGGAACGGAGCACAAATCTTAAGGAGAGATGAAAAAACCATGAAATCAGAAGATGCAAAGAAGATCATAAAAGATGCCATAGACAAAGAGATCGAGGCATATACGTTTTACCATGGCATTGCCGGCAAGGTGAAGGACAAGGTATTGAAGGACCTGTTCACCGAACTTGCCGGGGAAGAGAAGAAACACCGGGAGTTTTTGCAGGGAGTGCTTGACAAGGATGTATCAAGGATGAAATTTGATCCATCCCATGACTACAAGGTAGGAGATAACCTGCCGACCCCTGACCTGAAAGTCGACATGAAACCACTGGAAGGTCTTGTCCTGGCAATCAAGAAAGAGCTGCAGGCGATGCAGATGTACACCCAGCTTGCAAAGCTTTCCAAGGACACCGAGACACAGCTGCTCTTCTCCCAGCTCGCAAACATGGAGCGGGGCCACAAGGCACGGCTCGAGGATATCTACACCAACATGGCGTTTCCCGAAAACGTCTGGGTGTAACACTACCCTCAACAATTTTTACGATTGATTCAGAAGAGGGAAATTTTCTTACCCCATCGAACACCGGAATACTGGCCTCTCTCATTCTAAAACAGATCTCACCGGTCCCTTATGAAAACAGCTTGGTTCTCTCTCACCTGTCCTCTGAAATCATTCTATGTTTTTTAAAGGTTTGATGCAATGCCCGTGTAAAAACAAACCTGGAAATATTGATTCGTTCTTTCTCCACTCTCTTCCAGAACCTTTGGGATAGCCTCATGCAGCACCTCAAGCGGCGATCCCCTTCATAGCATCACCCACGGACACAGCCCTGGAAAAACGCCGGCCTTCTTATTCTGTATCCTGCCTGCCGGTGCGACCGGGGAACAATCTTCTTGATCGAGAATTGCTCTCATTGTGACTCCGTGGTATGAGCGCGGATTCGATCCATTCGTCTGTTCCAGATCCAGACTAGTATTTTCGAGTTCCGGTTCCACATCATCGGGCAGGTGCACCTCTGCCCACGTATGGTGATCACCTCCCAGGGTGGCCCGGTGCCTGATCAGTGGCCCCGGAAGAACTGGCCCAAATCAAGGTGGCGCAGATCTATGACGATTTATATCGTCCCCGTCATTTGAGCACTGGTATCATTTAAGGAGGAGGGAATTGGAACCTTCCCCAAGAACGAATCATGCCTACAAGTGGCATGAATCCTTCCGGCACCCACAAAAAAATTGGTGCAGGAAATGACTTCCGTTTCCCCTGATCTCTTCAAGATCTCCATTCTGGATAATCCGGCCTCGTTCCATGACCCCCATCTGGTCACCAAGTGATGCAGCATCCCTGAACGAATGAGTCACGACAATACAGGGAATATTGGATGTTTTGACATACGTATGGAGGTAAGACCGCATACGCTCCTGGGCGGCTGCATCAAGGGCACTGACCGGCTCATCCAGGAGAAGCAGTGTTGGGGAGATGACAAGTGCGCGTGCAAGGGCTGTTCTTTGCCGCTCTCCCCCGGAGAGCTGGTCCCCCCGGACTCCTGAAAGGTTTTCAAGAGAGACCCTGGCGAGGAGCTCCCCAACCCGTTCACGGATCTCGGGCTCTGGTACCTTTCTTCTCCGCAGGCCAAATGCAACATTCTCAAAGACGGTCAGGTGAGGGAAGACGGCGTGGTTCTGGAAGACCAGCCCGATCTCCCTGTATTCGGGTGGCACATGGATCCCATTCATGCTGTCGTAGAGCACCTGCTCTCCGATCTGTATATGCCCTGAACCAGGTAAGAGGAGGCCGGCGATAAGGTGGAGCAGGCTCGATTTCCCGGAACCATTCTCACCTATCAGAACCATGATCTCGCCCTTCCTCACGGTGAACTCTGCCTCAAGG
>ENA-UPXM01005207-UPXM01005207.1-activated-sludge-metagenome-genome-assembly--contig:-NODE-5207-length-12757-cov-5.963785_pt1 | contig 12757 bp, 15 predicted proteins | sample MGYA00238178_ERZ772708 | MGnify/ENA primary metagenome ERZ772708 (study PRJEB29002, sample SAMN05720212) | activated sludge metagenome | isolation source: anaerobic digester from wastewater... | reverse complement strand
TTTTTATTTTATTATAAATAGTTTTATGTTATTGTTTTTTAATTTCTTCGTATTCCATTTTTCCAATAAAAACCTTAAAATCTTTAATATACCCCAAAAAACTTCCTGCAAAATGTTTTTCTAATGGTAACACATATTTGGGTAAATTCATATAATCTGGATAAATAGTTTCAATCAATCCTTGCGTTCCACCGCCTAATGATATATTAAATGGAACTGTTTCTTGTTTTTCTTCGATATCATTTAACGGTCTTAGGTTGATAATATCTAATTCGCTGCTTACATAAATTAAAAAGTTATTAACGTAAATTAAAATTTTCATTTTAAATTCTGACATTCTTTTTAATCTAATATGAATATTATTCCATTCATCTTTTTTAACAATATTTTCTTTTGAAAATTCCTCAATTATTTTATATGAATTTTTATAATCTTGACATTCTTTAACTAAATATTTAAACCCTATCGAACCATTATCTTTAATTTGGAATCCCAAAGCGTTGTTATATAAATCTTTAAGTATTTTATAAGCGTTTGTATTAGTTATTTTAAGTTCTGAAACATCGTCAGCAGTATATCCAGTACATGTTCGGTTCATTAATAAAAATAAATTATTAATATACTCGTCAGTTGTTTTCCAAAAAGTAAACATATCACCACTATATGCCATGTCAGCTGTTAACCCACTACAAGTCCTATCATATAATAAAAATTTATTATTGCTATCTATTTTTTTAATATTAGCCGAAAATAAAGGTAATCCATTATCGGTTTCATAAGTTAAACCAGATAAAGAAATATCATTTCCTAAATAACCATCCGAATTATAAGAATCTATTAAACAATTAACAGTATCTATTAAATCTTCATCTGGTATATTTTGAGTATATTCCAATAATTGTGTCATATCATTAAGATACCCAAAATATTCTTCTGAATAATTATTTTGAATGGTATAATCGAATGTTGGATTGATTTTTATAATGTCGCTATTTGACATTTCATATTCATCTTTTATATAATATTCCCACCATTTATTTTCAGCTCTAGTACCTATGTAGAAAAATAACCCCTTATTATTAGGATATCTATTATTTAATGTTTTATCTTGTATTTCAAAATCAGAAGGTTTTATAGTAAATGCGAAATTTAAGTCCTCATCTAAATTGGTTGGTAATATTTTATATTTATTACATTCCGTCATAAAGAAACCTTGGTAAAAACCACCAGTTAATTTAATACAATCCTCTTGTTTTTCAATTGGGTAAATAAATTCTTGTGTATTCCCAGTTACTTGTTTAAGATGTAATAACGGATTATTTGGGGTTGTTAATTTTGAATTGGTAAATAAATCTAAAAATTGGTAATTACTAATTGCATCTTTTCTAAAATTAATTAACCCATTATCAACACCTGTATAACCAATATTAAAAAGGTCATTATTTTCGATACATACAGCTTTATTCCACGAAAAATTTGAATTGCTGATTATATATTCATTTTGAAAACAATCTGGGTTTGATAAATCAATAAAACTAATTAATTTTTCATTAGAATCATAACTTGATTTAAATATAACATCATCAATATCAAGAAAAACATCCCAATATTGGCTTCTATCTAAGTTTATTCGTAAATTTTTGATGTTATGATTGTTTAAATTAGCCATTATCAATTACTTTTTATAATAAATATCAAAACAAAACTATTTATTTATATATTTATAATAAAGCGGATATAAAATCATAATAGAATGAGAAAAATACGAATAACAGAAGCACAATACAAACTTTTAGAAGAAACATTTGGTTTATCTGATAGTAAAATTAAAGAATTTCCTGGAAGTGAAATTTCAACAACCACTAATGTTACCGATGTTAATGGTGAAATTAAACAAGGTAAACCAACTAAAACAGATGATGTTGCTAGTAATATTACCGCACAAAGTTTTTATGGTAATTTAAGAGGTAAAGGTGGGCGTTCTAATTATTAATTAATTTATGTTATTTTTTGAAAATCAAATATTAAAAGATAAAATTATATTTTTACCAAAAGAATTAGTTAAAAAACTATCACAAATTTTGGTAAATAACAATAACTATACCCAAAATAAGGGTTATAAACGTTTAAACCATCTAATTAATGGAGATTATAATATTAGAAAAGATAAAACCCAAACAAAACCATGCATTACTTATAGTGAATTAAAAAGAATTAAAAACTTTTTTGATAATTTTAAAGGTAATGATAACGATATTGAATATATTTTAAACGGTGGAACAACCATGAAAAATTGGACTAATTCAACGTTAGACAAATTAAGAAATTCAGTTGAGGATGAATTAAACAAAAAAAAACAAGACAGTCGTGAATTCAATAAAGCTACACAAATAGCCAAAGAACCAACGAAACCAATAATGGTAGACAATGATTCAAATAAAATATATGTTAGAGAAAATAAAATCTTTTACATAAATGAATCACAAGAAAAAATAATTAAAAATAAATTAAATTAACATGCAAACTTATTTAGAGCAAGAAGCAATTAAAAAAAGAAAGGAATTAGATATCCTTAAAGATTATAACAAAGACAATCAATATGGACCTAATCACCCAGATGCAATCAGTGATGGTGACGCACAAGGAAAGGGTACTAATTCAGGTGGGCATGGATTCACATTACCAGACCATACTAAATCTAAAAAAATGATTGATTATAGTAACTTTGATACAGTAAACGGTGGTGGTAAATATGATATTGAAGGATTTAATAACCACGGTGGTAGAAGAAAATCACTTACTCAACGTTTATATTCAGCTGAAAAACCGTATGAATATCAAAACATTAATACTGATGCTAATATCGACCAATATAGTACCAATATAAAATAAGATGTTTGAAAATTTTGAAACATTATTAACCGAAGCATTAATTACGGAAGCCGTTGAAGAACGTAAAATAATAGATGCAATCAATGGGCGTTACCAAGTGGTTATAAACTATGTTGGTAGTGATGGTCGTGCCCAGGGAAAAAGACAAATTGAAATTTACGCTTATGGATTATCTAAAGCTGGTAATCCTGTTATTCGTGCGTTTCAACCTTACGGTGATACTAAATCAAAAGTCCCATCTTGGAAAATGTTTCGATTAGATAGAATAAGTTCTTTTAGAATGTTAAAACGAATGTTTAACTCTTTTGAAAAAGAACCTAATAAAAGAAATTTTTCTTCCGCTGAGAATTTTAATTCTAATGGTGATAATAGTATGTCTAAGGTTTATAAAATGGTTAATTTTAATGACACACCAGATAAAAGTATTAAACCAACAAAGGCAAAACAAGCTAAACCGTTAATCAAACCAAAACAAGAGAAAATAGCCCCAGAAAAAGAATTAAATAAAATACCTGGTCCATTACCAAACAAACAAATAAAACAAACTGACATTGAAGCCTTTAAACAAATTTTAGATAAAAATTTAAATATTCAGAAAGAAAAAGACGAGATAACAAAGGAAATGGAAACAGACAATAACGATTTAAAAAGCGGACCAAAAGAAACAACTATTGAAAAATAAAATAAAAATTATAAATTAATAAAAAATAATAATTTATGGAATTAACAAAAACAGGGAATGGTATTAATAAAGACTTTTTCCAAAAAATATTACAAAAATCGGCCGAAGTTACTGCTGTTATTTCAGACCCAAACTTTGAAAAAAGGGCTAAAAATATAACAAGTAAACATAGTGTTCGTGAAGGATTTAATCCAAATGAAAATGTTGCTTATGATAATTATTTACCAGAGATTCCAAATGGTGTTTCACAATCAGTTCCTCAGATGAAGAATAATATTAACGAATTAAATGTTAATAATATTCAACCAGAAACAATAGCTGCTGCAAGTAATAAAAGTAAATTACCAAAAGAGGTTTTGGAATCTATTAGAAAAAACCCGATTAATCTTGCAATACCAGCTGAACTAGGTGGTGGTTCTGTGTTAGATGGGTTAGGATTAGTACCAAAACAACAACAACCTCAAAGACAACAAATAACAGAACAACAAGTTTCGTCACCACAATATCAACAAACGCAACAAGTTAGTATTGATTATAATGCAATTAGAGTTATAGTAGATGAATCTGTTAAGAAATATATGACAGCTCTTAAAAAATCTTTATTATCCGAGGGTAAAGAAAATATAACCAAAACCGATACGGTTAAATATATGGTTATTGGTGATAAACTACAACTATTAACGGATGACGGTGATTTATATGAAGCTGAATTAAAATTCAAGAAAAACGTTAAAAAAAAATAAATTAATAATAAATAACAATTAAAAGAAACAGAAATAATTTTTTGTTTCTTTTTTTTTATTAATTATTGAAATAAAACTATAATTAAGTATTTTAATTTAAAATGTTTTTTTAATGGAAAGAAAGAAAATTTTAGTTTTACCTTCCGATAAATCTGGATGTGGTTATTTCAGGTCATATGCTCCACATAAATTTATATCAGACAATTATGGCGATGAATTTATTGTTGACATTGATTATAATGTAATAAATGCTGGATATATAGAGGCATATTTTGCTGATTACGATTTAGTTCATTTTCATAAAATTATCGATAAAGATTGTACAATAATTAAAACCCTAAAAAAAATGGGTATTAAAACGGTAATTGATTTAGATGATTATTGGAAATTAGGACAATATCACCCACTAAATAATACATCTATCAAAGAAAAATGGGGGGAATCAATTGTAAATCACATTAAATTGGCTGATTATGTTACAACAACAACTCCTTTATTTGCTAATGAAATTAAAAAATTCAATAAAAATGTTGAAGTAATTCCAAATGCTATTGATAATACAGTAAGTCAATTCATTCCAAAACCAGTACAATCTAATAAATTAAGAATTGGTATTATTTGTGGTAGTAGTCATTTACATGATATTAAATTATTGGAAAATGCTATAAAACGATTATCAAAAGAAACGTTATCCAAAATACAATTTGTTTTATGTGGCTTTGACACGAGAGGGACTAAAACATATATCAACCCAGTAACTGGAGAAAAAACGGTCAAAGAAATTCTACCACAAGAAAGTGTTTGGTGTGAATACGAAAAAATTTTAACCAATAATTATCAAACTATTAGTCCAGAATTTAAAAATTATTTATTGAAATACCAAAATATTCCAACAACAATGGATTTTTCAAACGAACCTTATCAAAGATGTTGGACCAAAGATATTAGCGAATATGCCACACATTATAATAATATTGATGTATTATTAGCTCCATTAGTTGAATCTGATTTTAATAAATATAAATCACAGCTAAAGGCTATTGAATCTGGGTTTTTTAATAAAGTGATTATCGCACAAAATTTTGGTCCATATACAATTGATTTAATCAATGCTATTAATCGTGGCGGAGAGATTAACCCAAATGGTAATGCTTTATTGGTGGATAGTATTAAGAATCATAAACAATGGGCTAAATATATTGAAAAACTAGTAGATAATCCAGAATTAATAACTCTTATTTCTAACAATTTAAATAAATTAATAACAGAAAAATATTCGCTTGAAAATGTAACAAAAAAACGAGTTGAATTATATAAAAAAATTTTAAAAGATGAAGAATAATGAAAAAATATTAATAGGTATATCTTCTAAAAAAAATGAGATTGAATTGTCCGAAAAAATTAAGCAACTAAAACTTACTTGTGGAAATAATTGCGAGGTTTTTATTTATCAAAATACAACTGGTATAGGATTAACCAAGGTTTATAACGAAATAGTTAACAAATTTAAAAACGAATATAATAGATTTGTTTTAATGCATGACGATGTTGATGTAATTACCTACAATTGGGGTTATGAATTAAATAAAATTTTTAATGAACACCCTGAATATGGAATTATTGGATTAGCTGGTTCTGAAACATTACTTGGAGATGGACACTGGTGGAATACGGGCAATAGAACATACGGTAGAGTAATTCACTTTACAAACGGTAAAAAATTCTGTACATCGTTTCATCCAAGTAAATTTGATGTACAAGAAGTTGCGGTAATTGATGGTTTATTTATCGCTTTTGACATTACACGAGTGGAAAATAAATTTGATGAAGAATTTGATGGATTTCATTTTTATGACATTGCATTTAGTTTAGATAATTTTTTATCTAAAAAATCCAAAAATGGAATCACAACTAATATAAGAGTAATACACAACTCAACTGGAGATTCAAATAATAAAGAATGGATTAACAACAGAAATAAAATGTTAAAAAAATATAAAACCGTATTACCAATTATTAATTTACAATATGAAATCAAAGATTTATAAAAAATTAAAACAAATTTATCGAAATTTAGTTATTTCATTTATGTTTGGGCTTAAACGAACTAACGATGAAATGTTTGCTCAAACATCCAGCTCAACAACAAATAAAATAACCGATGAACAAAAAGAGGAAAGTCAAAGTTTAGCTGAAGCTTTATTAAATGCTCAAGTAACTGAACAAGTTGAAGAATTAGTCTGGCGAACCCATACCGTGGATAAAGGAGCAAAAGACAATTATAAATATCTTGGAAATGGGATTGCTAAAAAAATTGAAAAAACCAAAGGTGTTTCAAAAATTATTCAACAAGAAAACTTTTTAATGACTCAAACGGTTTTAGAAACATTAAAAAATATGGAGTTGAAAAATAATCACATTGTTAATGTATTTTATTCATTACCACCAAGAATAAACATTGAAAAATTCATAAAATGTGTAATTATAAATCAAGAAAATAAAACAATTACTCTTAAATTTTCGAATTATGTAGAAGAAAATGATTTGGTTAGTAAAACGTTTCATAGTCAATTAAAGGCTATTAAAAATATTAAATCAGATTATGCTATTAGTAAACACGATTTATTAAGTTCTATTGAAAATATTAAATTTTATACCTTTAATAGCATTGGTATCGAGGATAATCAATTGATAAATGTTGATTTTATTAGAACTAATATTGAAACATTAAATTATAAAGAAAAAGATGGTTTTATTTATTTAACTTTCAATTATTTAAATTTAAGTATAACTGATAACAGTCCTCATTTTAAATCTAAATCAATGGAAAAAAAATATAAAAACAAGGAGAAAAAAATAATAAATTTAGATGTTACCATTAAAGAAGAAAAAAGATGTGAAATATGCGATGCTATTGTGCATGACTATGATGCTAAAATAACTAAATATGATTATGGTAAAATATTGTGTTTGAAATGTTTAAAAAAAGAAATAACAAAATAAAAATTATTAAAATATGAGTCTGAAAATAGGAATAGATTTAAATCACGTGTTAAGGGATTTTAACAAAGGGTTTACTAAACAATACATTAAAGCTTTTAGTGCTGATTATTCGTTAGAAGAAATTGAAACCGATAACATTGACGTTTTAAATGATGAGCGATTTAATTTTTTAAATCAAAAAACTAAAAATGAATTTTTATGGGTTGATTATCCATTTGAAATATATGGATGTTCCCCACTAACCAAAAAGGGATTATTAGGTGAGTTCCTAGAATGGACCAAAGATAGTGAATTTTTTGAGGGGGAAGATATTGAATTAATAGCTATTAGTCCAATGGAAAGTGATTTAGCTGTTGAATCGTCATTATTCTTTTTAAGTAAAGGATTTAGATTTAGAAAAACGTTTTTCCCAAGGGAATCTGAAAAAATTTGGGATGAGTGTGATGTTGTTATTACAGCTAACCCATTGTTATTTACAAATAAACCAGAAGATAAAAAAATAGTTAAAATTAAACGTGACTTCAATAATGAACAAACTGGCGATTTAGAATATAATAATTTTTCAGAATTGATGGAAGATAAAGACTTTTTTAAAAAAATACACAAAATAAAAAACTAATTATTGAAAACATAACGATTTTTAATAAATTAATTAAAATTAAATTAATAAAAAATAAATAAAATGGAAGAAAAAACACAAAAAGCACTTGAACGTTTTACCGAAGAACTTCAAAAAATCGAAAAGAAAGAAAATAAATTACTTTTTTTTGTAATAGATAGTAAAGGTAATCCAAGTGGAACGCTTGAGTATATTTATAAAATGGCATTGGCTGCAAAAAAAGATGGTTACGCTGTAACCATGTTACATCAAGAAAAGGCTGAAGAATTTGTAGGCGTTGGTGAATGGTTAGGTGAAGAGTATTCTTCATTACAACACTCGGACATTAATAAAGGAGAGGTTTCAGTTTCACCAAGTGATATTTTATTTATTCCAGATATTTTTTCTAATGTTATGGAAGCAACAAAAGAACTTCCATGTAAAAGAATTGCGATTGTTCAAAATACAGATTTTATTACTGAGATTATTCCTTTAGGAAAACAATGGGGTGATTTTGGTATTTTAGAAGCAATTGTTAACACAAAAGAACAAGAAAAAATATTAAAAGATTATTTTCCATACCTAAAAACAACCGTATTAGAACCAAAAATTGACCCTATCTTCTTTAATACCGAAGAACCTAAAAAAATGGTTATTAATGTTATTTCACAAGACCAAAGTGATATCAATAAAATTGTTAAACCATTTTATTGGAAATTCCCAACATACCGATGGGTTTCTTTTAGAGATATTAGAGGTATTTCAAAACAAGATTTTTCAGAAGCGTTACGTGAAGCTGCTATTACTATTTGGTGTGACGAGAAGACTAAATTTGGTTACACTGCAATTGAAGCATTAGCGAGTGGGAATATTTTAATTGGTAAATTACCAAATGATTTACCGAGTTGGATGTTGAACGAAGATGGTAGTGTTAAAAATTGTGGATTATGGTTTAAATCATTCGATTCAATTCACAATATGATTGCTGCCGTTGTTAGAGCTTGGACAACTGACCAAGTACCAGAAGAAATTAAACAAATAGCACAAGAAGTTGTTGGTAACTATTCCAAATTAACATTCGAAACCGATGCTGTTAATATATTCAAACAAATTATCAATAAACGAAAAAGTGATATGGAAGAATTATTAGTACAATTAAAATCAAAAGAAAAGGAATAACATGGATATGAACATTCGAAATTTTAAATTTGTAAAAGATTACCCAATGGATTATGGAACAATAAAAGAGGGTAATGAATTACAATTATTTAGAGGGTTAGTTTCATTAAACGGTGGTATTTTAGATACCAATTATCAAAAAAGATTCATTAGATTAATTGAAAATGAACTTAAAACCCCTAATTTTCTTAAAGAAATTAAATAAAAAAAAATAAAATAAATAAAAAATAAAATGAATAAAAATTTAACAGTAATATTACCAATTCATAAATTTGACCAAGAAGTAAAAGAATTACTACCACTTTCATTGGAAAGTGTGGATAAAGACATTGAAATCCTATTGGTAACTAGTGAAGAAGTTGGTAAAGAAATTAAAACTGAATTGACACTATCAAAAAATGTCAAACTTGTAACCAATGAAAAGACTTCTTTCTTTGATTTAGTTAAACGTGGAGTTGAAGATGTGAAAACAAGCTATTTCTCAATTTTAGAATTTGATGACCAATATACTTCTATTTGGTTTACCAATGTTGAACAATATATCAAAGATAAACCAGAAGTTTCTATATTTTTACCATTAACTGATATCATCGACTTAAACGAAAATAAATTTGTAATGTTTGCAAATGAGGCTGCTTGGGCTTCTTCTTTTTCAGAGGAAATTGGGTATGTTGATTTTCAATCGCTTGAAAATTTCTTTAATTTTAATTTAACTGGAGCGGTTTTTAATTTAGATGATTTTAAATCTATTGGTGGTTTAAAAACTAATATTAAATTAACTTTTTGGTATGAATTGCTGTTAAGAGCAACATACATGGAAAAATTAGTTTATGTTATTCCTAAAGTTGGTTATTTACATACTGTTGGAAAACGTAATGATGCTTTGTTTTCAACATACCAAAAAAATATGACCGAAGAAGAAAGTGAATTTTGGTTTAATACTGCAAAGGCTGAATATTATTTTAAAGAGGAAAGAGGCGTTGAATATATGCCTAACGCAGAAGCCTAAATTATTATATATTATTATAAAAACTAATGGAACAAGTCGAAGAAAAAAAGACTAAAAAACAAAAGGGTTATTTTTATCAAAAACAAGAAGATGCATTTGTCGATTATATCAAAGCAACCAGTTTACGTGAAAGGAATCAAATATTCAACAAATATTTATATCCAGCGTTTACAAAAATGGTAGAATCTATAATTAGAAGGTATAATTTATATATTCCAGATGAAGAATTTTCCGACACTTTTAATGATACTATTTCATTTTTAATGACAAAGGTTAATAATTTTGATGAAACCATGGGACACAAAGCATATTCCTATTGTGGTACTATTTGTAAAAATTATCTTATAGGTAAAATTAATAATTTTACTAAAAACCAACAACGTTTAACTTTATGCGATTCTTTAGCGAATGACGAATATTGCGATAACGGTATTACCTCAATCATTGACGAAAATCATGGGTATTCAGAAAAGATTATTGAATTAAATGAATTAATTAATGAAACAAAATGTCAGATATTAGAAATGATTGAAAAAAAAGAAGAATTCAAACTAAACGAAAACGAAGTTAAAGTTGGGTTATCGTTGTGTCATTTAATGACAAACTGGGATGAATTGTTTTTTGATTTGGGCAGTAATAAATTTAACAAATCATCAATTCTTTTCTTTTTAAAGGAAATGACATTGCTATCAACTAAAGAAATAAGAGACGGAATGAAAAAATATAAAAGTGCCTATTATTTTATTAAGAAAAATAATTTGTAAGTGTATTTATAATAAAGAATTAACCAATGGCAAAAATTAAAATAGAATTAAATTCTAGCGAAAACCTACAGACTGTTTTACAAGAGGCATATGATTTAGCAAATTCACAAATTAAATATGTTCAAGATGAATTATCTAAATTAACTAATTCAACCCCTTTAAAGGACACCACAATGGACGAAAAAAGTAAATATTATAAATCTGTTAACGATTTATTATTAGTTAAAGATAAAGCAATCGGACGTAAAGTTGACATTTCTAAATTATTGTCTGAAATTCTTAAATATAACGGAAGTGCTGATGAACTGTTAAAAGATAAAAAAGAGGTTAAAAAATTGGATTTTAGTGGAATACGAGATTTAATAGAAAAAGAACAAAAAAACAATAAAGAGGTTTATAAAGTAAAATAAAATGGCAAACACTCCCAATTACCGTAATGTAGAAAATAAAATAAAAGGGTCAATTGATGGTATTATGACCGCAATTGACCTATTGCCATTCTGGAAAGACCTTAACAAAGACCTTAGTTTAACAGTGTCTTCACCCTTGTGGTTTATTTTACAATTAACACAAATGCTAGGTCTTACAGATGCTCTTAAAGAATGGTTAGCTGAATATTTGACATATATGCTCCCACCATTTGAGATGGGTGTTAAAGGTGTTTTATTAGCTAATTTAGCTTCTAATATTTCATGTACAACACAACCGTTCATACCAGACAACCTAAGAGAATTTTATTTTGAACAAACATTTAAAGTTAAAAGTCCTCAAATATATCTCGATTCACAAAACACTAAAAACACAGAAATCATAGAAAATGGTGAATTTATTTTTAGTCATATAATGAAACGAGGGAGTGGTATCAACATACCAATTAATTCTATTGATTATAATGGACTATTAAATTGTTCACCGTTTTCTCAACAAGCTACAATAAAACGTGTTGAAATTGACGAGAATGGTAATACTTCAATAAAAGATTCAAAAAACAAAAAAACTGGTAAACCAAAAAGAGGTTATAGTGCGGACACCCTATATTTTGGGGTTGATAAAAACGAATCACCATATTTGTTAACAAGGGCTGAGGATTTTAACGCCTTTTTATGGTTTGTTAAAAACAAAGGTATTTTTAGAGAATCGATAAAAATAGGCACAATTAAAGACTTAGGCAATACTATTGAATCTGATAAAACAGATTTTAGTCCGAAAACATTGTTTACTTATTTAAAAGTCAACACCCCAGTAAACCCCCCATTTAATAAATTAGTTAAAGGTGGTACAGTTCAGTATGACGGTGATGCTGGTGGTGTTTTACAATTATGTACAGACATAGAAACAGATGGAGATAATAATACTGTATCATTTAAATTACAACCAGTTAGCAGTTCAAATTCAAATAATGGTGTAACCCATATAAATTGGTATGTTAATTCACAAGATTTTTTTGGTAGAAACCTAGGGTTTGTTGTCACTAAAAATAAAATTTTAGCTAATGATAGGGCTATATTTAAAATTAACTATAATAGAGATAAATATTTTAATTTTAAAATATTACCAAAACCATTTATTCATTACCCAATAATAGAAGGTAAAACAAATGAACATGAAAGTTGGCATGAACCAATAACTAGAATAAAAAAAATAACATTTGATTCTAATGGTAAAATGGATAACAAAAACGGTAAATTTTCGGTATCACCACAAATAGGACAAAATACTGGCATATTAGAAAGAAAAATTTCATATAGCGGTGGTAAGGGACAATATTGCGTGTATAAATTATTAAATAATAATGGTGAGAAGAACAATGATATAGTTTTATATTATGACCTTGAAACATCTGACTATAGTTTAAGGACATTTCAAATGGTTGGTGAAGAATATGTT